>ERZ1034915.1916-NODE-1916-length-10584-cov-16.909298_pt1 | contig 10584 bp, 7 predicted proteins | sample MGYA00520592_ERZ1034915 | MGnify/ENA primary metagenome ERZ1034915 (study PRJEB33766, sample SAMN09781787) | gut metagenome | biome: gut microbiome | host: Homo sapiens | place: Madagascar | study: EMG produced TPA metagenomics assembly of the PRJNA485056 data... | reverse complement strand
TCTAAGTTACCAATTCTTGTCTAATGGCTACATACGGCGGTCGGTTTACGCTTACGGCGAAAATTCGCTTTACTGCCGAACGTTGCATTGGATGTGGCGCCTGTATGAAAGCCTGTGCACATCACGCCGTGGGGTGCCTATCATTAAAGGACGGAAAAGCCACAAAGGAAGAGTCGCTCTGTATCGGATGCGGCGAATGTGTTCTGGCATGCCCCACCCTCGCCTGGCAGCGTCAGCCACAGGAGTTCTGGCAGGTCCGTCTGGGCGGGAGAACAGGTAAAAAAACGCCACGGGCAGGGAAAGTTTTCCTTAACTGGGTTACAGAGGATGTCATCAGGCAGGTCATATCAAACCTGTTCGAATTTGAAAAAGAAATGCTGGACGGTAAACCGGTTTACCTCCATATGGGGCATCTTATCGATAAAGGCGGTTATCTGAGTTTCAGGGAAAGGGTATTGCGTGATGTGACGCTGAACCCGGAAGCTATGGTTGCTGAACGGATTTACTGGGCAGAAGATGAATCTGTCGCCCGCCTCCATCTTAAATCAGTCAAATGACATGAATCATTATCAGTCACCGGCGTTCAGTCAGGAGTGAAACCGGATATTCCACGCAGGCAGCGTTGCCAGCCCTGACCATACTGCCCTGTCAGGAGGGGCGCTGTTCTGCCCCTCCTTTTCCCTGCAGCATCAGCGATGGCTGTTATCAGAAGTCATACCGAATACCCAGTATTCCTTCCGCATCCGTCTTAAAGTAACCATCAAAACTGCTGTTCACTTTTGCCTGCACTGACAGTTTCTCTGTCAGCTTTCCTTTGATACCAAACGAAACGGTATAGCGGTCAGCCTTCTCTGCATCATAGTGACGGGCTTTCCAGTCATCACGCAGGGTCATTCCCGGCATATCGTTCAGCGTGATATTCCGCCAGATACCTGCCTTCAGCGTCATATTTCCGGAGACTTTTTCTGCCTCAACCCCGGCCTTCAGCCACAGGGCATCGCCATCATGAAGCTCTACGCTCCGCTCCCGGCCCTGCAGACGATTTCCGTCCATCCGGGCACCGTTCAGTGAAACAGTCGGTGTTATCGACATATCAAGGGGGGCTGCATGCATCTTCCACCCACCACGGATACCCACTGTCAGGATATGGCTTTTTGCCCTGCCGGACAGGTCACTCAGCTCTCCCTGAATAGTGTAATCTTCAGACAGCTCCCGGTATCCGGTCATACCATCCACAAACAGACCACCGGCAAAGGATTTGCCCGCCAGAACATGCACTCCCCACAGGCTGAAATCATCCCGGTAGTCATCTGTGCTGCTGTGCCCCCGGTAAAACTCTGCCCCCATCCCCCACCAGGCATTACCGGCAGCAGACTGGCGGAATCCCACATTCAGTCCGCTCTGATTGAGGCTGAAGTCATCATATCCACCATGGCTGTACCCTGTCATGGCCCATGCACCGCCGTCTGCATCACTGTTGTCCACCACCTGTGTCCAGCGGTCAGCACTGTCGCTGAGAATGAACTCACGGGCGGCAAACATGGCACGCGCTTTCTTCAGAAGAGATGTGTTATCCGCGCCCTTAAACAGCGTACTGCCATTCACCATCGTGCCCGCATTCTCTGCCGGAGAATCAGGGGAAGGCGACACACCGTTGCTGTTATTTCCTTCAGACACAATACTATCAGCCTCAGTGCTTCCTGTACTCCCTGTATCCGGTGCAACCGGAGAGGTTGTATCTGTCACATCATCACTGACATCCGTTGATACCTGAGATTCTGTTGTTCCGGCATGACTTTTCAGTTGCCAGTAAACTCTGCCGTCTTTCTCCTGCACCTGTGTGTCAGGGGTATAAACAGTAAACCCCCTGTTCAGACTGGCAAAGGAGAAATACCCGTGAGAAGTTCCGACCGGTGCAGATGCCAGAGTCAGGTCATTTTTCAGTGTGACGGTCTGGTCAAACAGGGAGGACAGGTCCAGTGTGTTATGACCGCCCGTTGCCTTATTCAGGATATCAATCCGGTCGCCCGTGTTATCGGCAGTGCTGACACCCATAGCGATATTCATACTGCTGGCATGCATTGTGTTTACCGTCAGCGTTTTCGGCGACCAGTTGTCTGTCACAAGGGAGAGCGTCCCGCCTTTGCTTCTGAATGAATCCAGCGTGGAGCTTTTCGTCATATTCCAGTGACTCCGGCGCGACAACTCCACATGCGAACCGGTATGGCCGCTGATATCACCATTAAAGGTTGCGTTCATGATATCCAGCGTCGTCTTCCCGTTCAGGACAGCACTACCATTAAACACGCTACGGTCTGCATCCTTCACCGCTTCTGATGTGCCTTCTTCCAGCGTAAAGGCCGTACCATTACCGTCGTTTTTGTCAATAAAGATCCGGCTGTCGCCCAGTGTGACCGTCGAATCTGTGGCTTCAAGCGTGGTGTTCAGCGTGGCATTGCGACCAAGACCAAAATCAGTGTTCTTCAGCGACAGCCTGTCAAAGGTAAAACTGCGGTTCTCCCAGTCCTCCTGACTGAATGACGTGGGCTGAGTCAGAACCGAATGGTCTCCACTGGCAGCCAGTTTGTCAGCCACAGACTGAGTATTGTATGCATGGATAACCGGATGCCCCTGCAGCGTCAGACGCCCGTTTTCCTGGGTGAATGTACCGGAGATATCCGCAGAGCCGTCCATCACCAGAGCACCGGTAACGCCTTCCGGCAGGCGATTATCCACATTCAAATTGCCTTTCAGTTGTCCGTGGAACAGATACCTTGCAGCATTGAAACGGTCAGCTACCAGTTTCTGTGCATCACTCTGACTGTGGCCAACATATTCCCAGTAATCATTGCTTGTCTGGTTGGCAGGAAAATAACCATAGCTGTTCTGTTTCAGGATGAAATAATCCGTCGTATTTGTGTACGGGTTATTGTATTTATATAAATTTCCGGCAGTTCCTTTACGTGATTCCGACCAGCCATTCAGTGCTACTTTGTCAGCCCGCAGGGCATAATCCAGCGTGATAGTGGCCCGTTTATCAGCGTTATTCGCCAGCACGGCGCCATAATCCGCCGCTTTCAGCTGATGGAACGTCAGACTGTTACCATTAACATCCAGCGTGCCCCCGCGGTATCCCCAGGAGACAGTATCCGGATTTACCTGCCGGTCATCAGCCAGCACCACGGTCGGCCGGCCACTGGCAATATTGACACTACTGAACGCCTGCACCAGTCCTTTATTGTCCGCCTGCTGGTTCAGTACAACCTTACCGTCACCGACCTTCAGGCCGCCCTCATTAATACCTGTCCCCTGTACCGTCAGCGTACCTTCACCAATCTTATGCAGGTTATCGCCCTTAACACCGTTAACCTGCCAGTTTACGGACACCCCGTTGTCCACAATAATACCGGCACCGGTCCAGGTACTTCCGTTAGAGGTTGTTACTGTGTAATTATCACGGAACGTCAGGGAACCCGCCCCCTGAGAAACCGAATCCTTAAGGCTAATCTGACCATCCTTCCCCTGAAATATCAGGTTCTTACCGGCATTCAGGTCATTTCCCTGCTGCCCGTGCATGGCATATGTGGTGCTTCCCTGTGTCAGCGCACCAGCTCCGGTGCTGCTGTTAAAGCTCCACTCCAGCGCACCACCTTCCGATGTTCTGAATGTGACCGGGGCATCATTGTCCTCATTAAATTTTTGCCCGATAAAATCCAGTGGAATAACAGCCCAGTTATTTCCCCTGCCCCCCGCTCCATTCCCCGCAGTGAGAACACCGACCAGCACCCATTTATTCTGAACAGTATCAAAAGCAAATAAAGGCGAACCACTGTCACCGGCCTCGCCATAAATAGGCATTGCACCATTAAGTTTGTAATCAAAAACCAGACCTGAACTGGTGCTAATCATTTCTCCATTCTGATAGGATGACAGGCTACCGACAGTCCCGCCGGTCAGCCAGGAATATGCACCTCCTATTTGTGTCAGCTGTCCGTTACTGTCCTTAATATACTGAGTACCGGACCCCAGACGATAAAAAACAGGATAGCGCTCCTTATCCAGATATGCGCCAGCTACAGCCCCCTGCGCCGTCACCGCAGTCGGGGCAACCTCCGTAACCAGTTTGTTCAGTCTTGGGGCGTGAAAGTCCAGAGAGGGAGAGTTATTACGGTCTACAATATTGTAACGGTTTTCACCATCCCCAAAACTGACGTTTGTATATCCCCCGTTATGTTTCACGCTGGCGATATACTGCGGGTTTATCAATGTTGCCACACCGATTTCCGAATCCACAGCGCTGAAATCCGGCATAGCCGCCTTATCCAGCGTACCGACAAGTTCTCCCTGCTTATTATAAATGGCGATATTCGTTGCCCCCGGGTGGAACGCGCCTTTATTCTCAGCAAAATCACGAAATAACTGATAGCCAAGTTGATTATTGACTGTTCCCGCAAGGCCTCCTGTAGAGAAAAGTACGGAGAGCAGTAATAAAACCGGAAAACTCAGGCGTCTGACAGACTTATGAACGCATTTTCTGGCAAACTCAGAGACGGCAATAAAGCCCCTGGCCACAGCACTGTAGCGAAGAGAATAAATCCTGTTCATTTTTAATTAATCCTGAAAAAAATAAAATCAGCACTACTCAGGCATAACGGATAATCACCGTCATCCCTGCCCGCCAGACTGACTGTCCTGTCACCGGTTTACTGAAATGAAGATTAAGAGCTGCGCCGGAAGAAATTCCGAGCGCATATGCCCCGGAATAAAACCAGCCTTCACCCACCAGGTCCTGATAACCGCTTTCATCAGTAATCACCGGTGAATCAGACATCCCCGGAATAATCTGTCTCAGTTGTGCCCAGACACTTTCTGCTGACACTTCACCTTCCGTCATCCGGGAAATGAAGCTCAGCCCGTCGGCGGTGTGCCACGTACTGCTGTCGGATACGCCACCATTAAACACATAAGCATCAGCACTGTTATTCCCCAGTGTCTGGGTGATTCTGGCCCCAAAGCCATCATCTTCAGCCCATGCAAGCGCCCCGAAAGCCTGAACCTCTGCAGCCAGTGTGCCTGTTGTCTGCGTGTCCCCGGTGACGCTCAGTGGCAGAACAAGCAGCCCCTGTCCCGGTGTGCCACCGGCCCACTGAATGCGGATTTCACTTCCGTCACTTCCCTTCAGCTGAATAACAGGAACAATACCTGCACCGGATGTTTTACTGCCCTCAAAAGCACGGGCTGATTTACCGGCAAGCAGCAGAAGGTCCCGGGGCGCGCTGACCGTCAGGCGGGTTCCGTTACCGGTCAGCTCACTGATTCTGTTGCTGAACCCGGTATATCCGCCGGTTTTCCAAAGCCAGGGCGGAAGTGAATCATCATAAGGCGTGATGGTCCCCCCGAATTCCACGGCTCCCTGAAAATCCCCGCTGGACTGCCATCCGGTACCAGCAGAAACTTTTCCGGAAATTAATAAAGAAAGAGAAAAGACAATAATAAGTAAAATATCAGTCACAGCATTCTGACGCACATCCACTCCCCTCAGAGACACCTTCACCTGTATTATTCACTCGTGGTGAAATTTCTTTTATCTTTCTGTAAACCTCACTGAATTCATCTTCCACCATCACATGACCTTCAGTTCCCCTGATATGAAGTCCCCCCCCTTCTGAAGAACGAAACTGATGTCTTTTATATTCACCAGAAGATTTCGCCCCTGCCTGCTGATAAAGTGAACAAACACGTCTGCCCCTCAACACAAAAACATGAACAAAAGAATAAAAAACAAAAAAAGTCGAAGTTAAGAAGAAAAACTCTGCCGGAGTCTGAAAAATGCGATGTCGGCACATCATTTATCAGAAATAAAATGAAATTACTTAAATGTATTTAATTTTATTTTTCAGGAGTGACTTACTGATTACACAGCTGGCGTTACCTGTACTCACAACAAAATGTATCCACTTTTTCCGGTCTGCCGAAATAAAACCCCTGCAGATAATCCACTCCCAGAGAACACAGACAGTTCACCTGCGCCTGTGTTTCAACACCCTCTGCCACCGTATCAATACCCAGCTTTCCTGCCAGCCCGACAACACTTTCCACGATATGCCGGGATGTCTTTTCACTCAGAATGTCCTGTGTGAAGCTCCTGTCCATTTTTATATAACTGACCGGAAAGTGCTTCAGGTACGACAGTACGGAACATCCGGTTCCGAAATCATCCAGCGCAAATGCCACTCCGGCATCACTCAGCCGGCTCAGTTTCTCTTCGGTCTGTCTGTCCATGTTAAACGGCTGCTGCTCCGTCAGCTCCAGAACCAGATGTATGCTGTCATGCCCTGCCAGCGCCAGACACATCTGAGTGAACTCACGCTCAGCCAGCAGGGCCGGCGTCACGTTCACGGCAAGCCGGAAACCACGCGGCAGCATGGTTTTAACCTCCGAAAGCCCTGCCACCGCACGGTTCAGGATTTTTTCCGTCACAGGCAACAACAGACCGGCAGATTCCACCCGGTTAATGAAATATGCCGGCGGAATGATTTCGCCTGCAGGCATGTGCCAGCGAACCAGAAGCTCTGCACCGGACACAGTAAGGTCGGATGCAGAAACCACCGGCTGGAGATACGGTTCAAACTCCCCGTTACTGAGCGCACGCATCAGTCTGTCTGCGGATACAAAATTACTGTCCATACTGTCGGTCTTCCATTTTATGAACCTCCCGGTCCAGCCCGGTCATCAACAGCATCCTGAAATCCCTGACGCCCACATTCTCTGCCAGCCGGGCATAATGCCAGTACAGCCCCCGTTCACTCTGTTTCAGATTCAGGGGACGGTCTCTTCCTCTCTCAGAAAGGCGTTTCAGTGCCTGTCGTTGTCCGGATGTCAGACGGAATTTACCGGTACGGGCTGTCTTTCTGTTCAGTGCCATGCGGACCGTTCTTTCCAGGCACGACAGCGACATGCATCCGCTGTACACCGGGCAGATATTTCGCAACACCTTCAGCATTTCCAGCCTTTCCGGCACCAGAACCAGCATTTCACCGGACATTTCTGCCCTCAGTTCACGTATCCAGGACAGATGACGCCCCCAGCCCGTAACAGGCTCTGCACTCAGCGCCACAATAATCAGGTCCCAGCCATGCCGGGCACAGGGATACCCCGGAGGTACACGGTAAACGTTGTGGCCCTGTGCGGATAACAGGTGCCACAGCCCTGTCAGCTCATACCAGCAGGTTCCGGTCAGAAGGATTTTTTGTCTTACGCTTACAACATTCACCACATCAGTACCGTACAGAACATCACCAGTGTGAACACCAGACATGCCATACAGGTTGCGGCCACACAGGCCCCCACCACACACCACATCGGTATCAACACTTTTCGTTGCCGGGCCATCAGAAATACACCACCACCGGCGTCAGATTCCCCTGCCAGCGTTTTACCGGCTCCTCAGCACCGGGAAAATTCACCCGAACATCACCCAGGGATGTCACCCAGGCACCGGCAATATGCTGTCTGCCATTCTCCTGTGACAACAGCAACTCAGCGCCCGAAATAAACGCATCAGGACGCGCGGTTAACCCGGCATAGTCCGGAGTCCATTCATAGCCGTTCACCTGCCATAACTGGCGTTTCACCTGTTTTTCAGCCTCCGGCGTCACCTCTCCGCTGACCACGCTCCAGCCCTGACCACCAGTAATATTGTCCTGCCATGCCAGAAGATGGCGCATCGTGAACGTGATTTCCCCGTAACGCACCTGTCCCCGGGCGAGTTCTCCCCGGGCCGCAATACGCGGGGATGACGGTGTCACCTGAAGCAATGTCACCGACGGCTGCAGCCCCGGACGGGCAGTTGTCAGTGATGTGGTATGTCCGCCAAGAATATAAAAATCCTGCCCTCTCCGGCTTTCACTGACCATGCCGCTTTTACCCGTTGTCAGACCGGCCTGCACGGCGTCTGGTGTACTCATCCGCACAGCGCGGGGCTGCCACTGCCAGGAAACTTCAGGAACATACAGCGTGCCGCTGAATTCCGTTACCCCCACAGCCATTCCCTCCTGCCAGTGGCCCGGCGGAATAATCAGGGGTTGCGCCAGCACACTGGCTGAAGTCAGAAAAAACAGAGCCGGAAACATACCGGACTTCAGACGATGAATAATATTCAGCACCGGACCGTCCTCCTGCTTACTGGTACTCAATACTTACCGGCAGTGACACCCGCCAGCGCTCCGGCATCGTGCCGTTCAGACGTAATTCACCACTGCCTGCCACAGTCTGTGCACCATACGCACCTTCAACCTGATGCAGGGAGGCATCACTGAAATGACTCACTCCCGAATAACCACTGATGGTCATTGTCTGCAGCCAGCCGGGGCCTTCGCCACTGAACATCTTCTGCAGAACACCCGGAATATCAGAAGTCTTCATGGCTGCGCTTTCACCAGGCAGACCATTCACATTCAGGTCGTCATACACACCGGCATACGCCGGCTGTCCGTCCTTCACATGGCGCAACACCCCCGCAGCCTGCATTCTGAAAACAAATGTGCCTGCCCGGACGTTATTATCTCCGGTGACAGGCAGCGTCACCTCCGCCACGCCTGGTGCTGTCCATTCAAGCGAAAATCCCTCAGTACCCTTTCCGTAACTGACCCGGGGAGAAAGCCCCTCACGTCCTGCCGGTGTGGTCAGGGTGGTTTTTCCCAGTAAAACGGTCATCGCCGGCAGTGCGACCGGAATTGCCTGCTCACCGTCACGAACACCGCGGCTCTGTTTAACCTCCAGACCTTCATTTCCCTGTCCGACTTTCCATACCCACGGATTACGGGTGCTGCTCACCGGGCCTTCCAGCTTAAGCTCTCCGCTGAAATCTTCTCCCGGCGTGTTCCAGGCCAGTACACAGGAAGGCAGGAGGCTGGCAGCAAACAGAAACAACGTCACCTTTTTCACTTCTCTTCTCTCCTTATATCCCTGCAACCATCACTGTACCGTGACCGTCACATTCAGCCCTGCCTGCCATGCTGCAGGTGTACCCTCCGCCGGCAACCGCAGTTCAAAATCCGACACTACAGAGGCATATGCCGCAGCCAGATTCATCACCCGACCGTCAGCCAGTACCCCCTGACTGATAACCTGTCCGTTATCCACCGCATTCATGCCATTGCCAAAATTCTGATTCATCAGTAACAGAGAAGAGAGTCGGGCTTTCAGCCCCTGTGGCAGCGTTCCTGACTGTACATCCGTCACGCTCTGCCCACTGACCAGCGACATCCCGACCGGTACGGATGCCCCGTCTTCCTGTCTGCCGGCACTGACTGCCATCCCCTGATTCAGGGTGAAAGAAAGCTGTCCTGACACATTTCCCGTTTCCGGGTCACGCACCGGGACAGAGGCGCGAAAACGTTGCGCAGAAGTGTCACTGCCTTCTTTTACGGCGAAAGGCTGTCCGTTACTGCTGAAAGTAATAAAAGGCGTGAATCCGGGCCCGCCACGTTCGGCCACCTCATGTAGATGCCCCTCCAGAAACGGCAGCCCCCCTTTACTGCGTAAATCAAAAACCAGTTGCCCGTTCTCTGTACGTGCATCGGCAGTATCCACTGCCCAGGTCTGGTCCGGCGAACTTATCTGCCAGGTCCATTTGGGAGCTTCGTCAGTGACAAAGCCATTAAACTGAATTTCGCCGCCATCAAGAATATCTGCATGTGGTGCTGCCGAATAAAACAGGGCCACCGAAATAATGGCTGAAAGAAGGGATTTATAATGATGCGTTATTTTCATCTTTATTTTCTCTGTTTTATCCAACAATATAAATAAAAAAGCGCCATTATTAAATTTAAAGTGGTCGGCATCAGTATAAGCCTCACAATAAAAAGAGTTCCCACACTGAAATGCCGACCTGTTATCAGAACATGTCAATAATAAATTGACAGCTCATCACGACAACTTAGTTATAAGTGACTGCCACGTTCAGCGGAGCGCTCCACTGAGTGCTGGCAGTTACAGCCTGATCAAAAGTTGCCTCAATAGTCTGACCGTTTGCAATACCCAGTGCATAGGCAGCAGAAACAACTGTACCATCAGTGTATTTCATATTCTCACCAGCAGAACCAGTACGTTCATCAAGACCGGTAACCCCTGCATTTACGGCTTGAATCTGTTGAAGCATCTCAGCTTGAGATAATGAGCCGAATAAAGCAGTACGTTCGGCAGCCGCAACCCCGCCATCCAGCACTGATGCTGAACCATATGCACCTAAGCCACCCTTAAAGATACTCCAGTCTCGTTCAGAAAGTGAAGCAATAGAGCCTTGACCAGTTTTACCAAGCGCTACCGCACCAGCATAAGACACATTAGCCTTAAGGCTACCGATCTTATTACCATCGGTATTTTTCATTGGCAACACAAAATAACCCAAGCCATCCTTGTTATTTTCCTCATACTGCAATGCGACAATTTGTCCTTCATAATCAGTAAAGGTAATTTGAGGTTTTGCCCCCACGCCTGCATCTACTGGAGCAGCAAATGCTTCATTGGTTTTCCCCAGCAGAATCGGTTTATCGCCATTTACAGTAATGGTCAGTTTGGTTC
>ERZ1034915.1912-NODE-1912-length-10607-cov-6.395186_pt1 | contig 10607 bp, 6 predicted proteins | sample MGYA00520592_ERZ1034915 | MGnify/ENA primary metagenome ERZ1034915 (study PRJEB33766, sample SAMN09781787) | gut metagenome | biome: gut microbiome | host: Homo sapiens | place: Madagascar | study: EMG produced TPA metagenomics assembly of the PRJNA485056 data... | reverse complement strand
AACCGCAGTTGCTTCACCGGGAATATAAGGTGGCGCGCCGCCGGTTGCGCTCCGTTCCATCCCTCCGGCGCTTTCCTGCACCAGACGGCCGGTGAACCGTCCGCCCGGCAACTCAACCCCAGCTCCCAATCGCCCTTCCGGCCGGACAATCCGAACCAGAATTGAACGCCGTCTTCCCGCCATGCCCCCCCGGCGGGCTCGACCGGATGATGAACATCGTCGGTCACGTCGACCGAAAGCAGCAGACATTCTTCCGTCGCGCCCAGCCGGACTTCGGCGGAGAGATCCCCAACCCCCTTCCACAGCAGGTGCTTCCTGGCCGGATCGGCCGAAAACAGTTCGTTGAGCTGTTCCCGCCGGTCGAGAATGAAATCCGGGGAACGACCCGCGACCGCGCCGCGCGAAATCTGCGCCGTGATGCCGACGGGAGCGGTCATCCGGCCGAAGAAAGCTCCGTCCGTGCTCCGATAGTCCACCGTCAGGACGTCCGGCATGGGGTGAATTGATTCTCTATCGCAGCATTATTATCCGAAGAAAATCTGGCGAGAAACCGGAAACGTCGAAGTCATCGCGCCCGACGTCTGGTATCGGAATCCCGGCATGTTCCGAATCCTGAACGGACTTTCCGGGCTGTCGAATCTCGGTTTCAAGCATGCGGAACGGATGTTGACTTCAATCAAACTTTGTGTCGCCGATTCGAAATCTTTATGCAAAAATTTAGCCATTATCTCTTTAACGGTCAACTGCTGATAACGTTTCATCAGTTCCGCGACGATTTCGGTTTCGGTCACAGTTCTGCAAGTTATGAGAGAGTATTTTGCTTTTTACTATTTCCCTGGACTCAGAATCCGTTGCGCTTAAAAAGCCGATTGCGGTGAGTCTGAGGAGAATATCCCATGATTTGTTTGAACCTGCGGCTGAAATGGAATTCATCCTGATACCCCAGTTTGCGGGCGACATCATGAATGGTCAGTTGAGGTTTGCCCAGTAATTCTGCGGCGTGATTGATCTTCATCCGGTCGATATACGTCTTGGGCAACATACCTGTCGCTTTTTTAAATGCACGGCGGAAATAATCAATATTCAAGTGACACATGTCCGCCATTTCCTCCACCGTCCACCAGTGTCCGACATCAGCCGCAACAGCAGAGAGCAACTTCTTTATTGAGCGCAACGTGCCTGTCGGCTGGTGACGGCGGGCAAAAAAAATTTCTCCCAGCAAATCGATCAGCGCAATATGCACTTTGATCTGCTGATCCGGAGCAGGATCTTTTCCTTGCGTGATGAGAGGCAGCAGTCTCCGGTGCGGTCCGAGATGGAAAATTCCCGGCTCCAGCATCCCCGCGTCCGCGAATCCGTCTGCAATCGTTCCTCGAAAACAGATGGTATCTTCCATCCAGCAATGCCCCCGTGCGGCACAATACCAGTGAATCATCCCGGGGGGAGTCAGAACGGCATCACCGGGCTCCACGTTTTGTGTTCTGCCGTCGGGGAAATACAGTTTGCCCCGCCCCTCATACATATGCACCAAACTGTAAAATTCAAAATATCGGAATTTTCCGCAAAATGTTTCTTTGCAGATATTGCCCGCAGCCGTTTCGCAAATATGCAAACCTAATTGTTCTTGAAGCGGAGACGGTGCAAATAAAGGGGGGTATACCCATATATCTTCTGAAAAATTATTTGTCATGGTAAAAGTCGTTTTTATCCATTCTTTTTTCTCTTTTTTTAGAGTAAAATATAGATAAGCAACGAACGGTATGCAAGTTCGTTTATAAGAAAAAGGAAAAAATATGCAGAAAAATAAATTACGCGTTGCACTGGTAGGGGCAGGAATGCGTCCCCATCAAATCTTTCATGGATTACTCAAAATTCCAGGAGTGGAATTGACCGCTATTTATGACGCCAATCCGAAAGCAGTTGCATCACGCTTGGCAGAATGGAACGTTCACCCGGAAATCTGCACTTCCGCCGAGGCTGCCATCGAACGCCCTGAAACGGATCTGGTAGCCGTTTTCTCGCCCAATGCCTGTCATGCGGATCACATCATTCGGGCGTTTGCCGCTGGGAAAAATGTTTTCAGTGAAAAACCGCTGGTCACTTCGCTGGAGGATTGCAGCCGGGTATTGGAAGCACACCGGGCTTCCGGGAAATTTTTCGCAACCGGATTCGTATTGCGTTACACACCGATTTATCGGAAGGTCAAAGAGTTGCTGGATCAAGGGAAGATCGGGCGGATCATCAGCGTGGATGCCAATGAAAATCTCAATCCAAGACACGGTTCCTACATCATGTGCAACTGGCGCCGTTTTTCCCAAATCGCAGGTCCGCACATTCTGGAAAAATGCTGTCACGATCTGGATCTCTTAGGCTGGTTTATCGGCGATGTACCAAGCAAAGTAGCTTCTTTCGGCGGATGTGATTTCTTCCGACCGGAAAATGCGGAGCAATACGGAAAATACCTCGATCCCGTCGACGGGATCGAGGTATTCCGTTCCACGTGGGAGGAAACCGATGACTCCGATAATCCGTTTCTGACCGAGAAAAATATTTTTGACAATCAGGTCGCCATTCTCGAATACCGCAACAACGTCCGGGTACAGTTTCAGGCAACGATTTCCAATGCTCTCCCGGAGCGGCGCATGTATATTTCGGGAACGGTGGGGACGTTGATCGTCGAGCTTTTCTCCGGCATCGTTCGCTTGAAACGGATTGATGAACCGATAGAACATTCGTGGAAATATGAAACTTCCATCGGGCATGCGGGCGGCGATCTGGTCATCATGCGCGATGCATATGACATGTGCATTTCCGGCAAACTTCCCGCATGCGGTGGACGCGAGGGAATGCTCAGTACGGCAACGGCACTGGCGATCCAGCAGGCAGCGGAACAAAAATCCGTGGTCGATCTGGAACCGGTATGGAAATCCTTTGGCATTTAACCATAACAGGGAGGAGTGTTTTGAAACAATATTTTCAAATTCTTTTCATGCTTCTGGTTTTCCGGGCTGATTTTCCGGTATCCGCCGAAACGCTCCGGTCTTTCCGGTTTGAAGCGGAAGGTGTGCGCGGCTGGAACAGTCAACCGGGAATGGCGGTAGAATCCGTACCGGGAGCTATGCAACTGAAGCTAACTTCCGCCGCTGCCGCAGGAAAAATGGCAATTTCTCCGCCAGTGGGACTGCCCAAACTCTCCGGCAAAGCCGTTTTACGGGTTTCCGGCAAAATTCAAGCGGAAAAACTTCAGGCTTCCCGGTTGGATTTGAAGGTTCTGCTGGGGCGTTCTGGCGGTCAGATTTTCAGCGAAGTTGCTCTGCAGCTTCCACGAAAAACCGACGGTATGACCTATTTCACCAAAGCATGGCCGATCGGTGCAGAGGATTTAAGCGCAACACTTTATTTTGTCTGTGACGGCAATGCCGAGGGATGTTTGATGCTGGACGATATTGTGCTGGAAATTCTGCCTTTTTCGGAAGATGCTATGGCTGAAGTGGTTCCCGAGAACGGTCAGCTAATCTACCAAAGCGAATTTGACAAAAACAATTCCGGTTGGAGCGCGAATTCCGCTGTCGTCAAACTTGGCAAATCGAACAGCAAAGCAATGACCATCGATTTCGGTGAAGTGCAACCCAAAGGAAAAAGCGTTTTTTTCCGTAATCTTCCGCTGCCGCGTCTGGCAGCCGGAGAACGTGCAAGACTTCGGGTTGAGGTTCGTTCAAAGGCAGTGGATTTCAAAGGAAGAAGACTTCAGCTCAAACCTTTGTTTTCCGCAGGAAGCCAGCTTGAATTTCCGCCGCCTTATCCGGAACTTGCCCGGGAGAAACAATTTGAAACCGTTGCCGGGGAGTGGACTTTCGATTCCCGCCAGACCGGTATCCAGCTTTATCTGGCAACCGACGGCGATGCGACCGGAGTAATGGAGATCAGTGAGGTCATTATTACGGTACTGCCGTCGGCCGAAGCTAAAATCACCACTGGTTTTGAGAATAATATTGTTCCGGAAAACAACGCTGTAATTTCAGTAGTTCCGTTCCGTCCGCAGGAGGTTACTGGCGGAACCATTGAATTGAGCGATGAATATGGTCGGAACATCTGTTCTTCGTTGCTGAACGGTCCGACACAAATCCGGCTGGATACGCCTGGTTTCTACCGAATCCGGGTCACGGCCCGTTATGGCGTGGAAAGCATCGTTACACACGGGAGCGTCGCAGTCGTCGGCCCGGTTCTCCCGGAAACGCTTCGTAACAGATCCCGTTACGGCGTTGTTTCCATCAATGCCGGAGACGGACTGAAGCGCGCCGTTTCCGGGCGGTGGGGGTGGTTTTTTACGGGATTTTCCGGCATGCGCAAACAAACTGACGGAACCTTGGTCATGGCTCCGGAATGGCGGTATTTCCCCGTTGCACCGGAATCGGAAAATGAAATTTACACGGTTGGCGATCTCCCCGGCTTTCTCCAGCCTGTTTCGGCGGAAAAAAATGCGATCTGGATGCCGACTGACCGGGAAGAATACCGGCGTGTCATTCGTTTTTTTGCCGATCGGGAAAATTTCCCCGCCTATTACACTGTATTCAATGAACCTGAAGGAAAATGGCGCGGCTCATGGAGTGACTTCGTGCAGTGGCACGCAGACACGCGAAATGCCGTAAAATCCGTCAAGCCGGAGACGGTTGTATTGGGGCCGGCATTTTGTAATGTCAATCTGCATTTGCTTCGCAAACTTGGCGCGCTCGGTTTGTTTGAAGCGGTCGACGGCCTGAATATCCATCCCTATGTAGATGGGACCGCCCCGGAACGTGAATTTATCGGGCGCATCGACGAACTGGAACAATATCTTGACTCTATCGGCAAACAGAAAATGCCGCTTTTTTATACGGAATTCGGCTGGACAACGAACATCGGTGGCTGGCAGAAACCGGTCAGTGAAAATCTCCAAAAACAATATGTTGCCCGTTCTCTTGCGTTGATGGGAACCACCCGGATGACCGGATGTGTTTACTTCACGCTGTTTTACCGTAATATCAACCCCGGTGAGGAGGGGTTCAGTCTGATCGATCCCCGCGGCTTTCCACGTCCCGGCGCGGCGGCACTGGCGACGGCATTCCGGCATTTGGGCGGAGTTACCGGACGCGGGGTGCGGCTGGCGTTTTCCCCGGAAATCTATCTGTGCGTTTTCGACGCGGGAAACGACGAAATCATGGCGACGGTCTGGAGCACGGGAAAACAGCAGAAGTTTCCTGTTCCATTTCCGGTGGAACGGATTTATGACGTGGTTGGCCGCCCGCAGGCCGTACCTACCGGAAACGTGCTGGAAATTGGTCCTGATCTTCTGTATCTCTACGGCAAAAAATCTTCCGGCATGCTCGATATTCATTTTCTCCCGGAACAGAAACTGCTGATCGGAAATCACCTGGAACATCATCTGGAACAGCCTTTGGTCTTTCCGCCGTTAAGCGAGAAAAACGGATTTTTGTTCTGCGATTCGGAAAATGTTACCGGCCGTTTTCTGGTGCTGGGGCGGCAGAATGACCGTTGGGTGGGATGTCCCGTCAAAATCCCCGGTGCGCTGGAACTCTCCGATCTCCGGTTAATCTGGCAGTCTGGCGAAGTACCGGAAGTTCAGTTCTCCTGCCGTTCCAATCTGGATGCGTCTGTCGAGATTACCATTCATGGCGAACTTAACGGTTGTCAGCTCGCGGGAGAGCCGCAGACCGCCGTTCCGGACGAATCAATTCCCGGCCGTTTGACCATTCCCGAACATATTGCCGCCAATGGTGGAACTTTGAAGCTTTTTGTCGAGAGTGCGACGCAGCGGAGATCCGCAGTGGAAACATTGGATATCGCTCTGCTTGCGGCATTACGGCAATCAGGGGAAACTGTGGACTGGAGTTCGGTTCCGGTATTTTCATGGAATAAATTTCCGGGTTTCACGGAGAAAGAAAATGAAGTTGCCGCCTTCGATGCAAACGAGTGTTCCGGCACGCTGCAAACGACATATTCTCCGGTCGGACTCTGTTTCAGGGTCGTCATCCGGGATGACCAGCATTGCAATGATAAATCGGAATCGGAGATCTGGCAACAGGATTCATTGCAGTTCGCCTTCGATCCCGATTCCGCGAAACCGTGGGAACCCAATGCGCAATTCGGGCTGAATGGACACCGAGTGCTGGAATACGCCGTTTCGTCCGGCAAAGACAAAAAAATTACCGTTTGGCGGCACACCTCTTATGATCCGCTTTTGCTGGATAATGTGAGCGAAGAACGCGTTCAGGTGAATTTCAGCAGGGAACAAGGATGCAGTATTTACGAACTGATCTTTCCCTGGGAGTGTCTCGGCTTGAATACAATGCCTGCTCCGGGAAGCGAAATCGGGTTTTCCGCGCTGCTGAACGATGTCGATCCCGAACCGGCCCCCGGTGCCCCACGGGGACGTCACGGATTGCGTATTTTCAAAGGTATTCATCCGGATAAAACCCCGGAAAAATATGGAAAGCTGTATTTAAGATGATCTTCAATACCCCCATTAAAAAAGGAGTAAAAAAATGAAAAAATGTTCCGCATCCCAATTTACGCTGATTGAGTTGTTGGTGGTGATTGCCATCATCGCGATTCTGGCCGCCATGCTGCTGCCGGCATTGAACAAAGCCCGGAACCGGGCCAATGCCATTTCCTGCGTCAATAATCTGAAACAGGTCGGTACCGCGACACTGCTCTATGCGGACGATTACAAGGGCTATGCGCCGCCGCGTTGGCAGGGCGGCGACACCTACAAAATGTGGGGCTGGACTTTACGGGAAGGAAAATATTTACGTCACACTCCCTTCAAACTCGTCAATTGTCCATCCTTGCCGCTTCCCGCCAATGATTGGACCTATTCCTACGGAATGCGTGAAACCAATGTGCTGCAGTCCGAGCGTTTCAAGCGCGTTTACCGGATTGCCAATATTGAACAATCCACTCAGATAATCGAAGGGAAAAAACGTTCTCCGGGAGAATTCATTTTGTATACGGACTCGATCGATGTCAGTCAACTGCCGCAGACACTTCCGCATGCGCTGTTCAGTTTTGATGGCCAATGGGCAAATTACAAAGCGCATATCCGGCACGACAGGCGAACCAACAATTGGTTCGGCGACGGCAGTGTCAGGACGCTCAATAAAACCGAGCTGGAACAGCTTGACTGCACCAATGTTTACGATCAGCTCTGATATCTCGCGCAAAGCGGAGCGTACCGCTCTTTTCCGGCGGGGACAATGGGGCGTGTTTCTGCATTTTCTGTCACGAGAAAACGCGCACGCCCCCGTTACGGTATCGAGCTGGAATGCCAGAGTGGAACGGTTTGATGTCGAAGCTCTTGCCACGCAACTTTCCGAACTTGAAGCTGGCTATTGCGGCATAACGCTCGGGCAGAATTCCGGCTGGTATTGTTCGCCCAACGCATCGTTGGATCGCTGGACGGGACGCACCGGGCAGGATTCGCATTGTTCGCACCGGGATCTGGTTGCGGAGTTCTCTGCGGCCTTGCGTTTTTACGAAATCCCGCTTATGGTCTATTTGCCGACGCATGCACCGGCATGGGACGATCAGGCGATGAAATCGCTTCAGTGCATTCCCGAATGGGATTTCCATTTGTGGTCGCCCGCCCGTCAGAATGCTTTGAGTCCGTTTGCAGATCCGGACAGCCGACTTGGTACGTTTCAGCGCAGATGGGAGGAAGTCATTGCCGAATGGTCCTGCCGCTGGGGGAGTCAAGTCTCCGGCTGGTGGCTGGACGGCTGTTTTTACCGGGATAAAATGTATGATTTTCCGGAAGAACCTAATTTTCACTCGTTGGCGGCCGCAGTTCGGCGCGGCAATCCGGAAGCATGTTTTTGCGTCAATCCCGGCGTTTTTCCGGAACCGATATCCATTACCGCAGAAGAAGACTTTACTTCCGGCGAAACCGATTTTCCGGTCTGGCGGAGTTGTTTTGAGCCCTGCCAAGCCGGAGCGTTCTATCATGTCCTTGCACACTTGGGGGCGGATTGGGGATACGGTCCGCTTCAGTATACGGCACAGGAGATTTTTTCGATGACCGCCAACGTTGTCGATGGCGGCGGCATGATAACATGGGATGTGCCGTTCAATCAAACCAATGGCACGCTGCCGAAAACGGTGATGAACCGCTTGAAGAATCTCAGGAAAAAATTGAATTTCCCCCGTCCCCGTCTGGTCGCTCAATTCACGCCAAGACAGCTGCCGGAAATTCGGGCGAATGGAACCGAACTCCCAGGGGATGGCATTCTGACTTTGAAAAATTGCGGTCAGAAAACCTGGAGCAACACTTTGACTCTTTCCGGCAATCCGGATTGCCGTCTTGTGTTGCAACCGGAGGAAATTCGTACGATTCCCGCAGTTCTGCCGGCGGAGTTGTCCGCATTCAAAGTCCGTTGCCGCAACTGGCGCCGCAGTTGGCCGTATGATTGTAAGAGAACGGTGGATTTGACACATTCTCCGGTATTTCAATTCGTCAGCAGCGGCAGAAAAATTGCCGAAATAACAGCAACTTCCACAGCAAAATTTTTCCGGCTTGACGGAATCGTTTATGAAACGGAAAGCCAAATCCATCCGGATTTGTGGAGAGGCTCCTGTTTTGAAATATTTCTTTCCAATCAAGGCCGGATCACTCAATATTTTTTTCCGCCGTCTCAGGCGGCGCGACACGGTTTCCGGTTGTTGTCGCACACTTATTGCGAAGCGCCGGAAAGCCGCTACCGGATGGAACGGCTTGATAAGGAATACCGTTTTTCTCTGGAAGTCCCATTCCCGGATTTACCGGAAAACGTTTCGTTTGAGTGCAAATGCACAATATTCCGAGACGGATCTTTCCAACACGTATTCCTGTTTGGTTCCGAACACCCGGAATGCAGTGATGAAAAATTTGCACACATTCAACCCAAAGGATATATAACCAATGATTACCGATCTTGATCTTCCCGTTCTCGCGAAAGCGGAAGTCGTCGTTTGCGGAGCCGGTCCCGCCGGAGTCGCTGCGGCCTTGGCGGCGGCCCGAAGCGGCGCCCGGGTCATTTTACTGGAACAAACCGGATGCTGCGGCGGAATGAGCACAGCCGGACTGGTACCGGTTTTCATTCACATGAGTGATCGCAAAAATTTAGTTGCCGCCGGAATCTGCCATGAAATCATCAGCGAAATGTGCCGCCGCATGGGGCAAAGCAAGATCAATTTCATCTGGCAACATATTCATCCGGAAATTCTGAAACAAGTTTACGATGAGAAACTTTCCGAGGCCGGAGTGACGACATTCTTCGATGTAAAAGTCGCTGATACCATTATGAATGGGGACACTCTGAATGCCGTCGCGGTGGCAACCGTGCAGGGGTTGAAGAAGATTTGCGGCAAAGTATGGGTCGATGCGACCGGCGACGGAATCGTTGCTGCTGCTGCAGGAGTGCCGTTTGAGCTTGGCGACGCGCAGGGAAAAACCATGAGTCCCACGCTGTGCGTTCAATATTCCAATATCGATCTCGAAGCCATGCGGGAGGCCGAACAGCGCGGCGAAGGAGCAATCCCCCTCTGGAAAAAACATAAGCAGCAAATTCCGCTGGCAGAACATCATATCATCGGGATTTCCGAATACGGCAACGGTTCCGGTTCCGGCAATCTCGGGCATATTTACGATGTCAACACTCTTGATGAAGCGGAACGTTCCCATTGCTATACGGAAGGTCGCCGGGTTGCCAATATCATTCACGATTTTTATGTCAAATATGTTCCCGGTTATGAAAAATCCGATTTGACGGCGACCGCTTCATTGCTGGGGATTCGTGAAAGCCGCCGCATTCTGGGGGAATATCAGCTGACGTTGAGTGATTATTTGGAAAAACGTCATTTCCCGGATGACATCGGCTGTTTTTATTACGGGATCGACATTCACGCATCCAGCACGAATCCCGAGGAACAACTGAATGTCGGCAAACGCATGGATGAATGCAATTCAAGCTATGAGCCCGGAGATAATTACGGCATCCCATACCGGGCATTGATCGCCCGGAAGGTACGCAATCTTCTGGTTGCCGGACGTTGTATTTCCGCAGAACGTTCCGTGCAGGCCAGTTTGCGGGTCATGCCCTGCTGCATGATTACCGGAGTTGCTGCCGGATGTGCCGCTGCTCTCGCAAAAGACGATGGAGAGATTCGGGCACTCCCTGCCGAATCGCTTCAACGTGAAATCCGTACAACCGGAGCTTATTTACCTTAAAAATCATAAAAATTCAACTTCAGAAGATCACCTTGAATATGTCCGCAACATAATCACGCTATCGGGGTATTACGTTCGACCTTACACGACTCGTGAATGAGCCGAATGTGAAAATTGGAAAAACAAAGAACATGAAACCGCCCCCAGAGGAGCAGACTGGTTGCATGGCGCATAAGCGTCTTCATTGAACCGGGAGGCTTTCCATACGAGGGAATTTCAGAGACTTTCATGTTCGAGATCTGCATTTTTTGTTTTTTCTGCATTTTTAGATTTGAAAAAAACGTCATTAACTCAGTATATGCCCAGTGAGCCCCATCTAGAAATCCTCCCGAAGTGAGATTACCTT
>ERZ1034915.1899-NODE-1899-length-10663-cov-47.927413_pt1 | contig 10663 bp, 11 predicted proteins | sample MGYA00520592_ERZ1034915 | MGnify/ENA primary metagenome ERZ1034915 (study PRJEB33766, sample SAMN09781787) | gut metagenome | biome: gut microbiome | host: Homo sapiens | place: Madagascar | study: EMG produced TPA metagenomics assembly of the PRJNA485056 data... | reverse complement strand
GTGACAGTTACAGTTTCATTTTCCTCTTCTCTGCCTATCCCCAAAAAGAGTAAATATATATATAAATATAACTATCTAATTATACTTTTTTCACACTTCGGCACTCTTGAAGGGAAAGTTGCGGAAAACAAAACTGTAACTGTCACTGTCACGCTTTGGGCTGCCATGGAGAGGTGGAAGAGTTCAACTGTACAGTTAGAAAGAGTTCTGTCATGCCTTTGAAATATTTATTTTCATTTTTTCCGTAAAATCCTTGCTTGTTTCAAAAATAAATTGTACTTTTGGAGCATGAATAACGAGCTATTCTTATCCTATGTATGATAAAAGCATGAAAGTTAGCGAGTTATCTCATAGTAAACAACTAACGGTGAAAACCGAAAAACAGAACGCAAGCCCCGCTTGGCAGAGTGAACGCTCTCCAGGCGGGGTTTCTGTATTCATAAATTGATAATAGTGAATGAAAAATCCATTTGAATGGTTCCATAACCTATATTATGGAGAGAAGAATAGCCTTAGTGCTTTTGACACAAAGAATCCTACGTCGCTTGATGCATTGCTCAAGCAACTGTACATGACAGCGCATCATAGCGGGTATTTGCTTATGAAAAATTCGCTTCCTGCATTCAATGCAGCTTATTGTGTTGCCGTTTGCATTTTACAATCTGAAGCTATTGATGAGACTAATTTAGATGAGGAAATCGATTATACTATCAATACAATTTGGTTGGAGGATTATAAGAGAACTCATAAGGCAAAGGTTAGTCATTGCCCTTTTACCGAACTTGTGCTCATTAAATGGATGGTTTATGCTATTTTATTTCTGCAAGAAGAAAAAAGTCACGAGATGGCTTTTTTCCTAGTTGATTTCCGTAAAAATTTGGAGGTTCAAGATGAAGATGAATCTATTGATGCAGATGAATATGATTGGGGGATTATTGATGCTATGAATAGTTTTGATGAAACCATACTTGACTGGAAGTACCGCTATCGTACTTCTCTTCGACCACATCCTTTGCATCCCAAGTTTTACACTTCAAAACTCTGGATAGATATAGTTCGTCATTATAGTTTGGATGACTTGAAGTTGCAGCTCGCTTTATTTCCAACTATCGATGAGCAATTGGCTTTCCTGAACTGGGCAAAGGAAGAGTCCCAAAAACCACAACCTATGGATTACCTGGATGATTCCTTACCATTTTAACTAGACACTGCAAATATTGATTATGATTATTACAGATGATTTATATGCCGACCTTTCCAAGCGTATAAAGGACGGAGAGTTTTTGAAGAAGGATGCCTCTTCTGCCAGTCTGCCCTCTCTTCCTGAGGGTGCAGATGAGCGTATGCAGTCGTTTTACGAAGATTGCAAGGCATCGCGTGCTTTGGACGAGAAGAAGATCAAGGCCTTGGAAAATGAGATCCAGGCTTTGAAAGATGAGGCGAAGGCACGGATGGGGCGCAATGATGCGAATGAAGCGATTGCAGAGTTCAATTCAGCGTTGGAAACTGATTACGATAATTACAAGGCTGAGTCGGAGAAGACCATCACAACGCTGAAGGAGGCGCTGGATGATGCCCGAAAGTTATCTACTGATGCCTTGGACAGAAATAAGAAACTGCTGAAGGAAATTGAGCGGTTGAGAGCCAAGAATGAAACACTTAGCAGTTTTGAAGCTATATCATATAAGCGTATGCCGCCACCTGTGCATGAAGAAAGCGGGAAAGATGATGGCAGCAAGGCAAAGGCCAAGATTGCAAAGAAGATCATCAAGGCTGGCGTGGATTATGCTTCTGATATTGCAAAGGTAAAAACCCCGGAGGATGGACACATGTGTATGCGCTTGCTTGACTATATGCTGGAAGAGGGTGTAAAGAAGGAGCTCTCTCATGACAAGGATACCCAATATGAACTGGGTAACATGATTCTGGGTATCATTCCAAACCGTGACAGGGCAATAGAGGAAATGAATGCCCGGAAGGTTGAAAATGAAGCTAGAGTTGTAGTCAGCAACGGCGGAATTTACAATAACGAGGTAAACAGTCAGCATGTCGTTCCGCAGAGCTCGGGCTATGTCCTGCCTGGAGAAGGGATGCAGCAGAATAAGTTGGAGGATATGCAGCAGAAAAAGTTGGGAGGTGATCAGCAATGAAAGAGAATCGGAAAGAATCTAAGGTAGTCATCTGTCCTGGTGCTATCTACAACGGATATGTGGAGCACCAGAATATCTTTGGCGTGATGAATGTATATCCATCGGGTGGAGGTGAAGCTGGGCAGAAGAGCCAGAGCATGGCTCATGTCGGGCAGATTGGGAAGCCATCCCACAAGGGCAGAAACAGCGAGCACCTCTTTGCCCTCGACGATGCCTGCTACTGCAAGGATGAGGTGGAAACCCGCCAGCAGGTAAGCCTCTTCTGCCGATTCCTGAAGCAGAACGAGATGCAGGGCGAGCCTATCAGTGCTAAGGTGGATTCGCCCCTGAACATCGCCATTTTCTCTTTTGTGAGACATTGGAAGAAACTGGGTGTTATTCCTCCAAAACGAGTAGTGGGTGTAAACACCATCTTCAGATTCCTCTCGGAAGATTGCCGCATCAGCAACTATGCTACGGGCAAATCTTTCTATAATGCCTTCAATGGTAGAGAACCGAAACCGGATGCCGATATCGAGCGGAAAGTTGATGCTTTTTTCGAAGAAAACAGGTTTAATGATTGATGCTTTTTTCGAAAAAATAGGTTTAATGATTAATCCTATTTTTCCTAAAAATCCTATTGGAAAAATTGCCGTATCTTTGCCCCGTAATCAGATGATAAGTCTGGTTACGGGGCTTTTTCATATACCGAGAAAACTGGTACCATTTCGAAGTTTCATGATGAGCCTGATATAGAATATAATTTATGTTTTAGATTAGTTTAAAGATTAGTTTTAAAAGTTAGATCATGAAGGAAAAAATGAAAATCGTTAAGCTCCTTGCCACTCAGAGTGGAACGAGCCAGCAGACAGGTAAGCCTTGGAAATCTCGCGAGGTGGTTGTTGAGAGTGTGCAGAATGCAATGCATCCCGACCAGTATGTTGCCCGACTCTTTGGTGAGGCGGTGGATAAGTTTACGGCTCAGGAGGGTGAGGTGATTGGCATCGAACTCCGCCACAGCGTAAGAGAGTATAACGGCCGCTATTATGGCGAGACAAGCATCGCTGACTTCGAGCAAGTGCAGCCGTTTTAAGGGTGATTAGCAGAAAATTAAAGCATTTTACTAATCACAAAGTTCAACCTCAAAATTAAAAGTATCATGTATATTAAGGTACAGATTTCAGACGAAGTGTATAAGGCTCTTGTAGCCAGTGGGAAACGCAAGAGAGGCTCTATAGCCCTGGTAGGTCCTAAGGAGGGCAACTTCAATGCCTTCTCCAGCGGTAAGGTGAGAACCAAGCCCCGCAAGTTTGTCAAGCTGCCTCATGGGGTGGCCAGTGTAGATGAGGATTATGTGAGACTGCATCTCAACATCAACCGTCAGGAGACCGATATTGAGCCAGCCGAAGCCATCCGCTGCGAGAGTGAGGATGCGAGTGAATTTATCTTTAACAATCGCCTATGAGTTTCGGAATATCCAATAGTGTAATGAGCCGGGTGGTGCAGGTTTGCACCCCCGAGCTCTTCCACCAGGCTACCAGGAGCAGCGTGGTGAAGGATGTTTGTTCGCAGATAGCTGATGCGCTGGAGAGCAAGCGTCGTGGCGAGATGAATAACGAGGATTTCGAGACGCTGAAGACTCAGCTCAAGAAGCGCCTTCCGATACTTACTCCTCATGCCACCTTCAGGAATGGCCGCAGATGCAACAGTGATGCCATCCCCAGCGGCTTTTCCATCTATGATATCGACCATATCCCGAATCCTCGTGGATATTGGGAAGAGAAGAAGAAGCTGCTTTCAGAGAAGAGGCTGGAGGTTATGATGGTTTCCGGGGATTTGCAATCCCCGGCAAGCAAGGAGCCAGCCAGCTCTAAGCAGATAAACACAAGCAAGGAGCCGGCCGACTCTAAGCAGATGATCAGCGTTCTCGATCTGATAGTCCTGGTTCACGTAACTCCTTCTTCCGAGGGCTTGCGCCTCGTTTTCATCATTCCTGATGGTATGTCGCTGGCTGATGCCCAGAAATGGATGTCGCAGCAGTTGGGAGATGGGGAATATGATGTATGCGTGAAGGATCTGGCTCGTCCGTCTTTCATTGTTCCCGAAGACTACATCCTCTTTATCAATAATGAGGAATTGTTTAAGGAAAGAATCTATACATACTCCCTTGCCGGGGATTGCAAATCCCCGGAACACCTGGCGGGGGCAAATCCTCAGGCTCAAAGTACAAATCATAAAGTTCAAAGTTCAAATCTCAATGTTCAAAATAATAATCTCAAAGTTCAAAGTAATTCAGATGTTCAAGACAATCGACTTTCGGGCACTCACAGCCATCCTGCTGTTTCTTCTGGCTCTGCTATTCAGCCTGCCCAATCTGGTGATAGCAATGGTACTGCTGCTGGTGATCTCAGCCCTGCTGGAGCTCATCCTGATGCTTGCCCGGAAATCTTCCCCACGGAGTACCAAGGCATTCCCTATTATCAGCTCATCCGCAAGCTGATAGAACTGCTTGGCGGCGAGCCGGAGCACGGATCCCGTAATTCCTTTATCTTTACGCTTTCCTGCTATCTCCGCTACCTTTGCGATGACAATCCGGCATGGATCAAGCAGATCATCCCCATCTTCGGCGAAGACCAGAAACGAGCCTTCACCACCGTGGAGAGTGCCTGTAGCAGAAAGCAGTCGCACCGCATGCCCAGCATTGTGCGTACAGCCATCAAACTGGCTCAGGAGGCTGACAGCAAGGCGAAAGGGGAGGGAAGCTATGATGATGAAGATTTCGGTGATATCCATAATCCCGATTCCTATTTCTACAACATCCATCAGATGCCGCAGAAACTGCCCAAGCTCATCAAGCTCCTCATCTCCAAGACGCCTTCCATCTATCGCCCTGCGGTATCTCAGGCTGTATTTCCGCCGCTTGCTTCGCATCTCCTGGAAACCCGATTCCGCTATATTGATAATGTAGAGCACGAAGCAACACTATCGTCAATCCTCTGCGCACCGACAGGAAGCGGAAAGGAGGCGATTACCCAACCGATCAACAGAATCATGGCGGATATCAGAAGACGTGACGCCGAGCAGCGTGAACGTGAAAGAAAATGGAAGGATGAATGCAACAGCAAGGGTGCCAACAAGGATAGGCGTGAACGTCCGGAAGGGCTTGTGATACAGGAGGTAAACATCGATATGACCAATCCGGCATTCGTGCTCCGTATGAAGGAAGCTGCGAATCATTTCCTCTATGCTAAGGTAAACGAACTGAACCTCTTCGATGCCCTCAAGGGCAAGACCAACCAGCATTTCCGCATCATGGAGCTGGCTTTCGACCTGGGCAATTACGGACAGGACCGAGTGGGCACCCAGAGCGTCACCGAGACCGTGAAGGTACGTTTCAACTGGAACGCCTGCTGCACTCCCAAGAAGTGCAGAGATTATTTCCGCAAGGTGGTAACCGATGGACCTATCTCCCGCATCTCGTTTGCCACCATCGAGCGTCGTCCCTGCGGTTCGGATATCCCCGTATATGGCACCTATGATGCCGCCTTCGATGAGGAACTGAAGCCCTACATCGACAATCTCCTGAAGGCGAGAGGGCTGGTAAACTGTCCGCAGGCGATGCGCCTTGCCAAGACTTTAGTGGAGGAAAATGCCGAGTTTTCGCGTCTCTCTCAGAACTATGTCTTCGAGAATCTGAGCTTTCGTGCCAACGTCATTGCCTATCTCAAGGCGTGCGTGCTCTATGTGGCCAATGGCATGAAGTGGGAGAAGTCGATTGAGGATTTCGTGAGATGGAGCGAGCGGTATGATCTGTGGTGTAAGTTGAAATTATTCGGACAGATGATTTATGATGCCGACAATGATGGCTCTGATATCCGGAAGACTTCGCCAAGAGGACCGATGAATCTGCTGGAGCTACTGCCTGATGAATTCTCGCTCGATGATTATGTAAAGGTGAGACAGAAGGAGGGTTATGAAGACAACATCTCGAAGGCGAAGGTAGCGCTCAGACAATGGGAGCACCGGGGATATGTGGTAAGGATAGAGCGTGACAGTGACAGTTACAGTTTTATTTTCCGCAAGTTGAAGTTTCTGAAAGGTTCATCCTCCACTTCTTCCGGATCATCCTCCACTCCTTCTTCTTGGTAGTAATTAAATAATCTTATGCAAGTAGTAATTAAATAATCTTATGCTTATGGAAATAGTTTTAGAACGAATAGCCAAGAAAAATACTTATACCATCGGCAGACTGTATCTGCTTGCCGATGGTGATGTGATTCGCAAGTCGCTTTCGGGCAAGCGTGTTGGCGATAAGCGCAGCTTCAGACATAGTTTTGATATGCAGAAGTTGTCTGATGATACCTACTTCTGTGATACGATGGAGCCTACCTGGCGCAATCTGAAAGGGGTGGATCTGAAACCTCAGGAGGTGAATGCCAAGTATAGCAGGGTAAGCGGCAAAGTGGCGAGGAAGATTCCTGGCCACACAGCTATCCCCGAGGGTTCGTACCGCGTGCTCATCACTTTTTCGCCCCGTTTCAGGCAGTGGCTGCCGTATGTGCAGGGTGTGCCCGGTTTTGAGGGCATCCGCATCCATGCCGGCAACTATCCCGACGATACTCAGGGCTGCATCCTGGTGGGCGAGAACAGGCTGAAGGGCATGGTGGTGAACTCCCGCATCTGGCTCACCCGCCTGATGAAGCGGATAGAGGAGGCGCAGCAGCAGGGAGAATCGGTTTGGATCACGATTGTCTGATGGTGGGGGTGAAGATTGTTGGATGAAGCAGAAGTATATTCTGTGAATTTGTTGACCAGCAGTTGGTAAAACTTAAAAAGGTAGATTTTGCACGCGTGCGTGCAAAATCTACCAATCTTTATTCAAGTTTCGCATGTAAACTCCATACGCCTTGAAAGGGCGTGTGGGTGAGATACTTGCGAAACTTCAGTATTTTAAACGAAAGTGATTACGATTTCACTGTTGTTAATACATAAGCCTATATAGTAAGGCTAAGCGCTCCAAATTTCTTCGACATATCCTGCAAGGCTGTCCTGAGGATAGCAAGTTCGTCAGGAGAGAATTGGGAGGTCTTTCCGTTAACGATATTGCCGTTCATCTTATGTGCTAGCCAAGAGCGCGATTTGCCAAAGTAAGCCTTGGCGATGTAAGCCATGGAAACCATGTCTGTAATCTCGCCCAGTTTCTCTGCCATAGTCAGTTCCTTGACCTTCTGCTCAGTATGCTTGGCCATATATCCAACAGCCACGGCAAAAGCCTTAGGGTCAATACTTTTGAGAATATTCATCTGACGACGAACCTCATCTTTCTCCTCTTCAGTTTGGGCTGCTCTGTTTTGTACAGCTAGAGCTTTCACCTTATCAATCATCTCTGTATATTCCATAATCTTATTTTTTAAGTTTTAAAGGAATGAGGTCCGCATGAGACCTTATTTCTTTTTGTTCTTTATTTTATTCTCTAACTCTGCGATTTCTTTTTCTGCTACCCTCTTGAAGGTATCGATACGCTTTATTTCACTATCATGGTGCAAAGATAATAAACTTTTGTTGAATGTCAAGGTGTTCCTATGTTATTTTAAACATTTGTGTATTATTTAACATTTGATTAACAGAGAATTACCATTTTACCTGAAAGTTGGTGACCTTCATCAGATGGTAAGCCGATGGCTTACGTTGAAGCGTCTTGATCGCAATGACTTGATTATACTCGATGACTTCGTCTTGGTAGCGATGAATGCGGATACCCGCATTGCTCTGCTACAGATTCTAGAAGACCGATATGAGAAATTCTGTCACATTATAGTATCTCAGCTACCTATCGATAAATGGTACGACTACATTGCGGAAGCAACTTTAGCTGATTTGGTCAGATTGGTAAACAGCAGTAATCTCATCAAATTGGACGGACCGTCTATGCGTCAGAGAAGAGTGATACAAGCGGTACTGTTTGAGCACTATGATCAGCAAATACTCATCTATTATGGTCTAGAAACCAAGTCCATCCATAAACCTATCCCAATCTTCGCCACTTTCCCTAAATGCTTCATAATCTTCACCACCAAGAGCATAGTAAGTGTCTCTCTCTAAATCACGAGGTGATGGTTCGTCATAATATGAATCATGATTAGAATTTTCTAAGCACTCTTGTGACCATAGACTCCAATATCGACGTAATAATCCTGTTTCTTTATGCCTTTTAGGATATAAGCGTTCTAATTCCGTTATGCACGTTTCACTTACAATAAGCTTCCTTCTCCTTACTAATAACCAAAAAAAGAGTCTTTCTCTCTTCAAATATGGTTTTGAACGTTTCATGTATGTCTCCAAAGTAAACAGATTGATACAAATTCTCAACTTCTGTCATACCCATTTTAGACAATTGTTTAATGGTAAGCTTGCCTTTCACAGAACCTGTTACATGATTGTGTATTTCGCCAATATTTACTGCAAGATATTCCTCTTCTATGTAATCGGAAAAACAAGACCATCTAATGTCTTTCTTGTAATTTTCCAAAGCATTTTTGGGTACATGAAGTCTTGTCTTGTTATTAAAGCATAAGAATGTCCCGTCAGCTATAGGACAAGGCTCTGCTGTAAAAACATACAAGTCTTGTAGTGTATGAGGAATACATTGTTTTCCAATATGCGTAATAGTAGTTGGCAAATGCAAAACTGTAATACCTGTCTTTGCAAATGCTTCATCTCCAATCTTCTTCAATCCCTGATTTAGAAGGATTTTTTTCAGATAGGATTTTCCAAAGAATGCTGAAGGAGCTATTTCTACAGTATTATCTGGTACAACATATTCGTTGCTGTCTATACTTGTGTAGAGCAACAGTTTATTAGATGTATATAAACTGTCACCGGTAAAATATAACTTTTTTTGCTGTTTATTTAGCTCTACACTAGATAAGTTCGGACATCTGAATATTGCACCGCTACTCATCCTCTTCACATTATTCTGCAAAACAATGTTCTTGACGAATGAGCACTCACAAACACACGCTCTTTCCAAAATCAATGCAGGAAGCACTATTGTTTCCAGAACAGGAAGGCGGAAAAAAGCATGGTTTTCCACTTGCATAGCTTGTTCTGGAAGTACAATTTCTCTAAAATAAAAATCAGTGAAGATAAATTTGGTTAGGACATCGTCCTGAGTATAGCAATCTAAAGTAGCCCATTTCGTGATAGAAGAGTAATATGATTTACCTCCAGAAACTATTGAGCATTTACTCAGATTCAATCTTTCTAAGAATGATTGGTTACCAATTAAATCTCGGCTGTAATTACGCAATGAAATTATATCACTTCCGTTAATACATCCTTTGACAAGAATAGTGTATAAGGTGTTTTGACCGATATGCTTACTCAATTCTTCACCTATTTCACCAGGTATGAAGTCCTTGATTTCAACCTCAGAACGAACCATTCTACGATAATAGTTTGATGCATAAAACTGTTCTATATCATAGATGCATTGATATTTCACTCCCATTTGAGTTGTATGTTCGCATGTATGTTCTGGCGAGTGCAACATAACAAAAACATTGGCATCCCAATCAGATTCTCCGTTACTCAAAGTATAAAAACACGGATAACGCTGTCTTTTACAAAATGCATCTATGTCTGCCATTATCGTTTCAGTCTGCAGCTTGTGTGCTTTACGATATGGAATCTCAGTAAGAAGCAATGGTATTGGTTTTCCGATATTACTTTCCTTAATCTTGGTAGCAATACTATTAATGCTTTCAGACATATTATTGACAGCATCACTACCTCTTAGGTAGAGTTGAGTTGCTGCTTTGTACATTAGAGTTCTCGCTTCTCTCGCTTTGCCGCAAACGAGCAAGTCATCTTCTATATCTACATCTTCCTGTTCGCAGAAATAAACCAACGGAATTCCCTTAGCACCAGTTAGCCGTTCCATATTTATTTCTGCCTCTGCCTTAAAGGTGCGAAGGTCTTCAATGATTTGTTCTTGATAGGCAGATAGATTTTTTATAAGTGCATCAGAAAACTGAATTTTCTTGATGCCAAACATAAAATCATTGAGATATTTTCCACATAAATTATACGAGTTCCCCCTTTTGATAGCATTACTTATAGCTACAATATAGTCTGCATCTGCTAGATTTCCAGTATTGGCTTCTGTAATGAAGACATGTGTGTCCTTTGTAGCAAACACATCTTTGAATGATTGTGCAAAATTCTGCAACTCATTTGAATTGCCAGATTTGCTAATTATATCTAGTACGAATCCCATGTTAATTTAATGATATGAAGATTAATATAACTAATGTTTCCCATCCTCAAAAAGTAGGAAAATAACAATTTAAAGTAAGATGAGCAGCGATATTTTATTGCTTTTCATCAAATTTGGGCTCCAAGACTTAGCCCACATTGCAGTCATGCATCATTGTGGGTTAAGGGAAGAATTATTTCGACCAGTACGGTTGAAATAGTTTTATATCTCCTCGCAAGCCACCATTTCCGCTCCGCGGTAGATGACCACCAGCTTG
>ERZ1034915.1893-NODE-1893-length-10703-cov-3.361195_pt1 | contig 10703 bp, 3 predicted proteins | sample MGYA00520592_ERZ1034915 | MGnify/ENA primary metagenome ERZ1034915 (study PRJEB33766, sample SAMN09781787) | gut metagenome | biome: gut microbiome | host: Homo sapiens | place: Madagascar | study: EMG produced TPA metagenomics assembly of the PRJNA485056 data... | reverse complement strand
TGTCAAGGTGGGCTTTTTGTTACGAAAGGGAGATTCAGATGAACTTCAAACAGGCCAACGGGGCAAATTTCGCCCAAGGACGGACGCAGCCCATCCAGTTCCTGGTGATTCACTACACGGCGAACAATGGCGACACGGTGCAGAATAATCTGGACTATTTTGCCGGGAATGCAGTGGGCGCATCAGCCCATTACTTCGTGGATGAAAACGGGTATGGGCAGAGTGTGAAGGATCAGGACACGGCCTGGCACTGCGGAGCCAGCAGTTACCGGCATGGGGCCTGCCGAAACGCCAACAGCATTGGTATGGAACTGTGCTCACGGAAAGACAGCCGCGGCAATTACTATTTCATGGACCAGACAGTGTACAACGCGGCAGCACTGGCGCGGGAGTTGATGGGCAAGTATGGGATTGACCGGTCGCATGTGTTGCGGCACTACGATGTGACGGGAAAGCGGTGCCCGGCACCGATGGTGGATAATCCCACACTGTGGGAGAATTTTTTGAGTCTTTTGGAGGACAAGACGATGACCTATGCAGAGGCAATTGAGACTGTGAAGGAGAAAACGGGGCTTTCCGATGCGACGATGCAGTTTCTCACCAGCTACATCTGGCGGGAGGACCTACTCAAAAAACTGGCGCAGGCCATGAAATAGAGAAAAAGCCGGAGAGTCCAAACGCTCCGGCTTTTTGTGTGCTAATGGACACGCAAGATGGGATATGCTTATAGAAAGAGGTGGTTTTATGGAATTGCCGCAGATGAAATATCGGGGCAACAGCTATCAGATACAAACAGTCCAGTTCAAGGGACTGAACCGGCGGCCGGAACCGGCAGACGGAGAATACAGCAGTTGTCAGAACCTGACCACGCGGGCCTTCCCCCGCCTTGCGCCCAGGAATGCAAGAGCAGCGGCGGAAAAGCCGGGAAACCCGACGGCTATCTTTGGCTGGGACAAGCTGGTGGTGGTTGCAGACGGAAAGCTCTATTTGGAGAACGAGGAGATCTGCAAAGTAAGCGATGCACCAAAACAGTTTGCAGTGGTAAACAGCAAGCTGATCGTCTGGCCGGACAAGCTGCAGATTGATTTGACAAACAACGAAATACTCTCAATGGACTCTGAATTTTACCAGGATCCCAGCCCGCTGTTTACCGCCAATTCCATCCACATGTCGTCACTCCCAATGGTGGAGCGGGAATATGAGATGACCGGTTATAAAGTCCAATACAGGGATGATCCGCGGCCGTGGATCAACTATTTTGGATACGATGCGGAAAAGATTTTCTGGGATGCGCAGAGCGGCTGGACCAGTGACGGACAGACACCCTTGGAGCCGGATATGGTCTCGCCCACCAACGGGGCGAGCGCCGGGGCCATTTTTATCCCCAAAATCACGGTGCAGGACGATGGCAGCTATCTTTATGAGGTGCCTGCGGACACCTTCAGCGTCAGCCAGCCGTCCGAGCCGCTCTCCCGTGCAGAGGAGAACCAGATGGGGATTTTCGGGATCCTGACCCGGCAGGAATCCTACGGCTATGGAGATGTTGTCCGATGTTCCGCTGACTTTTATCAGGCGGGCGCATATGGCATGGCCAAAAAGATCGAATTACAGCCAGGCGACCGGGTGAAGATCGAGGGGGCCGCGATTCAGGCCAATGACCAGAAATCCATCCGGGTGGAGGCCATCACAAAAGGGACGCCATCGGATTACGAAGATGTGCTGCAATTTGCTGGCACACCGTTTCTGGTTCCGGCCGACTATGTCACCCTGACAGAGGAAATTCCGGGCGGCGAAGAAATCACAAGCACGAATATCGAAAATGAAGACAGGGACCGGAATTGCTGGCTCACATTCCCACGGAATACGCTCTCAGGCGAACAGGTGCTGCACTTCACAAAGTCGTTTACCTGGAAAGACCAGACCTACGAAGTCACAGAGCACGCCTTTTACCTCTATGACCGGGCGACAGACAGCCTGTTGGAAGTGGAGTGGAACTGGCAATATGACGATGAGGAAGGCGACGAATACCATCTCCGATTTCGCGAATACAGCCGTGAACCAGCTGCAGTGGAGCTGGTACTTCCCATCCCGGAACTGGATTATATCTGCGAGAAGGACAACCGGCTGTGGGGCGTCAGCAATAAAACAGACAACGAGGTCTATGACCCGGAGACGGGCGAATACCGCCACTACACCTCCCGCGTGCTCTACGCCTCAGCGCTGGGGCTGCCCCATCGGTTTTTTGACTTCGACGGCACCGCCGCCGACAGCTTTCAGGTGGCCGTGGCCTCTGAGGGTGACTTCACCGGAATCATCGGCTATTCCGACTCCGTGGTGGCGATGAAGGAGGACAAGGTCTATCGGGTGTTTGGCGACTATCCGGCGGCCTATCAGATGTATGAGTACACCATTCCGGGGTGCGCAAAGGGAAGCCATGCGAGCCTGCAGATCATCGGCGAGATTCTCTACTACGCGGGCCGAAACGGAATCTATGCCTATGATGGAGCGGCCCCGCATCTCATGTCCTATCCATTGGGGGATGTGACATATGAGGATGCAGTGGCCGGGACAGATGGAGTCCGCTATTATCTGTCCTGCCGGGAGAAAAGCGCGTGGCATCTGTTTGTCTATGATACGCTGCACGGCGTCTGGACACGGGAGGACGCGACACAGGCCATCGGGTTCGCGCTGGTGGAGGGAACACTCTACATGGCTGCCGGTGAGAACCTGTACAAACTGGAGCAGGACAGCGGAGAGAATATCTCGTGGTCGGCAAGTTTTGCGGCGCTAGAGGAGGACACCCTGCAGCGCAAGCGTTGGAAATGGCTGCGTCTCAGAATCCAGTTGGAAGACGGGGCGTGGATGAAAATCTACTACACCCCGGACAATGGGCAGAGGACCCTGGCAGAGCAGCTCAGCGGGGCGGGGACCTACACGGTCAGCTTGCCGCTTACACCCATGCGGTGTGACCGGCTGACAATCGACCTCGAGGCACAGGGCCGCGGACAGGTACAGGCGATGGAACGGGCCTTTTATCTTGGAAGCAAGGTTTATTAAGGAGGGCAGGAAATGGCAGTTTACACAAAAACGCTGGGGACTGTGGACAGCAGAAATGTATCGAATGGTATCAAGCAGCTATCTGGGCAGGTGAACTATATTCAGGACGCCAGCGAGCGGAAATTTGCGGCACTTGAAAAGCGAATCAGAGCGCTGGAAAAGACACTGGGAACGGCAAAGAAAGGAGAGGCATAATGGCGATTTCCTATAACAGGGACACAGACTATCAGAAAAAGATCAACCAGGCGGCGGCCATTGGCGACAACACGGCCGCTGCGGTGTATGAAGCCCAGCGAAACGCCAAGATCCAGGGCGAGGGTCTGACGGGCGTCAGCCAGACGAACCGGTATGCAGACTATCTGCCGGATACCAGTGTGGTTCGGAGTATTACGCGGCAAGAACAGTCTCCAGGCGTTGCACAGACAGTTCAGAAGACAACAACCTATCAAAATCCGTATCAGAAGGAGCTTGACCGGATGGTAAATGATTATACCAAAAGCTCCTTTTCCTACAATCAGGATACAGATCCAGCGGCCCAGGCGTATCGGGAGAACTACATTCAGAATGGTCAGCTCGCCATGCAGGACACGACGGCACAGGCAGCGGCCCGCACCGGAGGCCTGGCCTCCAGCTATGCCACCCAGACAGGACAGCAGGCCTACAACAGCTACATGTCGGACCTCAATGCACAGCTCGCCGGACTGCGGCAGCAGGCATATGAGAACTATCTGTCGGACCAGGCGCTGCAGCAGAACCGGATTAACACCGTTGCAGGCCTGGGCCAGCAGGCAGAGAACAGCTATTATAATCGGATCAATGACGCCATGAACCGCTGGGCCACGCTTGGCTATGCAGACGATGCGGTGGCGGGAATTCTGGGCGTGGCCGCTGGAACGCCCACCACGGACCAGAGCTACCGGACCTGGCAGCAGAACTTCCAGCAGGCCCAGCAGGATCAGGCTGTGGCGGACGCGAACCGGGCGTATGCAAACGATTTGGCAGGCCAGATGCTGCAGCTCGGTTTGACGCCGGAGGCGGCTACCCTTCAGACGGCGGGGATTTCCGCGGCTGATGCAGCGGCACTGAGCGACTTCTACAAACAGCAACTGGCATTGGCGCAGACCGGCGGAAGCGGCGGAGGTTCCAGAGCTTCCAGCGGCAATGATTCTTTTGATTCGCCCGAAAGTGTTGGGGAGGTTCCAGCAGACGCTCTAACGAACTATGAGTCCGCACAGTCGTATCTTCGGTCTATGGGTGCGCCGGAGTGGGCGCTGAACGAAATGCTGAGTCGGGAAGTCTGGAACCAAGAAAAGAGCGAGCCAAATGCTACGGGCGAAAAAAATCCGGATGCAGACCGAAAAGGCCACTCCGACGCGACGGCTTCATACAACAACTATGAGGATTATCTGCATGATGAAGTGATGTCGATTCTTTCATTGATTAGGGGGTAATGGAATGAGCAGACTTGACGACCTGAGGCGAGAATATCGGAATCGTACTGCCAGCTCCACCGAACAGCCTGCTGCATCTGGAAATTTTCAGCTCCCCAAAAGGCGCCAGGGAGAGTCTTTCAATGATTGGGTTTCAAGAACCGGGGGTGGCCCGGCAGCAGCAAAGAATATTTCTACCTCCGGTTATGTGAGTCCAATTCTGCAACAGCAGGCACGCGCAGCCGAAAACAATCTGAAAACGCAGCAATGGCTGAAGGCAAGACAGAAATCAGAGAGGATTCATGAAGCGCTGCGCGGCGAAACAAAGACGACGCCCTATGCAACGCATCTGGACAATTTGACACAAGCCGGAGCAGCATCTTTGCCAAACAGCTCGCAGGAGCGGATTGTGCCCGGACAAGACATTCAGCTTAAACCGCTGCAGGAGCAATATGATACGGCCAGTCGAAGATTGGATGTTCTGGATCGCCACAAACAGGATTTACAAAACAGAAGTGTTCTCATGAATCCACAGGAATACAAAAGACAGTTGGATGAAACGGAACGGCAGATTGAACAGATGAAATCACTGCAGGGCGGGGCTGCAAACCAGCTTTACTATGAGAATAACCAGGAGCAGTTGGATCGCATACAAAACAGTACGACGGCCGCCATCTATGAAGCCGGCCGAAATGCAAAGAAAGATCAGCAGACAATCCTGCAGCTTATGGCCCCAAATGCGCAAAACCAGCCGGGATATACAGAGGCTGTTCAGAATATTTCTGAAGCGTATGGTGTATCCCCCCAGACATCTGGCACGGATTATCAGCAGAGGCTGCAAGAACTATACAACCAATTGGAGGATACTCGTAAAAAAAGCCGCCGCAGCGTCAATGCGGCGGGGTTTGACTATGACCGCTTGGAGGAATATGAGGAACGCATACAGGCGGATGCGGAGAACGCAAAGGCGCGCGAAAATGTGCGTGCCTTTGCGAAAGAGCACCCGGTGGCCGCCTCTGCGCTTTCAGTGGCGGTACAGCCTGCGGCGGGCCTTGATTATCTGCAGCAGGTGATCGGGAATTTAGGACGCAATGACGCAGGCAATCTGGACACCTACCGCCCGATGAGCGCGGACAGCATGACGATTTCTAATTTTGTCAGCGATATTCGCGGAAGCGTTTCGGAAGAAATTGAAAAGAATACGGATTGGGATCTTTTTGGGCAAAATGTAGCTTCATTTTTGTACCAGACGGGAATGTCTGTTGCAGATAGCGCGCTTATGATTGGTGCAATGGGGAATGGAGCAAGCCTGCTTATGGGGCTATCCGCAGCGTCTCAGACAGCCAGCGACGCACTCTCTAGGGGAGCAACAAATGGGCAAGCTGTGATGGCAGGGTTTGCCGCCGGTGCGGCGGAAATGCTATTTGAGAAATTCAGCATCGACCAGCTTTTAAAGCCGAAGAGTGTCACAAGCGTCAAGCGCCTGCTGCAGGAAACAATGAAGCAGGCAGGCGTGGAGGCCAGCGAAGAGGGCGCGACGGAGATCGCCAACATCCTGACCGATGCGGCCATCATGGGTGAAAGTTCCAATTTCTCCGTTACTGTGGAGAATTACAAAGCGCAGGGCATGAGCGAATCCGAGGCCAAAAAACAGGCATATCTCGACATGATCGGCCAGGTGGGCTGGGCTGCGGCAGGCGGCGCGCTATCCGGCGGCGTAATGGGCGGAGCTGTAAATACAGCAAGATTTGGACCAGAACGCCGAGCAGCAAAAGCAGTAAAGTCTGAGACAGACAGACTGAATGAGACAGCACAAGATATCGATGAGGATATTCGGCCGGAAAGACGGGATCCGGCTGCGCAGACACCGGAATCGGTTGAAGCATACCAGCAGGAAATTTCCAAAGCAATGAATCAGCAGGAACAGCGCCTGCGGCAACAGGCGCGACAGGCCAGTCAGGAAGCAAACGGGCAGGAACAGCAGACGGAACAGCCGAATGTGACGAATACCAACAGCACGAGCGGACTGGTTTGGGCGGGGAGTGATTTGGACCGCAGGACGCGCCTTGCGGCAACACTTCCCCGTGAACAGGCCACGCAGTTCTTGCAGGATGCTGAAAATGGAGATATCGAATCCGCATATCAGAACGCAGCAGCGGATATCCAGACGCCGCAAACGACACGGGCGGCAAATCCCGGCCTGATCCGAGATGACTCGTTTCGCCGGGCACATTATGATGCGCGGACAGAACGAACACTGGACACGCTGGCAAAGGCTGCGGGCGTATCTGTCCGGATTGTGGATAAAATCCCGGCCTATGACGCAGATGGGAATTCCATTGGAATGGCAAACGCCAGATACCACAACGGCGCCATTGAAATTGCGCGGAATGCAAAGGACCCGGCCGGTGTGGCGTTCACACACGAGATCGTACACCGTGTCCGGCAGGCAGATCCGGAGGCGTACCGTGCAATGGCGCGTCTGGTGATTGACAGTCTGAGCGATGAACGATATTCTGGCGCGCTTGATTCCAGAGCCCAAAAATACCGGGATCTGGATGAATCCAATATGCAGGAGGAACTCGTTGCAGACGCCTTCGGGCGCGTGCTCGGAGATTCGGAATATCTTGACCGAATCGTCCGCCAGAATCGGACGGTTTGGCAGCGCATTCTCGACACAATTCGAGATTTTATCGACCGCATTCGTCATGCCTCTTCTATCGGGCTAAACGAATCCGAACGACAGGAGTTCTCGGAGCTGGCCGGTAGGGCAGAGAAGATGGCGTCCCTTTTGGAGAACGCGCTTGACAGAGCCCAAACCACTCAAAGGATTCAGACGGAAAACGCCGCCCAGGAGGATGGTACAGAACGGTATTCCATTCAGTACGATCAGAATAACCGGCCCTATGTGGTCATAGAAAATGACATTCTTGATGGCGTGCCTAAAAGCGAGTGGGTCAAGGAGATTAAGGATAACCTGCGGGAGAAGTTCCCCAACGGTATAGCCGTAGGGAATAATATCATTCGTATTAACGAAAAGAGCCGCAGGGAAATGACTTTTTCCAGGTATATGCAGCGGCTCTTCAATACAGAGCCGGAGGTATATGCGGACAAGTTGCGGGCCACCAATAACGCGGACGAAATCGTGAGGGCAGTGCAAGACTGGGTAAATGAAGCCCTACTGCACCCACGCAAGGATGATATCATTGATTTCGCCAGGGGTGAGGTGTTGATGCGCATTGGCAGCAACGATTATAGTGCACAGGTTATTGTGGGGAACCGAGGCGGCAAAGGGCTTTTACTATACGACATTATCAACCTATCCAGGACAAACATTCAGGAGCGCACAAAAAGGACGGGCACACAGTATACCGCTAACGCCCAAAATGAGCCTCGCAGTAGGGGTCGTGCGCCCGTCGATACGGAAAGTATAGGCCAAAGTGGAGAGAATGTCAAGAAGCGATTTTCACCAATTGAAGGCAGCAATCAGCTCAACGAAAGCAAAAACAAAGCACCAGCGCCTCCCATGACGCCTGCCAACACCAGCACAAATACGCCGGATGGCTACGCCTCAGAATGGGTGCCCACTGATGCTTCTAGGGATGCTGTAACACAGAGCGAGACGCATGGCAAGGAAAAGTTTTCGCTCAAAGAGGATCCGGATACTCGCTATTCTCTCATGTCCAGCGAAATTTCAGATATGTCCAACCGCTTGACGGAGCAGCTGCAAGCTGTTAATGCAAAGGCTGAGGCTGGAGAGATCACGCAGGAAGAGGCAACCGCACAGAAAATGGCAATCCTGCAAGCGCCAATTCGGGATCTCATCGCGCAGTATGGGCAGATGGAACCGGGCGAGCGGCCCTTCCGGGACATCACCATTCCGCGTAAAACCGGAGAAACCATGCGGGTTTCCCGCACGGTTCGCACGGCGCTGGAGGCGGAGGCCACGCCGGACGATCTGGTGCCAGATATTGAGCAGCTGGTGGCGGAGGGGGAGTTTTCCTATGAGGCATATGGTGATGAACAGGCCAAGAAAGATGCAGAACAGAGAATCCAGGAAATCAAGTTTGATGCCGCCAAAACAGAGTGGGAGAGATCTATCCATAAAGGCCGCTCCTCAAAATTTAATACCGCGCTGGGATGGACGCTCTACAATGAAGCGGCCAACTCCGGAAAGACAGAGACTGCGATTCAAATTCTGACGGAGATGGTGGGCTATCAGCGCGATCATGCCCAGGCGTTGCAGGCGGCCCGGATTCTGAAACAGCTCAGCCCGGACGCACAGCTCTACTCTGCAACGAAAGCGGCCTCGGATATTCAAAGGGATTTGGACGAGCGGCACTCCCGTGGGAACCAGTATAAATTGAGAGAAGAGAGCGAGACGGCGAAGAAAGTCGGAGAGGCTGTTCGGAGCGCGCGGTCAGATGCTGCAAAAGCCCTGCGGAATGGTGACGAAACCTTTGAACAGGCGATTGAGAGAGAACTGAACCGTCTGTTCCCAAGAAAAAAGGATGGGGATACTCAAACAAAAGAGGCCAAGAAGGATATTGCATGGAAGCTTTCGGAGATCGTCAGCGACCGCAATGCCAGAAAGAGCGCCAGAGATGCGGTCATCTCCATGTTGATCGAGAAATACGGCGTTTCAGAGGCGGACGCCGCAGCTGCCGCGCAGATCGTGGGGGAACGGTTTGACACACTGGTGCAAGAGTCTATGCAGAAACGACTGGATTCCATTTTTGAAGAGCGTCAGAAGCCAAAGCGCCGGACGGTTCAGCAGCGGTTTGAAGAATTGGCCAGTCTGGGGGCCTTCGCGTCTGAACAATACAACGAAATGGCTGCCCGGCGGATTGTCGGAGATGTCCCCGGAATCCGAATTGATCCTGTCATGGCAGAGGAATTTTTAAACGCCCGGACACAGGACGAGCGCGATGCGATTATGAAACGAATCTACATGGACATTGGCCGGCAGATGCCAAGCAATTTTCTGGACAAATGGAATGCCTGGCGGTATCTTGCAATGCTGGCAAATCCCAGAACCCATATTCGGAACATTTTCGGCAACGCCTTTTTTGCGCCTGTGGTGGCAACGAAAAATTTGACGGCGACCGCCATTGAAAGCGCGGTCCACTTTGTATCCGGCGGGCGGACAGAACGGGGAAAGGCATTTGTCGGCGCGTCCAAATCAGACCGGGCGCTTTTGGGCGCGGCCTGGAACGACTTTTCAAAGGTGGAAGATGTCATATCCGGCGTTGGAAAATATGAGGACTCGGTGAGCGTGCAGCGCGCCATTCAGGAGGGACGGCGCATCTTCCAGTCCAACAAACGATTGCTCAGCCTGATTGCCAGGCCGATGGAAGCAGCGCGCCGTTTCAATAGTGGACTGATGGAATGGGAGGATATGTGGTTTTCCCGCCCGAACTACGCCTATGCGCTGGCCCAATACTGCAAGGCGCACGGGATCACAGAAGCGGACATCAGGGCCGGAAATGGGCTGGACGCGGCCCGTGCCTATGCGATCAAGGAGGCCCAAAAAGCCACTTATCGGGACGCAAATGCGCTGAGTCAATGGCTCTCTGATCTCGGACGGGACCACGGGGGAAACCCTTTTGGACGGGCTTTCTCCATGCTGGTGGATGGCATGCTCCCCTTCCGCGCTACACCGGCCAATATTCTGGTGCGGGGACTGGAGTACAGCCCTGCCGGCCTTTTGAATGGAATCAAACAGGTGCTCTGGGATGTGCGGCGTGGAAATATGACGGCTACACAGGCGATTGATTCCATTTCCGCAGGATTGACAGGTTCAGGCTTGTTCATGTTAGGGTTCTGGCTGGCGGCACAGGGATTGATTCGAGGTCATGGCAGTGACGATGAAGAGGAAGAAACCTTCCTTGAGATGCTGGGACACCAGCAGTATGCACTGGAAGTTTTCGGAGACAGCTATACACTGGACTGGCTGGCGCCGGAGGCAATCCCGTTTTTGTCCGGCGTCAATGTTTTTGAATCAGCACTGCGGCGCGGCGGCTTACGGGAAATGACGATGGAAGACTGGTTTGGAGTCGTTAAATTGATCGGAGAGCCATTGATGCAGATGAGTTTTTTGCAGAGCATTAATGATGTATTTGATGCCGTTAAATACGCAGACAGCCGAAATGTGGATGAAACTGTCGCAGCTCTGGCTTCCGCGGCCATAAGCTATCTGACGCAGGGGGTCCCCTC
>ERZ1034915.1890-NODE-1890-length-10725-cov-7.716214_pt1 | contig 10725 bp, 9 predicted proteins | sample MGYA00520592_ERZ1034915 | MGnify/ENA primary metagenome ERZ1034915 (study PRJEB33766, sample SAMN09781787) | gut metagenome | biome: gut microbiome | host: Homo sapiens | place: Madagascar | study: EMG produced TPA metagenomics assembly of the PRJNA485056 data... | reverse complement strand
GCATAGAAGATCAGACGCTTACCGACATCATCGTAAAGACAGATAAAACTGCACGCATCTTCACACTTGATACTGGTCGCCTTTTCCCGGAGACTTACCAGCTCATCGACAAGACCAACATGACGTATGGCATCAACCTGGAGGTATTCTTCCCCAACTATGAGGCAGTACAACAGATGGTGAAAGAAGAAGGTATCAATCTGTTTTATAACTCCATAGAAAGTCGCCACCGCTGTTGCCAGGTGAGAAAACTGGAACCTCTCAAACGGGCAATGAAAGGACTGGATGTTTGGATCTGTGGACTGAGAAAGCAGCAGAGCGTGACCCGAAAGAACATGCAGGTAGTAGAATGGGATGACATTCACAACCTCATCAAAGTAAACCCACTCATCAACTGGTCTGAAGAAGACGTTGAACAGTATGTAAAGAAGCACCATGTTCCTTATAACAAGCTGCAGGACAAAGGTTTTCCGAGCATCGGTTGCCAACCTTGTACAAGGGCTATTAAGCCTGGCGAGGATATCCGTGCAGGCAGATGGTGGTGGGAATCTCCAGAGCACAGGGAGTGTGGACTTCATCAGAGAAGCTAAGAGTTAAGTGAAGAACGAAGAGCTTTTTAAGTGAAAAGTGAAGAAACAACGTTCGACGGACGAAGTGAAAGTCAATTCAAATGTTTTTAAGAAGGGAATGAGCATGAAGAATTTGATCATCAATATTTTGGAAGCTGCAGCATTTCTACTGCTGGGATTGGGCGTTAGTCTGCTCAAATAATTCTTGAAAAATAAAAAGAGTATGGATTATAGAATTGCAAAGGATAAGATTGCAGGACAAGTGATGTTCATCATGACCATTGCCTCCATATTACTGGTGATAGCCATGACGATAGGGTTGTTCATCAAATCGGAACCGATATTGAGCCAGTATCATCTGTGGGACCTGCTCACAGAAAGCAACTGGCGACCGATGGAAGGGAAATTTGGTTTTCTACCATTCCTTGCTGGTACCTTCTGGTGCACAGTACTCGCCATGATTATTGCCTTACCGATATCACTTTTCATGGCTATATATCTTACGGAATATGCCCATCGAAGGATTAGGAAATACGTTTATCCCCTACTCGACATTCTCGCTGGTTTACCTTCGGTCATCTATGGTGTCTGGGGATCCTTGCTGATAGTACCTTTCATTTCAAAATATGTAGCTCCTCTCTTCATTGATTTTTCTTCGGGATATACGGTGCTTGCAGGAGGTATCGTATTAGGAGTCATGGATATTCCCCTCTTAGTAAGTCTGTTCATGGAGATTTTCGATAACATATCGAAAGAACTGCGTGAAGCTTCGCTCTCTTTAGGTGCTACGCAATGGCAAACCATCAAATACGTGGTTCTGAGAAAAGCCAGACCGGGAATGATTGCAGCCATCGTACTGGCCTTGAGCCGTACGCTCGGAGAAACAATTGCAGTTCTCATGGTCTGTGGCAATCTTGCCATCGTACCAGGAAGTCTGCTCGATGCCTGCTATCCGATTCCGGCACTTATCGCCAATAATTATGGTGAAATGCTTTCAGTTCCGCTCTACGACAGTGCTCTGATGTTTGCAGCCTTCCTGCTTTTCTTCGTAGTGGTCATCCTGAATCTCTGTTCAAGAATCGTGCTTTTAAAGGTAAAAGGGTAAAAAGGTAAAAGGGTAAAAAAGTAAAAAGGTAAAAGGACAAAAGGCTTATGAAATACTTGGAAGAAAAAATCGTGAAAATTTTGATGCTTATGTCGATCGGCATTGTCGCTTTCTTCGTACTGAGCGTTCTCTGGACCATCTTCAGACGAGGATTTCCGGTACTCTCCTGGGAAATGGTGAGTCAATTACCAAGCGGAGGTTTCTATCTGGGCGGTAAGGGAGGTTTTCTCAATGCCATCGTGGGAAGTCTTTATATCGTAGGAGGTTCTACCATAGTCGGACTGCTTATCGCCCTACCTGTAGTATTCTATATGAACGTGTATCTGAAACCGAATTCCAAATTCGGTTATGCTGCTCGTCTGGCTTACGACACTCTCTTTGGAATACCAAGTATCGTATATGCCTCGTTTGCCTTCACCATCATGGTATGGTTGGGAATCAGAGCCTCGCTGGGCGGTGGAATTTTGGTAACTACCCTGCTGATAGTACCTATCCTGATTCGTTCGATGGACGAAGTAGCCAAGACCATCCCACAGGAGATTCTGGACAGTTCCTACAGTTTAGGAGCCACACGCATAGAAACCATCGGCGTCGTATTGCGACAGATAGCTCCAGCCATCGCTACCGCTACCCTTTTGAGCATCGGAAGAGCCATTGGAGACTGTGCCGGTGTGATGTTTACGGCAGGCTTTTCAGACCATATTCCTCATGGTCTCAACCAGCAAGCCGCAACGCTACCACTAAGCGTATTTTTCCAGTTGAGTGCTCCACAGGAAGATGTACAGAACAGAGCCTATGCAGCAGCCGTGGTGCTCACCATCATCGTTTTGATATTGAGCTTCGGTGGCCGTTTCATCATGAGTCATTTCTCGAAGAATAAAATATAATATTTGCGCACGCAGATTTTTCTTCTCACTAAATATTTTTATGTCCCACAGATTTCACAGATTTACACAGATTTGGAGACCTGTTCGGTCTTTGAAGAAGTCAAAAATCTGTGAAATCTGTGGGACATAAAAAAGAAGGTGTGTCAAAAATGGGAAATCCACTTCTGGCACACCTTTTTCCTTTTCCATTGAATAGAATCCTATACCTTATTTCCCTCTTTCGGGAAAACCACGGTAGGCTTGAAAGTCTTAGCCTCCTCAAAGTCCATGATGGCATAAGCAATGATGATAACCGTATCACCCACCTGAACCTTGCGGGCAGCAGCACCGTTCAAACAGATGCAACCACTGCCACGCTCACCCTTGATGATGTAGGTTTCCAAGCGTTCGCCATTATTATTATCTACAATCTGAACTTTTTCTCCAGCAATCAGTCCGGCAGCATCCATCAGATCCTCATCGATGGTAATACTTCCCATGTAGTTGAGATTGGCTTCCGTAACAGTCACGCAATGGAGTTTACTCTTCAATACTTCGATTTGCATATCTCGATTCGTTTATCTTTATCAAACTGACTAAATTTATAGAGCTAAATCATACTGTTTCTATCGCCAGAATTACCCCTTGTACTTGATATGGTCAATCAGGCGTATAGGGGTCTTTCCACAATACACCGTAATACAACCTACAACATAGGCAGAGTCATCCCATGAAGCAACATCCTGCAAGGTATCACCATCCACAATCTCGAAATACTCCACTTCAAGACCATCCACGGCATTGATATCCTCAACCACCTTATCGTGAGTTTCCTTGACAGTATGAGTCTTTGCGAACTCAACACTCGCCTTGAGAGCCTTGAAGATAGAAGGAGCAATAGCACGCTCATCAGCAGAGAGCAAGGTATTTCTACTACTCTTCGCAAGACCATCCTCATCACGAATGATAGGACACTCTACGATTTTGACATCACTACCGATGTACTTGACGAGTTGCTTGATGACTGCAATTTGCTGCCAATCCTTCTCACCGAAATAAGCACGAGTAGGACGAACAATATAGAACAAACGGCTAACTACCTGGCATACGCCATTGAAATGTCCAGGACGCTTAGCGCCCTCCATGACGGTAGAAACCGGTGGAAACTCAAAATGGCGCTCATCAGGGATTGGATACATTTCCTCAACTGATGGAGCAAATACATAATCAGCACCACAAGCCTCAAGAAGCTTGCAGTCAGCATCGAGTGTACGAGGATAGCGATCCAGGTCACCCTGATCATTAAACTGAGTAGGATTCAAGAAAACTGATACCACAGTAACACCGTTTTCCTTAACACTACGCTTAACCAAAGAGGCATGACCCTCATGAAGCGCACCCATAGTTGGCACTAAGCCGATTTCCTTTCCCTCCTTGCGAACATCGAAAAGTTCATTCTGGAGGTCAACAATCTTATTGAATACTTTCATCGTTTAAATCTGTTTTCAGGGTGCAAAATAACAACTAATTTCTGAAATAACAAAAAAATATCATAAAAATATGCCTTTTAGGGCATTGATTTCTTTGTTTTCCCTAATTTTTTCGCTAATTTCAACTTTTTTTTGTAACTTTGCACCTAATTCGAGAAGAATAAATTAATAATTATGGCAAAGAAAGTATTATTCATCAATCAGGAGATTAATCCATACGTAGCTGAAAGCCGCATGTCGGTCATGGGAAGAGAGTTGCCTCAGAAAATGCAGGAGGCAAGTTTCGAAATTCGAACATTCATGCCAAAATGGGGCATCATCAATGAGCGACGTGGTCAACTACATGAGGTTATTCGCCTTTCTGGCATGAATCTCATTATCGACGATACGGATCATCCACTGATTATCAAGGTTGCCTCTATTCCGACAACCCGTCAGCAAATCTATTTCATCGACAACGATGATTACTTCAACAACCGCCAAATGGGTGCGGACGAAAATGGCGTGGAATACACCGATAATGGTGAGCGAGCTATTTTCTATGCAAGAGGCGTGTTGGAGACTGTCAAGAAACTACGTTGGCAGCCTGATGTAATCGTTTGTCAGGGATGGATGAGTGCTGTGGTACCTCTCTATATCAAAACTGCCTACGCAGAAGAACCTTCATTCGCAAACTCTAAGGTTATCATCTCTCTTTACAACAACGAACTGAAGGGAGAATTAGGCACCAACTTTAAGCAGTGCGTAGATTTCCGCGATGCGAAAGCAGAACTTCTGGATGGTTACAAGAACGACTTTGACTTCGTAGAACTCGGCAAACTGGCCATCGACTATTCAGATGGTGTGGTAGAAGGTGAAGAGGGCGTAAACCCTATCCTTCTGGAATATGCCAAGGAGAAAGAAAAGCCTATGCTGGGATTCACTGGCAACGACTTCGAAGAACCATATACAAACTTCATCAATGAGGTTTGTCCTGATGAAGAATAAAAGTTTATTCTGCAATATTCTGTTCCCTGTAAAGGGGTTTTAAAAAACAAAATTAGAAATGAAGTTTTTCAAATATACAGCATTGATAATGGCAGCCTTTTCCATGGTTGCCTGTGATGACACTACCGACATGATTGGTTCGTCTATCACTAATAATGTGGATAAACTCACCGTTACGGATGCGACATACAATGTAATTACCAATTCATTGGCAGCAGAATCCGTTTTAAGTAAAACAAATAATGGTATTATTGGTAAAGTAAAGGATCCAGAAACAAAAGCTTATCTGACAGCCGACTATATGGCTCAGTTAGCTCCGCTTTCTTCATTCGACATCGATACTCTAAAATATATCAAGGATGCCAACAAAGGTGTACTCAAAGCTGATTCCTGCTTCCTCCTCGTGAGCTATCAGAGCACATACGGAGACACCCTCGCACCGATGACGGTTACTGCATACGAAATGACCAAAGCGATGCCTGAGGACAGAAATTACTATTCTGATTACGACCCGATGGCTGAAGGATATGTGAGCAAGGACAATTTACATTCCAGCGCTACATACACCCTATCCAAATCAAAGGGCTATTTCAAGATTTATTTCAACAAGCCTTTTACGAAAAATGGGGTACCGTATGACAACTATGGTACATACATCATGCAGAACTACGAGAAGCATCCAGAATACTTCAAGAGCAATTATGAGTTCATGAAGAATATCTGTCCTGGTTTCTACATCAAGCATGAAAGCGGTATCGGTAACGTAGCTGACATCTGGAATACTGAGCTCCAGTTCTACTGGACCCGAAAGAAGACCGTCAAGGCTTCTGATGGTGTAACAGACAGTACTGTTGTTTCATCCGGTTTCAACCGCTTTGATGGTACAGAAGAGGTCCTTCAGACGAATAGAATCACCAATGACCAGGATAGAATCAACGAATTGGCTACAGATGAAAGTTGCACATACTTGAAGTCTCCTGCGGGCATCTTCACGGAGGTTACTCTCCCTGTAGAAGATATCATCAAAGATCATGAGAAGGATACGCTGAATACAGCAACGGTTATGTTCCCAAGAATCAACAATGTGGATGAAAACAATGCATATAATTTTGATACTCCACAGACGGTTCTCTTACTGCCTAAAGACAGTTTGAAGTCTTTCTTTGAGAATGGTGATATTATAGACAATAGAACATCCTTCTACGCTACATACAATACCATCAATAAGAACACTTATACGTTCAGCAATATCAGTAACTTGATTACTGCCATGTATAAGAACAAGGGTAAGAGCGAGAATTGGAACAAGGCGGTACTCGTACCTATCACCATTACTACAGTAACAGAGAACTCATCTACCGTTATCAGTAAGATGACACACTGTATGAGTTTGACCTCTACCAGACTGGTAAAGGGAACTGATGTATATGAGACCAAAGATGGCAAGCGTGTTCCCGCAGGACCTATTCAGATCAAAGTCATCTATAGCAAGTTTAAAGAGAATTAATCAAGATGGAAGACAATTTCCTGGAGCGTCATCGGGAGGACTACGAAAAGCGAAAAGCTGCATGGCTTCGCAAGAAAAAACGTTTTCCTGTGATTAAAGGCGGAAGGGCTATTCCTGAGAAACCAGAGGATGAGGCTCTATAAATGACGTAGTTTTAATAAACTCTATCATATTAAAAAGCGAAAGAAATAGGATGAGAATCTTATTTCTTTCGCTTTTTTAATAAGAACATCAACTCATTTCAACTGACAACAGTAAACTTAGCAAACTTCAACAAGAGTTGCTTACGACCAGAATTAACAAATTCTACGGTAGCCTTTGCATTCTCTCCAGAACCTTCTAATTTCACCACAGTTCCCACACCAAAACGCAGGTGTTCTATCTTGACTCCTTCCTGTAATCCTCCAAAAGAAGAATTCGTTCCGGAAACAGGTGTATCCTTCCCCATAATCCTGCGAGCAGCATTTACGGCTCTTACAGACTTAAAGTTTCCTTCATTGAGTGACGAAGATTTCGGTTCAGATCTATAACTGTCAGAACGAGGGGCAGATTTCGGTTCAGACTTATAGCCCTGAGAACTGAATGAAGGCTTTGGGTCCGGCATAAATTGGGATACCACAGATTTCTGTCTACGTTGACCTCTCAAAAACTCCGGTTCGTCATCATCCTGCTCCCATCTTGACCTGCGGGTTCTGGAATAATCATCCCGATCCCAGGGCATTCTTCCGCCATAACCACTATCCATTCCACTCGATTCACCTTCAGCCTGAACCAATCGAGAATCAATCTCATCAATGAAACGGCTTGGATTATCAAACTCCATCTTTCCATAGCGGAAACGATTTTTGGCATTGGTCAGGACACAGCGCTTCTCTGCACGTGTAATAGCCACATAAAGCAGACGGCGCTCTTCCTCCAGTTCACGTAAAGAAACTGCAGAGATAGGACTTGGGAAAATATTTTCCTCCAGACCGACAACAAAGACGGTTGGGAATTCCAGACCCTTGGCAGCATGAACAGTCATCAGAGAAACACGGGGAGCATCATCATCTCCCTTACTATCCAGGTCGGTCAACAGGGCTACATCCTGCAGATAATCAGTCAGAAATATCTCTTCTGCCCTATCCTCTTCCTTGCGTTCCTCCACAAATGTCTGCATACCACTCAAGAACTCCTCCAAGTTTTCCTGACGGGCAATATTGTCTGCGTCCTTACCGCCATTAAAGATTTCTGCACTGATACCACTTTCCTTGATAATAGCCTCACCAAGTTCATAGACATCCACCTGATTAGCTCGTTCAATAAAGCTAATGATAAGAAGACGGAATTGATCCAACTTAGTAAGCGTACCCTTGTTGACAGCTAATCCATAATGTTCGGGAGAAGAAATGATTTCCCACAAACTGACCTCCTGGCTGCGGGCACAATCAATCACCTTATTGACAGTAGTAGCCCCAATACCACGAGTAGGATAATTGATGATACGCTTGAAAGCCTCCTCATCATCAGGATTAGCCACCAGACGGAAATAAGCAATGATATCCTTGATTTCCTTGCGCTGATAGAAACTCAATCCACCATAAATGCGGTAAGGGATACCCTGCTTGCGGAATTCTTCCTCAAAACTACGGCTCTGCGCATTCGTACGGTAAAGGATGGCAAAATCACTATACTCGCAGTCATCCATGCGCTTGAATCGCTTGATATCCTTGCTGACGATTAAAGCCTCCTCCTTATCGCTATAGGCTGGCTGGTACAGAAGCTTTTCTCCCTCTGCATTTTCACTGTACACATCCTTAGGAATCTGATTACGATTGTGCTTAATCAGACTGTTTGCGGCATTGACAATAGTTTGGGTAGAGCGGTAGTTCTGTTCCAGCTTGAAAAGTTTGGCATCATCGAAATGGCGTCTGAAATTCAGGATATTATCAATATTAGCACCACGGAAACTATAGATACTCTGCGAATCATCACCCACCGCACAGACACGCTGCTTTTCCTTACAAAGTTGCATCACGATATTCATCTGAACCTGATTGGTATCCTGATACTCATCCACAAGAATGAAATCAAAGCGGTCAGCATATTTCCTTCTGATATCCTCATGATCGCGGAACAACTGGAAGGTAAGGGTAAGCAAATCATCAAAGTCCATTGCGTTAGCCTGCTTACAACGCTGAACATAAGCAGCAAAAATCTTCCCCACCTCAGGCATCTTCTCACGCAAATCACGCTGGAGGAGTTCACCATTGGCAGTATATTCATTCGGTCCCATCAACTGGTTTTTTGCCATCGAAATCTTATGATGTACGGCAGCTGGCTTGTAAATCTTATCATCCAACCCCATCTCTTTGACAATAGCCTTGAGCAAGGAGCGGGAATCGGTCTCGTCATAAATAGTGAAATTATTATTGAAGCCAAGATGAGACGCTTCTGCGCGCAAAATACGTGAAAAGATACTGTGGAATGTACCCATATACAGATGGGCAGCCAAATCGCCTCCCATCAGTCTATCAATACGTTCCCTCATCTCACGAGCAGCCTTGTTGGTAAAGGTTAAAGCCATGATATTCCAAGGTTTCAATCCCATTTCCAACAGATAAGCAATCTTGTAAGTAAGAACACGTGTTTTACCAGATCCTGCACCGGCAATCACCAGCGAAGGACCGTCTATATATTCCACAGCCTGACGCTGCGCCTCATTCAAGTCGTTCAATAAATCCATAAACTTCAAATATTATAACTATTTACCCTTATAACCACCCACTGCAGTAGAAGGGTCAAAATCCTCACCTTCTTTTGGGAAAGAAGGCACAAAACGCATTTCATGCTCTATCTGGCGTTGGCGCTTCTTCATATAAGCGCTCGGATTCTGGGAATCAAATTTTCTTGGATTAGGAAGCGTTGCCGCTATCAATGCACATTCACTTCTGAAAAGATCAGAAGCCTTTTTATTAAAATGGTATTCGGCCACAGCATCTACGCCATAGATACCATTGCCCATTTCTATACTGTTGAGATAAACCTCCATGATACGTTGCTTACTCCACATCATTTCTATCAGGAAAGTAAAATACACCTCAAAGCCCTTACGGGTCCAAGAGCGACCAGGCCAGAGAAAAACATTCTTGGCAGTCTGCTGACTGATGGTTGAGGCTCCATGAACCTTACCTCCACGGGCATTATTCTTGGCAGCATTCTCGATGGCATTAAAATCAAAACCATGATGCTTCAGAAAACGACCATCCTCGCTGGCCATTACAGCTACAGGCATATGAGGAGAGATTTTGTCCATACTTACCCAATGATGATGCAACGTAATGCTTTCACCATCAGCAACTTGCTGAAAACATCTGATAAACATCAGAGGGGTAAAATAAACCGGTAAGAAACGATATACTACAACAGCAAGAATGGTGGTACTGAAAAACAGCACCACCACCCATCTTAGAATATTTCTAATTCTTTTAAGTATCATTATTTCAATGTTCCGTTATTAGCGGCATTAACCATAGCCTGAGAAGCATAGAGGTAAACCTCTACACGACGGTTCTGAGCACAAGCAGCAGTTGTGTTGACAACTGGGTTAGAAGAGCCCAATCCCTCAACAGTCTTTACCTGATTACGTGTTACACCACAAGAAGAAAGATAGCTATAAACAGCATCAGCACGCTTCTGACTCAAAGGCAAGTTGATACCATCATTACCAGTTGCATCGGTATAACCCTGAATAGCAACCTCACAATCAGTATTACTCTTCAATACACCAGCAAACTTAGCCAAGTCATTCTTAGCTGCGCTGCTCAATGTAGAACCATTAGTAGGGAAAAGGATACCAGAATCGAAAGTTACCTTGACAGCAGCCAAACCATTGGCATCAGTAACCTGCTCTACCTTGGCATTCTCAACAGCCTTAGCCTGCTCAGCCACCTTATCCATATGCTTACCAATCAAAGTACCAGCACCACCGCCAACTGCTGCACCAATAGCTGCACCAACGAGGGCACCTGTACCACGATGGCTATTGTTCAACAAACCACCTACGATAGCACCGAGGGCTGCACCTGCACCAGAACCTACTGCTGCACCTGTACCAGTCTTAGTCTGACAACTACCCAAAACCAACAGCATAGAAAGTGCTGCAACCGAAAATTTCATCTTATTCATATTCAAAATCTCCTATATTTTTGTTATTTAATTG
>ERZ1034915.1883-NODE-1883-length-10785-cov-5.582572_pt1 | contig 10785 bp, 6 predicted proteins | sample MGYA00520592_ERZ1034915 | MGnify/ENA primary metagenome ERZ1034915 (study PRJEB33766, sample SAMN09781787) | gut metagenome | biome: gut microbiome | host: Homo sapiens | place: Madagascar | study: EMG produced TPA metagenomics assembly of the PRJNA485056 data... | reverse complement strand
GCTGTGCTTTTTGCATTGCATGAAATGCTTTTTTTACCATTTTACCTTCTTCACCTACAGGATCATCCTCACCCGAGATAAATAAAACAGGTAAATCATGTGGCATTTTTTCAATGTTTTTATCATCTGTTATATACAATAATCCCGTAAATAAATCATAAAATCCGGCATTGGTAAAAATAAATCCGCAACTCGAATCGGCGACGAATTCACGTACGACTTCTTCATCATAACAAATCCAGTCACTAGCCGTTTTAGCATTGGGAAGATTACGATTAAATGTTCCATAAGATAACTGATTAATTAATTTATTTCGATGTTTAGATCCTTGGTATCGTTTTGCTAGGCGTGATACAAATTGGCCTATCTTAAGCAAAAATTTCGGATTATGTGCCGTCCCAGATAAAATCAATCCATTAATCGTTTCACCATAATCAATCGCATAATGTCTTGCGAGAAAAGATCCCATACTATGTCCAAGCATGACAATTGGCAATTCTGGATTGTGAGCATGAATTAAATCATTAATACTCTTTAAGTCATCCACCATCATCTGCCATCCATCTTCCTCTCCAAAGTAACCATAGTCCTCTGGTGATGAAACAGATTTACCATGACCTCGATGATCATTCGCATAAACGATGTATCCTTTATCTGTTAAATAATTAATAAATGCTTCATAACGACCGGCGTGTTCGCATGAGCCATGTACGAGTTGAATCACTCCACGTGTTCGAATATCTGCATGTGGTTCATAAATATAGAGTTCTATATCCTGACCATCTACCATTTGAACTTTCAAGAAATGTGGCCCCTTTCATCTTTCATATCTATACTGTACCATATTTCTTGACGTATTCCAACTACTTAAGACGTTCATAATAGATGAATCAATTGTTTTATACCCTTTTCATACACTTTATTTAAAAAATTGATGATCTCCCACCACAATTTCATATGGATTAAAACGTTGTCCTTTAAACGTTAAATAGGTTTCAATCACACCAAAATCATCAACTGTTGCAATTCCAATTATGCGTTGCGAAGCCACTAAATCGTAAGTTCCATTCCCTAGTGGAGTAATGATCGGTGCCAATCCCCCGAGCGGTAATACCTCGCCTTTAATCGTTCCCTTAACGCTTCCATCCGGATTGTAGTACTTAGATAATAATTGTAAATCTTTTTTAGATACATCCAATCTAAACGTTTGATTAAACCCATTGGTTAATTCGATTTTAAATCCGTCTTGGAACGTCACTTGCCATTGAGTTTCTTCATTAAATTTTTCATAATCAAACAATTGAATAGGCGTTTTTTCTCTAAAACTATATAAATAATAATAGTTAATATTGCCACTTCCACCAGAACTAACCGATACATAGACATCCTCAATAAAATCTTGATTAAAATCCCCGACAAAAAGCATTCCCCCATATCCTCCTTTTAATGGTAAAACTTGTGTGATTGTTTCATTCGTAATCCCATCTACAATAAAAAGTGTCAAATCCTCTTGATAAATCGCATCTGGACTTGATTTACTTCCTGCTAAATAAATAAAATCATCAACTTGATCACCTGTTACATCTCCAAGCTTCATATCGAAGATATAGGGGGTCTGTACTTCTATATACGCCTCAATAGCTGGAGGAGTCATCGTATCCATAAACATCCAAATCTTCTCCTTTCATCATTTATACGGTTAGTATGAGTTAGAATCGGGAATTTATGAGCAAGGATGAATATATTTACAATATATTTTTCTTTAAAAAAGAGACTAGATTTAATATCTAGTCTCTTTTGCATTTAAAATAAAGTTAATTGATTGCTTGGCGGTTGCGTTGCTGCTTTAGCTGGTTTATCATTTCCAAGCTCCATATCTCCAAAAACATTCATTAATTGTAATTTTTCAATTAAGGCTTTAGAAACTTTTCCACGTTGTTGGACTTCTTTTATGGTTACAAACGGCGCTTCTTCCCTTGCAGCCACAATTTGTCTTGCCACGTTTTCTCCTAAACCATCTAATGCCGTAAATGGCGGAATGAGTGATTTTCCATCCTCAGAAATTTTAAAATCTACGGCATTTGATTCTTCGATATTGAAGTTTTGGAAGTAGAAACCACGCTCTGTCATCTCCAATGCAATCTCTAAAATGGTCACTAAGTTTTTCTCTTTTGGTGTTGCGTCAAACCCTTTTTCTTCAATTTCATCTAAACGTTTACGAATGGCATCAGGTCCTTTAATCATGGTTTCCATTTCAAAAACATCTGCACGTTTTGAGAAATAAGCACAGTAATAATAAATAGGATGATGAACTTTAAACCACGCGATACGAATGGCCATTAAAACGTAAGCTGTCGCGTGGGCTTTTGGGAACATGTACTTAATTTGACCACATGACCAAATATACCATTCTGGAATCTTATGCTTACGCATCTCTTCTTCAAATTCTTTCCATCCATCTGGATTTTTACTCGCTAATCCTTTACGAACAAACTCCATGATTTTAAACGCTAAGGCAGGTTCAAGTCCACCATACATTAAGTAAACCATGATATCATCACGACATCCGATAACATTTTTGAATTCAACTTTTCCAAACTTATCATATTTTCCGGAAACTAAATCTGCCGCATTATTTAACCAAACGTCAGTTCCATGTGATAGCCCTGAAATTTTAACTAATTCGGCAAATGTCTTCGGTTTGGTATCTTCTAACATATTACGAACAAACGGTGTCCCAAATTCAGGAACCCCATAAGAACCCGTTGTCGAACGAATTTGTTCTGGCGTTACCCCTAATGATTCTGTTGAATAGAATAATTTATAAACTTCAGGATCATCCGTTGGAATATCTTTTGGATCAATACCTGAGATATCTTGTAAATAACGAATAACCGTCGGATCATCGTGCCCTAGAATATCGAGTTTTAATAAATTATCATGAATTGAGTGGAAGTCGAAATGTGTGGTTCTCCATTCTGCTGTTGGATCATCAGCTGGATATTGAATCGGTGTCACATCATAGATATCCATATAGTTAGGAACAACAATAATCCCACCCGGATGCTGTCCTGATGTACGACGAACCCCTTCACATCCTTTAGCCATTCGTTCAATTTCAGCCGTTCGCATTTCACGATTGGTATCTTCAAGGAACCCTTTAACATAACCAAAGGCTGTTTTTTCAGCAACGGTACCAATCGTTCCAGCACGGAACGCAAAGTCATCACCAAACACTTCACGACAATATAAATGGGCAACTGGCTGATATTCACCAGAGAAATTTAAATCGATATCAGGTACTTTATCTCCTTTAAATCCAAGGAAGGTTTCAAACGGGATATCATGTCCATCTTTTCGCATCTTAGTGCCACAATGTGGACAAGTTGCATCTGGTAAATCAAAACCAGATTCAGCATTTGCTAAAATGTCTTGGAATGCTTCTTCCTCTGGTCGGATTCCATAGCGTTGTTTCTCCTCTTCGTTCATTTTAAAAGCCGCAAATAAACAGTTTGGACAACGGTAATGCGGTGATAGCGGATTAACCTCTGTGATATCTGTCAAAGTTGCAACAAAAGACGATCCAACCGAACCACGTGATCCTACTAGATAACCATCATCCAATGATTTTTTTACAAGCATGTGCGAGATATAATAAATAACGGCAAATCCATTTCCGATAATACTATTTAACTCTTTAATTAAACGATCAAGCACATATTGAGGTAATTCTTCCCCATACCACTCATGTGCTCTTTCATAACACATTTCAGTTAAACGGTCCTTGATACTTGGAATCCCTTTATCTTTTAAGAAATCATCAGCAGGCGTGAACAATTCATCTTTAATCGCTTTTATCATTTCACAAGAATCAGCAATTGCATTTGGATTAGTGACAATGATTTCTTTTTGTTTCGCCTCATCTAAAAAACTAAAATCATGGTACATTTCATCTGTTGTTCTAAAATGCATACTTGGAATTTCTTTAATATCTGGATGATTTAGAGGATGGCGTCCTCCTCCAATCATTGGTGTGCGCGTATAAATTTGACGATAAAGTTTATCTTCACGATTTAAATGGTGAACATCTCCGGTTGCGCACACTGGAATATTTAACTCTTCACCCACTTTTATAATCGTTTTAATCGTCTCGATAATGGACTGAGCCATCTCTTTTGAGTTTTGATCAATGAGATGTGAATAAACTTCGGGTGGCTGTACTTCTAAATAATCATAAAATTTCGCCTTTTCTTGTAAGTCTTCATATGGCTTATTTAATGCACTTTCCCAGACCTCACCATTTACACAACTACTACCAATTAACAATCCTTCTCGATGAGCTTGTAAATAACTTCTTCGAATACGTGGCTGTCCATATAAATCGCACGTCATCGATTGCGACACAACTTTGAATAAATTTTTAAATCCAACTTGGTTTTGCGCCAAAATCGTCACATGTGTTGTTCGATCAAGTTTAAACGAGGTTTCTTTATCGACTAACTGATTGACTTCATCATGCGTTTTAATGTCTAATTTTAAAATATCACGAAGCATTAGAATAAATGCCTGACCCGTTGCACGCGCATCGTAAATGGCACGGTGATGTTGGGTTAAATCAACTTTAAAGAATTTTGATAAAGCTTTTAAGTTAAATCGCTTAATCTTACGTTTAAATTTTTCATCAATGGTCGCATCTGTTGCATAGTTCCAATACACTCCATATTGATGGTGATAAAGGACACGCGCTAAAGCTAAGGTATCCAGAACAGGATTGTCACAAACTCCTAAATTAAAACGTTTATATGTTTGCTCTAAATGTCCCATGTCGAATGCCGCATTATGAGCGACTAAAATACAATCTTCCGACCATTCTTTAAAGCGTTTCATGACATCCTCAAGCTCCGGAGCATTATCAACATCACTTTGTAATATATGCGTTAATTCGATCGTTTTTAAAGATAATTTTCGATGTGGATTAGCAAAGTCAGAAAACTCATCAATAATCGTTCCATTTTTAATTTTGACAGCTGCAATTTCGATAATCACATCATAGTTCGTTGAGAACCCAGTCGTTTCGACATCATAAACAACATACGTGGCATCATTTAACGGAATCGATTTCTCATTCCAAGCTAATAAGGGTTCATCTTCAACTAAATATCCTTCCACTCCATAGATAATTTTAATATCATTTTTTTTCGCGGCATGATAGGCATCTGGAATGGCTTGAACGACTCCATGATCCGTTAAGGCAATCGCTTTATGACCCCATTTCGCAGCTTGTTTAATATAATCACCAATATCTGTTACGCCGTCCATGGCACTCATCTTAGAGTGAACGTGTAATTCAACACGCTTTTCACCCTCCGGCGCCAAATCTTTTCTCGGCTCTGTTTTGGCATCAATGACATTCACCGCATTTACCATCATTGATAACTCTTTTGAGAACGTATCAAATTGAATTTTCCCACTGACACGAACCCAGTTACCTTTTGCTAAAAGTTTAGGTACCATTTTCTTTGTTTCAGCTGACTTGGCAAACATTTTAATATAAATGGAATCGGTATAATCCGTAAACTTCGCCGTCACGAGTAACATTTCACCATTTCGAATGTCGCGTGATTCTGCATCAAAAATATAACCTTCTAAAATACAGCGACTCATTTCATCGTCAATTTCTTTACAACTCATCGGATTTCCATTAATTGGACCACCGATTGAAGTATCTGTCACTTCAGGTTCCTTACGACTATAACCTCCACGGCTTCCACTATAGCTTTCACTTCGATAGCTTGGTTTAGGCTGTTCCACTGGTGGGGCTTCCACTGGTTTAGGTACTTCAACAATTTGTGGCATCGTCGTTTCTCGTTCTGCTAATATATCAGCGTCTGACTTGGCATTAGCAGAGTAAACAGGTTTTACTGTCTGTAATCCAAATCCAAAACGCTCATACGCCTTTAAAATGTTATTGGCATACTTTTGTTCAATTTCGTTATAATAATGCTCATCTTTCACTTCAATGTGTAACTCATTTGTCTGAACCTTAACTGAAAAGCTTTCTAAACAACGAATTAATAAATCTTGACGACTTAAATATTCAATCATAAGTGGCCAATATTCTAATATTTGTTCTTCAGTCGGCTGACTTAAATATCTAATTAAAAAAGAAGCTTGATTTATCGTTTGAATTTTACTAAACGTTTGATCAAAACGGGAATAAAATTCATAAAAAGCTGCTGGAACTAAGGGTGTATCAAATACTAAGTGAAAAATCAGTTCTTGGTTTTTTCGTAGGGCATCCACCTTTTCAATCATCTTTTGCTCAAATAAAAAAAGCTGATGATCAGGATATTGAATTTGTTCTAGCAAAATTTCCATTTGTTTTTGCATGGGTTTCCCCCCTTTTAAATCATTACTTTCAATTTATCTTATAAATTGCAACTTATTCATTTTATCATTTTTTCTAACTATTTTCACTAAAAAAATCGTTATGTCGAATGGCCTTAACCGCTTACTAACTCCTATAATTTCTGCCATTACTTCATTATTATACCTAAGAATATAAAAAGCCCTCTCAAATTCTTTTGAGAGGGTTTCTAACTAAGCTAATGTTTCATATTTTTCTTTAACGAATGTCATTAAGTCAGCCACTGCTACTTCAGCAACTTCACCTGTTTGACGGACTTTAACTTCAACAATTCCATCAGCGATTCCACGGCCAACCGTAATACGAATTGGTAACCCAATTAAATCAGCATCGGAGAATTTAACCCCTGCACGCTCTTTACGATCGTCTAATAAAACCTCAAATCCAGCTGCTTTTAATTCAGCATAGATATTTTCTGCTGCTTCTAATTGATCCGCTTTTTTCACATCAACTGGAACAACATGAATATCAAATGGAGCAATTCCTTTTGGCCAGATCATTCCATTTTCATCATTGTTTTGTTCAATAACCGCCATCATCACACGGCTAACTCCAATTCCATAGCATCCCATGATAATTGGTTGTTTCTTTTGATTTTCATCTAAGAATACCGCATTCATTGGTTCTGAGTATTTTGTTCCTAATTTGAACACATGTCCAACTTCAATTCCTTTAGCATGTGCCACAACGCCTACACCATCAGGAGATGGAGCTCCCACCTCTAAATCAGCAACTTCAATATTAGCTGCAAACGAACCTGTTGTTGAATAAACAATAGTATCTTCACCAACTTCAGCTAATGCCATGAACTCAGCAGATTGAGATCCGCCAATTTGTCCACTATCAGCTTCTACCATACGGAAGTTTAATCCACAACGAGTAAAAATATTTGTATAAGCTTTAACAAAGTTGTTATAAGCTTCATCTAGAGATTCTTGTGTGGCATGGAAAGAGTAGGCATCCTTCATAATAAACTCGCGACCACGCATTAATCCAAAACGAGGACGTGCTTCATCACGAAACTTCGTTTGAATTTGATAAACTGTTAATGGTAATTTTTTATATGAATTTAAGAAATCTCGAACTACATGAGTAATAACTTCTTCATGTGTTGGACCTAATGCAAATTCACGATTATTACGATCTGTTAATCGCATTAACTCTGAACCATAGACATCCCAGCGTCCTGATTCATCCCATAATTCTTTTGGTTGTAACGCTGGCATTAATAATTCATTTCCGCCAATGGCATCTAATTCGTCACGAACGATTCCTTCAACATTATTTAAAACACGCTTTGCAAGTGGTAAATAAGTATATACTCCCGCTGCTACTTGTTTAATAAATCCAGCGCGAAGTAAAAATTGATGAGAACGAATTTCTGCATCACTAGGAACTTCACGTAATGTTGGAATAAACATCATCGATTGTTTCATTGTTTGTCCTCCTAAAGAATGCGACATTTACCATAATTAATAGTAAAATTCGACATACATATACTTTCAATGTTTCATTATCGCATCTTTTACCCTTCATTTCAAGTTAGTTTTTCGAGTTCTTACTTAAATAAACGAAGAACATCATTAAAACTAACAAAAACAAATAATCCTAAGAATAAAATTAATCCAGCTGCATGAATATATCCTTCTACCTTACGATCAATCGGACGTCCAATAACGGCTTCGATTAAAACAAATAAAATACGTCCACCATCAAGCGCAGGTAATGGCAGTAAATTCATAATCCCAATGTTAACACTTAGGAAACTAATCCAAATAACAAATGAGGTTAATCCATATGTGACCACTTGAGACGTCATCGTATAAATTCCAATGGGCCCTGCTAAATCACTAACCCCTGCTTCTTTTGTCACGAATAACATTTTAAACGTTTCAAAGATTTGCATAAAAGCATTTTTCGTTTGTAGCGCAGAATATTTAATCGCATAACCAAGTGAATGTTCACTGCGAAGTGGATGTTCATAATCAACCCCAATTCCAATTTTTGGTGTTCCATCTACAAGATTAGGAGTAATCACTAATTGTTTTGTTTGATTATTTCGTTCAATCACAACGGTTGTTTCCTCTGTTGTCGAATCAATGGCATTAATTAAGTCGTCCCATGACTCAACTTTTTGTCCATTATACTCAATAATTTGATCGCCTACTTGTAATCCTGCCACTTGTGCCGGGGAGTCATCTACTATCGTTCCTAACCTATTAGAATAAATCGTTTCTCCATTGACGAGTCCTACCATAAATAATAAAACAATCGCTAAAATAAAGTTCATTGTTGCTCCCGCTGCCATTGTCGCAAAACGAGCCCATTTAGATTTTGACTCTAAACAACGATCGTATGGCGCAATTTGCTGGGATCCCTTATCAAATACGTAAAAAGCATCATGATCAACTTGATAATGATAAACGTGTTGTTGTTCTGTTTCAATGCTAATCGTTAAGGCTTTATACAAATCAATCTCTGTAATCGTTCCAACTACTAAATCGGTTCTTAATTCCGGATTTAGATAAATTTTTTCAACACAAGCATTTTTTCCAAGTAATAATCCAACTTTTTGTCCCACTTTGACCATTTCTTTTTCGGCTTCTTCCCCAGCCATAGCCACATAACCACCGAGTGGAATAGCACGAATTGAATAAGTCGTTTCTCCCTTTTTCTTGCTCCATACGGCTGGTCCCATACCAATTGAAAACTCATGACATAAAATTCCGACCTTCTTAGCTACAATAAAATGCCCAAGTTCATGAACTAAAATAATAACACCTAGTGCGATAATAAAACTTAAAATTCCTAACATTTATTCACCCTCTATTATTCATATTTTGCTAGAATATCTCGTCTAACCTCTTGATCTAATTGTAAGATTTGTTCAAGTGATGGGTGGTCAATCTTTTGATGTTTGTTTAAGGCCTCCGCAACCACTGTCTCAATTTCTAAGAAGCTAATTTTATTTCGTAAAAACAAATCAACAGCTGCTTCATTTGCGGCATTTAAAACAGTCGGACAGCTCCCCCCTTGCATCCCTGCCTCATATGCCATTTTTAAACATGGGAAACGTTCAAAATCCATTGGCTTAAATTCCAATGTTCCAACTTCTGCTAAATTTAAAGACTTCCCTTGTTTTAAATCCATACGCTCTGGATAGCTCATCGCAAATTGAATCGGAATTCTCATATCAGGCGTTCCTAAATGCGCAATAATACTCGTATCCTCAAATTCAACCATTGAATGGATAATACTTTGGCGATGTAAAATCGTTTCAATTCGTTCATATGGCATGTCAAACAACCAATGCGCTTCAATGACTTCTAGCCCTTTATTCATCATCGTCGCCGAATCAATCGTAATTTTAGCTCCCATTGACCAGTTAGGATGATTTAAGGCCTGTTCAAGTGTCACTTCTTTTAACATTTCACGGGTATAATCTCTAAACGATCCACCACTGGCTGTAATAATTAGCTTCTTAATCGCTTTAGCATCTTCACCTTGTAAACATTGATAAATAGCTGAATGCTCACTATCCACAGGCAACAGTTTAACACCATGCTGCTTCGCTTTTTCCATCACCAGATGTCCTGCTGTGACTAAGGTTTCTTTATTTGCAATTCCAATATTGCGCCCCATTTCAATCGCTTTTAATGTCGGAAGTAATCCAACAGACCCCATGACTGCTGTGACAACAAAATCCTCACCACCTAAATCGGTTTGATAAGTTGCCACACTTTCAAGTCCCTGTGCTCCATACCCAAATTCAACGTTTGGATATAACGCCTCTAAAGTCATTACTGACTCTTCCTCCATGACTGAAACATAAGCAGGTTGAAACTCCTCAATAATCTGCTTCGTTAATTCGATATTACGTCCTGATGAAAAAGCAATCAAACGAAACGCCTCAGGATGCATGCGAATGACATCTAATGTTTGTGTTCCGATAGAACCTGTTGCTCCTAATAAATAAATATTTTTCATCTAAATCACCACATTCATGACATTAATTAAAATATATAAAGCTAATGACGCGTATAAATGGCTATCAAATCGATCTAAAACGCCACCATGTCCTGGGAATAATGTTCCAAAATCCTTGATTCCATACTCACGTTTCATTGAAGAGGCTACTAAATCTCCAAATTGGGCGACAGCTGCCACAACTAAACTCATCATGGCTAAAACGATAACATGATCTGAAACGCCCGTTATCACTCCAAAAATGCTTCCAACTAAAACACCAAGGATCGTTCCACCAACTGATCCTTCCACTGTTTTATTTGGACTAATTAATGGGGCTAATTTACGTTTACCTAATTTTCGTCCTACAAAATAAGCACCAGAATCGGTTA
>ERZ1034915.1882-NODE-1882-length-10785-cov-5.901025_pt1 | contig 10785 bp, 14 predicted proteins | sample MGYA00520592_ERZ1034915 | MGnify/ENA primary metagenome ERZ1034915 (study PRJEB33766, sample SAMN09781787) | gut metagenome | biome: gut microbiome | host: Homo sapiens | place: Madagascar | study: EMG produced TPA metagenomics assembly of the PRJNA485056 data... | reverse complement strand
CACCGTCTGCGCCGCCCCGGTGTAGGCGTAGTCCAGGATATCCCCGGCGGTCATCCCGTCACCTCCGCCCCGTAGACCACGGTGTTAGAGAGCTTGATCTCCATCTTGTGGAGATTGCCCGTCACCAGCGTACCCCAGGGCGTATAGACGCTCAGGCAGTCGCCCAGCTTCTCGCCCTTGTGGACGATGCGGGCCGTGGCGGTGTCCCGCTTGGCGTAGTAGGCATATACCCGGTTTGCCACGGCCTGTCCGATGTCCGTGGAGACCAGCGTCGCCCCGGGGATCTCCTTCACGTTTTCCCGGTCCCCGGCGGTGACATTGGGATTGCTCACCGTGTAGACGGTGGTGGTGTCCTTGTAGGACACGCCGCCCACCTGGACACTGCCGCCGCTGTCCGCCGTGTAGGTATGGGCCGTGACGGAGACTTTGGTCACGATGGACGCCGTGTCCACCGCCGCCCCGATAAAGGTCCGGTCCTTCGGGATGACTTCCGCCGTGCTGTCCTGTTGGAAAACCCGGAGAGCGCTGCCGCCGTCCGAGGCGAGGCAGACGCCCCCCCAGGCGAAAAGAACTTGCTGAATGGCTTCCCGCCGGGTCTGCGGGAGAAGCAGGCCCTTCAGAGTGGCATCCTCGACGCCATCCGCATACTCCACCGCAAAGGGCGCTGCCAGCTCGCCTAGAAGCGTTTTTGCGCTCACGCCGGAAAGGTACGCTCCCCCGGCAAACTGCGTCTCAGAGAGCACGCCGAGGGCATCGTTGCACTTGATGTCATAGAGGGACGCCGCCTGCCGGGAGGAACTGGAGATGTAGTAAACCCCCAGCAGCCCAGCGGCGCTGCGTACCTCCACCGGCTGCTTGAGCTGGAACATGTACTCCACGTCAGAGAGGCTATCCAGCGTCCAAGAGAAAGACGAAACCGGGAGCTCAATAGCCGCCTCGTCCATCTCGTTGACGATGGAGGCGTTTCGCAGCTCCTCCATGCCGAAGATGCGGACGATGCCGAAGAGAATCTGGTTGATCTTCGCCCTGCGATACGGAAGGGAGGTCGCCTGGATGGTGATTACCAGCTTGTCGTAGCTCTCCACTTTCTTTTCGCAGAAGTACTGGGCGCTGTCCGGGGCAAAGTCCTGGTCCGCCTTCAGGGTGTCGCCCTGATACCACTTGATGTTCAGGGCGGAGCAGTATTCCCCGGTCGCCGCATCGAAAGTGAAGCTCACGCCCATGGAGGAGAACTGCTGCGAGAAGGCGATGGTGATGATGGGCGGCTCCTCAAAGCTCCCGTCCGCCCCGGAAAGCGCCGCCGACCAGAAGGCGTAGCTCTCGTCCTCGTACCAGCGGTCCATAGAGCCGTCCAGGATCCACCGATTGTGTTCCAGCGTTACGACGGCCCCGGTATCCTGGCCGAATGGAAGCTTTGCCGGGGCGCTTTCCGGCGTGGGGCCCGTGGCGGTCACGGACGCCGCTTCCGCCGCTCCTACCGCAACGTCCTTATAGACGACTGTCGTTTTGCCCATTTGTCACCTCACGTCGGTTTTACCTGCGCTTCCATGGGGATGAAATTTACCTCGATCTCGCCCCAGTAGTTGATGCCGCCCTCCACCTTTTCGAGGTCCTGGGTTGCGCTGGTGTAGTATGCCTCATAGGCGATGGAGGTCTGCCCGTCAGCAGCCTCCAGGAGGACGGAATCGTCCACGCTGTGCTGGTACAGGTAGTCCCAGAACTCGTCCAGGCCAGCGTAGTTGTTGCCCCGGCGGAAGACGGTGATCTTGTGCCCCAGGTAGGTGCCGATGATGTCCCGGATCATCCGACCCGTCATGGCACGCCCCACGTTGTCGCCGTCCAGGACGTTGAAATTGCGGTTGTACTTGGAGATGGCGACATCAGCGTCGAAGCTGCGGCCGTTGAGCTTGATATACCCCATGTCACACCCCCGTAAGGTTCACGCCGATGCGGTTTCCTTCGGCCTTGTTGAGCCGATATACCACCCGGCCCACAACGTCTCGGTCCAGAACGAGATATGCCTCGCTGCTGCCGCTGTAGCCGCTCTCCGCAAGGGCCTGTTTGAAGGCCTGGACCATCGTCGCCAGCGGCGTTTCGATGTTCGTCCCGCTCCGCTGGTCGCCCAGCACGGCCAGGAACTCCCGGTTGGGAGGAATGACGGCGCCCTGGGCCAGCTGCGGGATTTGCCACTCCTTCACGAGAGGGATGTTTGGCCCCCAGCTCTTTCCGCCGATGCCAGGCACCCAGTCCGGCACGTCAAAGGAGATGCTGTTGATCTTCTCGATGAGCCAGTTGAGGCCCCGGATGATGAGGTTAATGACACTGCCCACGATGGTAAGCACCGTGTTCAGCGCCCCGCTGACCATGCCCTTCAGCCCGGAAAGCATTTTCTCGATGTCCAGGTTGATAAGGCCATCCAAGAAGGTCACAAGCCCCGAAAACGTCTGCTTGAGGTTGCCGATCAGCTGTTCCCCGTTGCCCGCAAGGGTCGTGATGGCGAAGAGAATGGCGGCAATGCCCGCAACCACCAGCGGGAACACTTTCCCTGTCAGGAACCAGAAACCCAGACCGGTGCTGACAATGCCGGCGATCATCAAGAGCGTGTTTTTGAGATTCAGGCCGTTTTGGTCGATGTCCCGGAACGCCGTGACCACCATAGCGGCTCCGGCAACGACAAGCCCGATGCCTGCGCCGAGCTCTCCGAAAGTCAGGTAGAGGCCCAGCGCCGCCGCTGCGGCTCCGCCAAGAATCTCAATGAGATTCGCCCAGTCCACGCCGTTGTTCCAGGCGTCGGAAAGCCCGTCCCACAGGAGGATGAGGCCGCCCACGGTGAGGGCGATCCCGGCCAGCTTCTCCGCCACGGTCCCGAGCGTCCCGGGAAGGAGCGAGGACAGCTTCCAGGCGGCAAGCCCACCCCCGATGAGGATGACCGCATCGGCGATTTTCCGGAGGCGGGCGTCTACCTCATCCATGAAGGAGAAGTCCGGCGCAATGGTGTCCGCAGAAGCGCCGCCTCCGCTGCCGGAAGAATTGGAGGAAAGTTGGTTGATCTCGTCGAAGGCTGCAAGAGACTTTCCGGCGTCCTTTGCCGCCTTTCCGGTCCCCTTCAGGGCCTTCGTCTGGGCGTTCAGCGCCTTCGCCGACGCCGCCGTACTGGAAAGGCTTTTCCCGGAGATGGCCGCCACAAGGCGGGCGATCTGCGTCACGACGGCGGCGATAACCCGGACAAGCAGGGTAAACGCTGGGACAAGGACCTGCACAAGGGGCTGCGCCAGGGTGAGCAGCGCACCCTTGAGCTGCGCCATTGCGGCGGAGGCCTCCTGGTCGCTCTTCACGATCTCCACCAGCCAAGTCCGGACGCTCCGCAGAGCGGCGGTGATCATGGAGAAGATAAAAACCCGCTTCGCCAGCTTCTCCACACGGGTTACGAGCTTCTGCATCCGAATCCCTGCCGTTTCCGTGGCATCGCCAAAGCGGCTGGTATTCGCTTCCGCCTCCCGGATTCGGTCGCTGACCTCCCCCGCCTTCTTCTTTGCTCCATCCAGGTCGGATTCCGCCGCTCGAAGCTGATTCCCGATATTGTCAACACTGTTTGCGGTCCTGTTAAACTCCGCCTGCAGCAGCCGGACACGGGTCGCCTGGTCTGCGATATCGACCTTTTCATAGGTGCCCTTCGGAGCCGCCCGCATGTCCGCAAGCGCCGCTTTGGCCTCATCCAGCTCTCCCGTAATCCGCTGGAGTTTTTCCTCCAGCGGGGTCTTCTGAGCGCCCAGCTTGGAGATTTTGCCGTCAAGCCGGTCGATATCCTTCACCGCCTTGTTCAGGTCCCGATAGAGCGCCTTGTTGTCCAGCTCCGTGCTGAAAATCACCTCGCCATCGGCCATTGTGTCACCTCAAATCCACTCTTGCAGCTGCGTATTTTCCGCCTCGGAATATTTCTCCTTGATATCCACAAGGCGCTTGTTTTCTCGGTAAAACTCCTGGTCCGCCTTCTCCAGCCTCTTGCCCTTCGCCCGTAGGGAGCGAATCCGGACAATCTGAGCAAAGAAGCAGTCTCCGATCTCGTAGTAGGCGGAGATGAAGGTCCACCAGTGGAGATAGGGCATGGACCTGATCTCCTGCCCCACCACCCGATTGATAGGGGCGGCGATGTACTGGAAATCCTGCTCCCAATCCATCAGCTTAGGGCGCTTGCGGTTGTCTCCCTCGTCCCCGCAGTTGATGTACCAGAGCATCCTCTCTGCCGCTTCCCGCAGCTGTTCCCCGGGGATCGTCAGGAAATCCGGGTAGAAGATGTCCAGCGCTGCCAGCGCCTTCCGGTCGTTGTCCAGGTCCGGGTCGCCAAAGACCTCAAAGATATCCAGAATGGCCCGGTAATCGGAGCGGATGGGATAGCTACTCCCTCCGATCTCAACCTCTGTCGGCAGGGAGTAATTCATCTGTGATACTTCTGGACGTGCTTCTGGATGCGCTTGTCGGAGAGCGCCACCTCCCGCTTCACGGAATCGTCAAACAGGTCAATCACGGCTAGAATGAAGTTCTCCCACACGGGAAGGCCGTCCGCCGAGGCGTACAGGCTCATTTCCCCAAAGATTTTCTCACAGAGGCCATCCCCGAACAGCCCGTCCAATACGCCCCGCATTTCCTGGTCCAGGGCGTGGAGGCGATCAAGCACCGCCTCAATGTCCTCGGACTCCGCTCCGGCTTTGGCCCGTTCCTTCTGTTTGCTCTCCAGGTCCTTCAGGGCGAGGTAGACTTTCCGCAGCATCTCCGCATCCGCCGGATTGAGCCGGAGAGCGTCTTCCCCCCCGTGGACGGTGTAGCTCTGTACGCCGTTGGCAAAATTGAGTTCCATGGTCTCCTCCTTCCAGATGGGGCGGGCAGAGCCCGCCCCGCTGTTGTTAAGTGTCCGCCGTGAAAGTCTTCGTGGTCTTATCGAACGTGCCAGTAACACGTTCGCCGCCATAGGAGACCTTGATGCCAGTTACCGCCTTCTCGCCGCCAGGGCCGCCGATAGAGGTCATCAGGACGGTACTGTTCGGATACCGCTCCGCAAAGGCCTTCCCGCTGCTGTCCTGCAGAAACAGGTACACGACGAGACAGTCCTGGTTCTGGAGCTCCGCCATATTCTGCTGGACAATGCAGAGGTCCAGCACCCGATTCATCACGGCATCACCGGCAAGCAGGTTCGAGTCGGAGAACTCCTGCTCCCTCTTCGGCTTCTTTGCGCTGTTCCAAACCGTGCCGAAAATGTCGGTTTTGCTGTCCTCGGAATAGTCGGCATCGATGGAGCTGTCCTCGACCGTTCTCCCCATAGGCGACCACACAGGCTGCGCCGAAGAGGTCGTGTTGAGATAGGTCACGATCTGTTCACGAAGCGGAGATTCGCCGGTGTTGCCGGCGATGGAATACTTCTCAGCCATTTAATTCACCTCGTATCTCTTGATAAACTGCACGGACAACTGGGCAGAGTAAACGGCAGTCCCCTCGCTGTCCGCTGCGAAGAGGCTGCCGTTCTGGGCCTTGATGGTCTCCTTCCAGGGGGAATCCCCGAAGACGGGGGCCTTCCCGATGATGGATTGGCTCTGCACCCAATCCTGGAAATCCATCAGCCATTGTGCGTTTTCCTCGGCGCCAACATCGTCGCCGGGGGCTTTGGCAAAAACAAAGTACAGCGTGAAACTGTACTGGTTTATGACGGTCACATTGCCAAGGATATCCCGCTTGCGGGTGACTTCCATCAGCCCCGCCGGGTTGACGCCACCGTTGGCGGGAACTTCATCCGTATAGTCCACGGACAGATCCTGAAGCTGGCTGCAGCCGGGATAGGTCTTGATCCACTCTCGGATTTTCTCGAGCGCCGTCATCTAAGCGCCTCCCTTCGGCGGATATACGCCCTGATCTCTTGCACCATGGCATCGCCCTCAGCGGCCACCAGGCGCCGGTCCCAGTAGGGGCCAGCGTTGGCGTTCTTGCTGGTATCATAGCTCAGCGGCCTGTCCGTGAGGACCTTGACCGCACCCTTGCGGCTCCGCCAGGTGCCATCCTTGGTGAGAAATCCCGCAGCGTTGATCTTGGGGTCAATCATCACCTTGCCATAGTACTGATACCTGGCATACGGAGCTTCCACGGTAATCTCTGCCGGGCCGGAGATATATTTCAGCTTGCCGGACAGAGCACCGGAGCGGTACGGCATGTAGCGTGAGATCCTGCGATTGACGATGTTGGTCCATGCCCGCTGTACGTCGCCGTTGCGGTCCAGGCCGTGGGCCTGGATGATCTGCTCAGCGCTCTTGCACTTCACAGTAACCTTCATCTTCATCCGCCCGCCTCCGTATGCACAATAGCCCCGTGGTAGTATTTCGGGTCGACATACTTCACCACCACGAGGCCCGGGACCTTGGAGGGGATGAGCGCCGCCCAGTCCTCCCGGCCCGTGATCTCCGGGCCTTCCCCGGCCATGACCTTATCGCCCACGGCCACCTGCACCACAGGCCCGGGGAGGACCAGCAGAAACGAGTTCACCTCGCTGCTGCCGGTCTTATCCACATTCTGGGTCTTCTTGTAGTCCAGGAAAGCCCGGTTGATGACCTTCCGGGTGTAGCCCGTGCCGCCGTCCCAGTGGTATACCGTCACGGTCTGGTCACAGAGCCGATAGCTCAGCATCCACCCACCCCCCGATAGATGTCCAGGTACATGCACGCCCGGCGGTACATTTCCCGGTTCTGCGCCGCCTGGGAGAAGTCCAGGCTGCCGGAGCCGCCGCTGTAGGTCTCAGACACGCTGCCGACGCTGACGGACGCCACCGGGCCGCCGGTGCCGTCACGGGCTCCTTCATACCAGGCTACGGCATCCGCCATGGCGCAGATGGCCATTTTTTCGGCGTCTTCATCCGGGGCCGTCACGGTGTAGATGCGCCGGTACCGGGCGAGTTGGTCCCTCGCCCGGGCGGCATAGCGGTTAAACTCCGCCTCATCCTGGATGGTCCCCATATACGCGGTCTGGTAATAGAGGAAATCTGGCATGGTCAGCGCCTCCTACTCCTGCGGTGCCCCAGAGTGGGACACCTTCCTATGCTCCGTCAGCTTTCGCTTCGTGGCAAAGTCCTCACCACAGACGGGGCAGGTGAACTTCTTCACATCCGGCGAAGCAGGAACTTCCACCGGCTCCACAAGGCCAATGATGCGCATAGCTTTAGTCCGCCGCCTTGTGGAGGTAGATGCCAGCCACCTTGTTCTCGTAGGCATCGGCAATGCCGACCTTGCGATAACCGAACTTATAGGCGTCTGCGGTCTGGTTGACGGAAGGCTCGATGATCTTGGGTGCGACATGCTTGGTGAACTGGATGATGGCAGACTTGTGAACGATCATGAAGTTGATCTTCTTGGCCGCACCGGAAACCATCTCGTAAAGGCCCTCAGTCTTGGGGTTAGAGGTGGGGGTCTTCGCAGAGTAGGAGGTGCCGCTCTTCTCATAGTAGGTCTTGCCGTCAGCGGCAGAGGTGTCATCGGTCAGCTGATACACAGCCGCCGCCTTGGTGTAACCGCCAGCCTCTTCGCCAGCCTTGCCGGACCGCTGGGCAATGGCGGTATAGAAGCGGTTCTGGGGCACCTTCACCACCTTGGCGAAGCCCTCCAGGACCTCCTTGGACTTCGTGAGATCCAGGTCCTTGGTCATGCCAAGCAGAGTGGGCGTGATGTAGAGGTAGCGCTGGTCTGCGGGGACCTCATCCTCATCCATCTTGTTGACAGCGGCACGCAGAGCTTCGATAACGGCAGCGCCGGTGGTCAGTGCCGCTGCGTCAGCGGTAGAGATACCGGGAATGCCAGCATAGGAGGCAAAGCGGAAGGCATCCTCCTCGGGAACCACCTTCGTCCGGATAAACTCACCCGCCAGGCGGCCAAAGGCGATGCCGGCGGTCTCCAGGTTATCCATATAGTCCACGGTGAACATGCGGCCACGGTCAAAGTTGCACTTGACCGTCTCGTTGGTCAGGGTCACATCGCCGTCCACATAGCCGCTGTTGCGGGAGTAGTCGCCAAGGCCCTGCATATCCAGCTTGGGGATGATGAGCTCATTGGCGTTGGCGCCTTCCCGCATCAGCTCCGCAGCACCGTCCAGGTCGGCGGTCAGGGATGCGTTCTTATAGACCTCATCCAGAATGGGCACAAACTGCTGTGCCAGGGTGATCGCATTAGGCATAGTTCATTTCTCCTTTTCAGTCGATTTTGAGACCGGCGGCCGCTCGAATGGCCGCCTCTTCCTTGCTGTACTTACCGGAAATATTGGATTTCCCGGTTCCGGGCGCATAAGGAGGCGTGGGGTCTCCCTCATCGAAGAGATACCCGCTGTCCTTCTTCAGCGCTTCCAGGGCCGCCTTGATGTCGGTATCCTGGTTGCTGGACTTGCGCAGGGCGTCCATGTCCAGCAGGGCGGAGATGGCCTTGGCGCTGCGGCCCTTGGCGGCGGTGATAGCGTCCTTGAGCTTGCCCTCAAACGCCATACCGTCCAGCTTCTCCTGCCACTCCTTGTCCTTGCTGGTAAGCTGCCCCTGGAGTTCCTTGATCTTCGCCTGGAGCTGGGATGCGTCCACCCCTTCAAATGCTTTCAGGGCCTTCTTTGCCTCCTCCAGCTGCTCCTTGATGGACTGGTAGTCCACAAAGGGCTTCTTCGCCGCTTCGATGTCACGGCCATTCTCGGCGAGGATTTCGTCGATGATCTCCTTGGGGAGGGCCTGGTCGCCCACCTTGAAATTCTGCAGAAATTCGGTTTTCATGGTTTCTCCTCTTTCGGCTAGGCGTTTTAGGAGGTCGCCAGCTCCTGCCGCTCCGTCCTTTTAGGCCCACGGATAGGCCAAATGGGTATGAAAAAAGCAGCCCTTCGGCTGCTTCAATCATTGAGTTGTTTGCAGAGACAGTAAGCACGTCAAATGTTCAAGTCCGCACACACATCCGACAACGACAGGCCGTCAATGAAGGGAGTGCTCATGGCCGCATCAACAGAATTTACCGTGGTCTCATCGCCATCATAACAAAGAGAAATGCTCTCCCGGCTGAAAGGACAAATGGCGCCTAGTTTCCCTTTGTATTCAAAATCAATGTCCTGTGTCAGCCCATCAATTCTCATTCTCAGGTCTACTGCGTTCATAGAATATCTCCATTTTCCTTTCTCTCGGAATCCGTCAACTCTCTCGCCGGTCTTCCAATAATCTTCCCGTTTTCCCAAATCACATCATGTGCGTGCTCTCCGTGGCTACCATATGGATGCCGTTTGGGATTTGAATGCGGGCCATTACTGACTTGCCGAGCTTGCCTTCCATATCCGTCAAAAAACGTTCGGTCTCGCTGTTTTCCACCTTGTGATACTGTGTCAATTACGGCATTTGGGAGATATCTTCCAGGGATGCTGACGTGCCCCTTTTGCGTCCAGTCGTCAGTAACAATAACTATTCCGTCTTTATTGTAATGCACGGCGGAATATTTTGCAAATGTCTTTTCCGCTTCCCCTGCCTGCTTCCACCCGAACTTGGCGACCTCCGCTCGCTCCAGCTGGGTCCGCAGGCCAGCAGCTTTAGAGAATCGGGAGTACTCCTGCCGGAGGATCTGGAGCTTGATCTGGTCCGCCTGCAGCTTCTCCGCATCCCCGGCGGCTTCGTCCACCAGGATACGCCGCTTTTGCCGCCGGATGGAGGCTTCCAGCCGCCGCTGCCGCTGGGTGGCTTCGTAGCCGGTGTAGTGCTTACCCTGATAGGTGACACCCTCCTCATTCTTCTGGCGCATCCGCTCCAGCTCTTCCGGGCTGTACTGCGGAATGCTCACGCCCAGGATGATGGGATGGGCGGAATGGCCGCAGTTGAGGGTCCCAATGCGCCGCACAAGGCTGTTGTTCAGCGCTTGATACTCAGCGTCCGGGTACTGCTTCCCCTGGATGGGTTCATGGTCCGGGGCGCTGTTGTTGTGGGCGTCGATCTCCCAGCCGTCGGCACCTAGATCATCGTGGGTCCTCTGGGATATCTGCTCCTGCATCAGGCCAAGCCCGCCCATGACGTTGCGCCGGACGGCGGCCTCCAGGCTCGTATGCACGCCGGATTCATAGTCGATCCAGCACACGCCCCGGTCCGCCAGGTTTTTGGTGGCCTGCCGGATGGCGGTATTGTAGTCCGCCGCTCCGATAGAAACCTGCACGAAAGCGAAATCCATACAGCTCCGGTAGGCATCCCTCAGCGGGAGCGCCCGGCCGTATGGGTCCACCATGCCGATGGTCTGGGTGATGTTGCTCAGGTCGTTCTCCGCCAGCCGCACGGCCGCCGCCACGATCTGCTGGACCGCCTCGTTCTGCCGGAACGGAATGGCCTGCACCTGCGGCAGGCTCCGAAGGTCGTAGCTGTAGCCCGCCTTGGCGCTCTGGGTCAGCATCTTCCGTAGCTCCCGGTTGGAGACCTTCAGCAACTTTTTGAGCTGCTTCTTGATCTCCCGCTGGGAGAGGCCAAGCTCCTGGAGCTTCCAGGTCTCATACTGCGCCGTGGCCGTAAGCTGCCCAGCTTTGGCCACTCGCTTGGCAAGGTCCTGAATCAGATAGTCCACAATGGGAGCCGTCAGCTCCTCGGCGACGCCCCGCAGGGCGTCGATCTCGTCCGCCCGGAGCATTACTCATCTACCGGGGCGTCTTGCTCCGGCATGTAGCGCTTCCGGATATACGCCAAGTCCGCCTCCGTCTCCGTCGGGAGGTCGAAATACCAACCCAGGGCAATCTCTGTTTTCAGCATACCGGCGGCCGCCATGGACT
>ERZ1034915.1881-NODE-1881-length-10786-cov-4.709347_pt1 | contig 10786 bp, 9 predicted proteins | sample MGYA00520592_ERZ1034915 | MGnify/ENA primary metagenome ERZ1034915 (study PRJEB33766, sample SAMN09781787) | gut metagenome | biome: gut microbiome | host: Homo sapiens | place: Madagascar | study: EMG produced TPA metagenomics assembly of the PRJNA485056 data... | reverse complement strand
CTCCAAGGAGGTTCGTTCCCACATGGTTTTCAGGAAGACCGGTGCTTACGGCCGTCCGTTCAACGACTGTGTGGGACGCAAGACCTGTCAGTTTTCCGGTGTCTGTGATGTCTGCTCCGAGGGCAAGGCGCGTACCCGCTTCTGTTCTGCCTGTGGCAGATGCACCGACCACTGCATCATGTATGAGAAGGAAAAATGTCCACGGCTCGCCAAACCTCCGTATGTCTGCAACGGCTGCCCTGATAAGCGGTACTGCACACTTGAAAAATGCATCTACGATGCTGCTGTAGCCCAGGCGGAATACTCTGAGGTTCTGTCAGAAACCAGGCAGGGGTTTGCTGTCTCGGATGAGGAAAAGAAACGTCTGGATGACATCATCTCGCCTCTGATCCGTAAAGGCCAGTCCCTCCACCATATATGCCTGAACCATATGGATGAACTGATGGTCACAGAACGGACTCTCTACTCCTACATGGATGCCGGCCTGTTTACTGCCAGGAACATCGATATGCCCCGCAAGGTGAGGATGAAGCCCCGCCGCAAGCGTCCTGATACAATCAGGGTCGATCCCAAATGCAGGGAAGGGCGTACCCTGCAGGACTATGAGAAGTATCGCAAGGAACACCCTGATACTCCTGTGGCCCAACTCGACTCCGTAGAGGGCGTTAAAGGCGGTGCCGTGATGCTTACGGTCACCTTCCCGCCCACGGGGCTGCAGCTGGCTTTCCGACGCAATCACAACGATGTGCAGTCAGTGATTGACATTTTTAACCGCTTTTATTTTGAGCTTGGCCCGGACACGTTTATTGCACTGTTTTCGGTACTGCTGGCAGACAACGGCAGCGAGTTTTCCGATCCGAAGAGCATCGAATTCGACGCCAATGGGAACCGTCGCAGCCGCATGTTTTACTGTAACGCTTCTGCTCCTTACCAGAAGGGGAGCTGTGAGGTGCATCACGAAATGATACGCCGCATTATCCCTAAAGGCGTTGATATCACGCCATACACTCAGGGGCAGATCACACGGATGATGAGCCACATCAATTCATACCGGAGAGCGTCTCTGGGCAATAAAAGTCCCTATGAGATGTTCGCTTTCATGTATGGAGAGGAAATCTTAAAAAAGCTCGGGCTCAAACTGATTCCGTCTGACGAAATCAATCTGAGCCCTGAGCTGTTGAAGTAATACGTATCGGTCGGAGCAACAAGCCCGGAGAACCATCCCATGCACCAGATTTAGGGGTGGAACTTAAAAGTTCCGAATTTTGGATTTTGGGCTCGACCTCTTATAAAGATACGCATTTTTATAGAAACGGCCGTCTCTATGCCCCAGTTATAGCCGTTTCAGAATCAGATGTACAGTAGCACGGGGCGAAAAATGGAACTTTCGGTTGCAATCCAGGCAAAGGTGGAAGTTACCCCTTCAAACTGGAACTTTGGATTTCAACCGACCCTCTTCCGCATTTTACGCCTGTCCGTTTACCAGCTCGTAAGTCTCTTTTGCAATCGCAAGCTCCTCGTTGGTCGGGAATACCATAACCTTCACTCTGGAGCCGGGCCTGGAGATTTCTGCAATTTCTCCTCTTGTGGATGCGTTCTTCTCTTCGTCAAACTCAATTCCGAGATATCCGAGATAATGATAAACCAGTGCTCTCGCTTCCCAGTCATTCTCTCCGACGCCTGCCGTGAAGCAGATCACATCTACGCCGTTCATTGCTGCAACATAAGCGCCGACATATTTTGCCACGCGGTAAGCCCATGCTTCCAGCGCAATCTCAGCCTTCTTGTTGCCTTCATGCTTCGCCTTCCAAAGATCACGGAAGTCAGAAGAAAGATCCCCGGACAGAGCATATACACCGGATTCCTTGTTCAGAATCTGATCCACCTCATATGCACTGATTTCTTCCTTGCCTGCAATATAGTCCACCACTGCAGGATCCAGATCTCCGGAACGTGTTCCCATGATCAGACCCTCAAGCGGAGTCAGACCCATGGAGGTATCTACGCACTTGCCATACTGTACCGCAGAGACGGATGCACCGTTTCCAAGGTGGCAGACGATGGTCTTAAGATCCTCCGGCTTCTTGCCGAGATACTTCGCAACCTCTTTGGAAACGAAGGAGTGAGAGGTGCCATGGAAGCCATAGCGGCGAATCTTATACTTATCATAGTACTTCCACGGAATTGCATACATATATGCCTTGGCCGGCATGGTCTGATGGAAGGCCGTATCAAAAACCGCAACCATCGGTGTGTCAGGCATCAGCGCCTTGCAGGCAAGAATTCCGGTCAGGTTCGCCGGGTTGTGCAGGGGAGCCAGATCCGAAACCTCACGGATTGCATCAATGACATCCTCATCGATGATCACAGACCTGGTAAACTTCTCTCCTCCGTGAACAATGCGGTGTCCGACTGCGCCGATCTCCTTCAGCGATTTGATCACGCCGGTTCCTGCATCGGTCAGAGCATCCAGCACCAGGCTGATTGCCTTCTTATGATCCTCAATCTGAGTCTCTGTCTTAATCTTGCCGCTCTTTACGCGAAGATTTTCATAGGTGATCACACCATCAATACCGATACGCTCGCAGATTCCCCTCGCAATGCACTCGCTGGTCTCCGTATCAATAACCTGAAATTTAAGTGAAGAGCTTCCGCAGTTGATTACAAGAATATTCATGACTGTTCCTTTCCGAGGCAGATGGCTGTGCCAATCTGAACCCTTAACTTATCTCTGAGCCTGTGCCTGAACGGCAGTCAGAGCTACGACACCGACAATATCCTGCCAGAAGCATCCGCGGGACAGGTCGTTAACCGGCTTTGCAATTCCCTGCAGCATCGGTCCGTATGCATCCGCCTTAGCAAGACGCTGAACCAGCTTGTATGCATTGTTGCCGCAGTCTAGGTTCGGGAAAACAAGGATATTGGCATGTCCTGCAACCTCGCTTCCGGGAGCCTTGGAGGCCGCTACCTCGGGAACGATTGCGGCATCCACCTGAAGCTCTCCGTCGCAGACCATGTCCGGATACTGCTCATGCGCAATATTGACTGCATTTACTACCTTGTCTACCAGCGGGTGCTTCGCAGAGCCCTTTGTGGAGTGCGAAATAAATGCAACCTTCGGATCATCTGCAACCAGCTGCAGATAGCTCTTGTAGGAAGCATTGGCAATATCTGCCAGCTGCTCGGAGGTCGGATCCTGATTCAGTCCGGAATCCGCGAAAATAAACGTTCCGTGATGTCCGTACTCGCAGTTCGGTACGTCCAGAATGAAGAAGCCCGAAACCTCATTGGCATCCGGAGCGGTGCGAAGAATCTGAAGAGCCGGACGAAGTGTGTTTGCCGTGGAGTGGCAGGCGCCGGAAACCAGACCGTCTGCCTCGTTGTTCTTCACCATCAGAACACCGAACGTTGTGTAGTCCTTCAGGATGGTTTCTCTTGCCTTTTCCGGAGTCATTCCCTTGTTCTTTCGGAGCTCATACAGGAGATTTGCATACTCATCAAGCTTCTCGCCGCAGTTCTGAGGGTCAACGATAACGGCATCGCTGACATGTACGCCGTACTCCTTGGCGTCTGCATAGATCTGATCCGGATTTCCAAGAAGGATCAGCTTCGCAAGCTTCTTGCTCAGGATCTCTGCCGCCGCACGGATGGTACGTTCATCCTCTGCCTCCGGCAGTACAATGGTCTTCAGATCCTTCTTGGCGCGTTCCTTAATTCCATCAATAAACGACATCTTCTTCATCCTCCTCATGAATCATCATGCAACGCTTATAATCATCATAAAAACATCACTTTCGGAAGGGACATTTCCATGCCCCTCCCCTTGAAAGCGTTTACATTATATCGTTCTGCCATAGGCCGTGCAACATGAAACTGTGACAATAAATTAACAATTCCGAAAACTTATCCATTTCGAAACATTTCTGCACTTTCATGCACAAAAAAGCATTTTTTCATACAAAAAATCCCGGAAGAATCTCCATTCAGAGATCTCCCCGGGACTTTCCCAGACTGCCGGAGAAGGGACTCGAACCCTCACTCCCTCGCAGAAAACAGATTTTGAGTCTGTCGCGTCTACCATTCCGCCACTCCGGCATACACAGTCCGCAGAAGTGCTGATGCGCACGCAGCGAACTGTTAAAGTATATCACCTGCAAAGCTTCGGTGCAAACTCTGTTTGATCAAAAGTTGCAAAATAATCCTTCAGTGTCTCTGCCCGCCGGATTTCCTGCACAGAGCCGTCTTCCTTCAGAAGAAGCTCGGCGCTCCAGAGTCTTCCGTTATAATTGTAGCCCATGGAGAAGCCGTGAGCTCCGGTGTCATGGATAAACAGGATATCTCCCATTTCTATCTCCGGAAGTGCGCGGTCCACGGCGAATTTATCATTGTTCTCGCACAAGGAGCCGACCACATCATAGGTATGATCGCAAAGCTCTTTCTCTTTTCCGAGAACCGTGATGTGATGATAAGCGCCGTACATGGCAGGACGCATCAGATTGGCAGCGCAGGCATCCACACCGATGTATTCCTTATAGATGTGCTTCTCGTGAATCGCCGTTGTCACAAGTGCGCCGTAAGGAGCCATCATATAGCGTCCCATCTCGGTATAAATCGCACAGTCGCCCATTCCGGCAGGTACCAGAATCTCATCATAAACCTGATGTACCCCCTCGCCGATCTTCCGGATGTCATTCGGTGTCTCCTCGGGCCGGTACGCCACACCGACACCTCCGGACAGATTGATGAAGGCAAAATGAATGTCAAGCTCCTTATGTGCCTCAGCTGCGAGCTCAAACAGCTCTCCCGCAAGCTTCGGATAATATTCATTGGAAACCGTGTTGGAGGCAAGAAACGCGTGAATTCCAAAATTCTTCACGCCGTGCGCCTTCAGCTGCCGATAGGCATCAAAAAGCTGCTCCTTCGTCATGCCATACTTGGAATCTCCGGGATTATCCATGATTCCGTTACTCATCCGGAATACACCGCCCGGATTGTAGCGGCAGCTCATGGTCTCCGGGAAGGTATCTCCGAAAAGCTTCTCCAGCGTTGCAATGTGCGTAATGTCATCCAGATTGATGATGGCACCGAGCTCTCTTGCAAGCACATACTCACTGTCCGGCGTCTCGTTCGAGGAAAACATGATTTTGTCTCCCGAAGCCCCGACGGCATCCGACAGTACAAGCTCTGCCTCCGAAGAGCAGTCAAAGCCAAAACCGTAATCCTGCATAATCTGCATCAGATAGGGGTTGGGCGTTGCTTTCACGGCAAAATATTCGCAAAAGCCCGGATTCCATGAAAAAGCCTCCTGTACTGCCCTGCAGTTTTCCCGGATTCCCTTCTCGTCATAAATATGAAACGGGGTCGGATGTCCGGAGATGATCTCCATCGCCTTTTCTTTGGTAATAAACGGTGTTTTTTCCATATCTCTCCTCTCTCATACATCCGGAATCTGCCAGTCAATCGGCGTCTGTCCGTGCTCCTTAAGAAACGCATTGCATCTGGAAAAATGGCGGCAGCCGAAGAAGCCGCGGTAAGCAGACAAAGGACTCGGATGAGGTGCCTTCAAAATCAGGTGCTTCGGATTCGTAAGCATCGGAATCTTCGCCTGAGCCTGCGAGCCCCACAGCATATAGACAATCGGCCGGTCCTGCTCGTTCACGGCCCTCAGGATCGCATCCGTAAACTCTTCCCATCCCTTTCCATGGTGAGAGTTCGCGGCATGTGCGCGCACCGTCAGAACCGTATTCAGCATCAGAACTCCCTGCTCCGCCCAATGAACAAGATACCCGTTGTTCGGCATGTGGCATCCCACATCATCGTGAAGCTCGCGGTAGATGTTGATCAGCGAAGGCGGAATCACAGGCTGCTCCGGCAGAACGGAAAAGCACAGTCCATGGGCCTGCTTCGGCTCATGATACGGATCCTGTCCCAGAATCACAACCTTCACATGCTCCAGAGGCGTCAGGTGAAGTGCATTGAAAATATCCTGCGCCGGCGGATAAATGGTCTGCGTCTGATACTCTTTGCTGACAAATGAATACAATGATTTATAGTACGGCTTCTTAAATTCGTCCTGCAGGACCGGAAGCCAGTCATTTGCGATTGCTGACATGTTCAGATCTCTTTCAATGCTTCCAGAAGGAAGTTCCAGGTTCTCTCCGTGGAGGCAATCGAGAGCTTCTCATCCGGTGTATGGATTCCTTCCATATCCGGTCCGATGGACACGCAGTCCAGCTCACCGATCGCTGCAGCGATCAATCCGCACTCAAGGCCTCCGTGAATCACGGAAATGACCGGCTTTTTGCCGGCAAGACGTTCGTAAATTGCAGAAAGCTCATCGCACAGAGGAGAAGAAGCCGCTCTCTCCCACGCCGGATATGCGCCCTTCACCTCGGTCGTTCCGCCGAGAAGCTCCACCAGAGTCTCTACCTTCTTCTGGAGATACTTCTTCTCGGAATTGACGCTCGAGCGAACCAGATAAACCGCTGTAATCTTATCCTCGGAGGAATTCAGAATTCCCAGATTCAGAGACGTCTGCGGAAGCTCACGGTCAACCGGATCCCGCTCAATCAGGCCGTTTGGTGTCAGCATCAGAAAATCAATGATTTTCTTCGTATCCGCCTTTCCAAGCACCTTCACCGGAATCTCGGTTGCGTCCTCCCAGCTTACGCGGAAGGTAATTCCGCCATCCGTCAGGCGGTATTCCTCAGAAATCTGATCCATCTGCTTCTCTACAATGCGAAGCGCTGCCTTCTGATCCACATCAGAATCCACAAGAAGCTTTGCACAGCAGTTCCTCGGAATTGCGTTGTCCTTTGAGCCGCCCTCAATGGAAAGAAGACGAACGGACATTTTTCCTGCCAGCTTATACAGCACGCGTCCCATCAGAATATCCGCATTGGCGCGCCCCATATGGATGCAGCCGCCGGAATGTCCGCCGAGAAGACCGCTGATCTCAATCTGCATGATCATGCCGCAGTGCTCCTTGCGGACAATCGGGAAGGTGCAGTGCTCTTCCGCACCGCCTGCACAGCCGACGGTGAAAATACCCTCATCCTCCGAGTCCAGATTGATCATGCGGCGGCCCTTCAGCTCGGAGACATCCAGAGCCTCCGCTCCAAGGAGACCAACCTCCTCATTCACCGTAAATACACATTCAAGCGGAGGATGCGCAATGGTATCGTCCTCCAGAAGGGCAAGCATCATGGCAACGGCAATTCCATCGTCTCCGCCAAGCGTCGTTCCCTCTGCATATAAAATATCTCCCTCCTTCTTCAGCTGAATATGCTGCTTCAGAAGATCCAGCGGGCAGTCATCGCGCTTCTCAAGAACCATGTCAATATGGCCCTGGAGAATCACCGGGCGATCACTGGAAGCGCCCTCGGTCGCATCCTTCCAGATGATGACATTTCCTGCTTTATCCTGTGTATAAGCAAGCTTTCTGTCCTTTGCAAAGGACACCAGCCAGTCGCTCAGCTCCTGCACATGAAAAGAGCCATGCGGTATTTTGCAGATTTCTTCAAAAAAATGCAGTACCAGCTTCGGCTGTGCATCGCCGCAGACCTCATTGCGAATCAACGAATCATCCATCATGTATAATCTCCCTTCTACCGTCTCACCGGCACGTGGTTTTCCCACAGATATTGTTTTACCTCAGAAATTTCAAGCTCCTTGAAATGAAACAAAGAAGCAGCAAGTGCTGCATCTGCGCCGCCCTGTGTCAGAGCCTCCAGAAAATGCTCCTTCGTTCCGGCTCCTCCGGATGCCACAACCGGAATGCCGACCGCATCGGAAATCATCCGGGTCAGCAAAATGTCATAGCCCGCCTTTGTGCCGTCACAGTCCATGCTCGTAAGAAGAATTTCTCCGGCGCCAAGCGCCTCCGCCCTCCTTGCCCATTCCAGAGCATCCATCCCGGTATCCACGCGTCCTCCGGCCACATACACCGTCCAGCCATCCTCCGGCTCCCAGGCTCTTCCCTTCTCCGGCACGCGGCGTCTGGCATCAATGGCTACCGTAATGCACTGACTGCCGAACTTCTCTGCTCCTTCGGAAATCAGCTCCGGCCTCCGGATCGCCGCCGAATTGACGGAAATCTTATCCGCACCCTCACGAAGAATTGCCTTCATGTCCTCGGTCGTCCGGATTCCTCCGCCTACCGTAAACGGAATGAAGACCCTCTCGGCCACGCGCCGAACCATCTCGGTCACCGTGCTTCTCGCATCACTGGTTGCCGTGATATCAAGAAAAACCAGTTCATCCGCACCGGCTCTGGAATAGGCCTCTCCCGCTTCCACCGGGTCCCCGGCATCCCGAAGCTGTACGAAATTAATCCCTTTGACAACTCTCCCGTCCTTTACGTCCAGGCAGGGAATGATTCTCTTTGTCAGCATCTTATCGTACCTCCAGGAAATTCTTCAGGATCTGCATTCCAACCTTCTCGGATTTCTCCGGGTGAAACTGGCACGCAAATACATTGCCGCTTTCCACGCTGGCATCAAAGGAGACGCCGTATTCCGACCTTGCCTTCACAATGGAAGGATCCTTCGCCTGAAGATAATAGGAATGGACATAATAAACGTGCGAGCCCTCCGGAACTGCCTGAAACAGTCTTCCCGGCCGGTTTTCTGATATGTCGGAACCTGGATTCCCGGAAGTCTGTTTGGGATACATCAGTGCATTCCAGCCAATCTCGGGAACCTTAAGAAAAGCGTCCGGAGACCCGTTGCCTCTGCGGAACAGATCCGACTGCTTTGCGGGAAAACGGACAATTCTTCCCTTCAGAATGGAAAGCCCCTTTACGCCCGGACTCTCCTCACTTTCTTCAAAAAGGATCTGAAGTCCCAGACAGATTCCCAGGAAAGGAACGCCGCTGTCACAGACGGTACGGATGACCTCCTCCAGTCCCTTCCTGCGGATGCAGGCCATGGCATCGCCAAAGGCTCCGACCCCCGGCAGGATCACGTGATCCGCCGCCAGGATATCGCTCGCACTGCTTGTGAGACAGGTCTTCTGTCCCAGTGCCTTCATTGCATTCTCCACGCTCCGGATGTTCCCGGCGCCGTAATCAATCACCGCTGTGCTCATTTTGTCTCCAGTTCAAACCAGAATTCTACACCGTTGTCATAATTGCACACGCCGTAGTCCTGATGCATCAGCTCCATAATTGCCTTCACAATCGAAAGACCGACACCGGAACCGCCGTATGCTCTGGTTCGCGCCTTGTCCACCTTGTAGAACTTCTCCCAGATTCTCGGAAGAGCCTCCTCCGGAATCGGAACGCCGGAATTAAAGACACAAACCCGGACTTTATTTTCCTTTTGTTCAAAGTGGATGTCAATCTTTTTCTCTCCATCGCAGTGATTCACTGCATTGGTAAAGTAATTCTGGAACACTTCCTCCGCATAAAACTGGTCTGCCCACACGTAAACAGGACCGTCACTCCGGACGTTGATCCCGATTCCCTTCTCCTTTGCCAGAAGTCCTCCCGTACGGACGTAGCCGCGGACAAGCTCGGTGATGTCAAAATTCTCGTAATTCACCTCATTGTTCTGTCCGAACTCCAGATGCGTCAGCGACAGGAACTGCTGAACCATGTGGTTCATCTTGCCGGCCTCATCCACAATCACGCCGCAGTAGTAATCACGATCCTCCGGGTTCTCTGCCATCCCATCCTGCAGGCCTTCTGCATAGCCCTGAATCAGGGCAATCGGTGTCTTCAGCTCATGCGTCACATCGGAAATGAATTCCCTCTGCATTGCCTCCGTTTTGTCACGGCGTTCGATATCCTGCTGAAGCTTCGCATTGGCATTTTTCAGCTCGGAAATGGTCTCCTCCAGGGTCTGTGACAGATCATTCAGATTCTCCCCGAGGATCTGGATTTCGTTCCGGTCATGTCCGTGATATTTTGCCGAGAAATCGAGCCTGCGCATCTGGCGCGAAAGCTCTGTCATCTGAATGATCGGTCTGGTGATTCTTCCGGAGAGGAGCATGGCAACCAGAAGGCCAAGGACAATCACGCTTCCTCCCACGAGAAGAATGAAACGGTTCGCGATCATTGCATTCGCGCGGATCGAATCCATTGCCGTACGGAAAAGATAGTAGGAGCCGTTGGAAAGCATCCCCCAACGCTCCATATACTGCGTGCCTGTCCCCTTGTCCAGAACAATCTGGACGCGGGTGTTGTCGCCATCCTGCAGTCTTTTTACAATGTAGTAATCCGGTGCCTGGCGGTCCTCCTGCCAGAGCTGCACCTCGTGCTCATCAAAATCATCCGGAAGCTCATTGGTATTCTCCAGAATGTTGTCCCACATGCGCTGGAGCATGGTGTCCATGTCTGTCGCCATCGCGCGGACCGTTTTGGACTCCTCGTCAATGACCAGAATGTTGATGTTGTTCCGGTTTGAAATCTGGATCAGCTCATTGCCAAAGGCAATGGACTCAATGGAGTTGGAGGATGCCGCTGTGTTGAGGCGCTCATAGGTCTCCTTCAGCGTATCCTGCTTCTCCTGGTTGTAATACCTCTCCAGGAAAACATTGTTTGTCAGAAACATAACCGCGACCGCCCCGGCCATCAGCGCAAAAAAGAGTGCGGCAAACTCCAGGCGAAGCGAGCGGAACGGTTTGTCCCTTTCCATATCAGTTCTGTCCGCCATCGGAAACCTCCGGGCTGAACTTGTAGCCCAGTCCCCAGACGGTCTTGATCAGATCGCCCTTCTCTCCCATCTTGCTCCGCAGCTTCTTAACATGCGTGTCAATGGTTCTGGCATCTCCGTAATAATCATAA
>ERZ1034915.1879-NODE-1879-length-10807-cov-4.292318_pt1 | contig 10807 bp, 8 predicted proteins | sample MGYA00520592_ERZ1034915 | MGnify/ENA primary metagenome ERZ1034915 (study PRJEB33766, sample SAMN09781787) | gut metagenome | biome: gut microbiome | host: Homo sapiens | place: Madagascar | study: EMG produced TPA metagenomics assembly of the PRJNA485056 data... | reverse complement strand
GTATTTTGAAGACTGTAACACGTCTACAAATGTCTGTCAATGCAAAAGGAGACGTTGGGAGGGGCGCGATGAAACTAACGATTAAAGAAATTGCTGATATGGCTGGTGTTTCTGTCACAACCGTCTCACAAATTCTGAATAATAAAGGGAGTCGTTTCAGTGAAAAAACCCGTAACAAGGTGTTGGCGGTAGTCGCTGAAAATCATTACAAACCAGATTACTTTGCTTCGAATGTAATCAACCGTCATTCCAAAACCATTGGTATGATTGTGCCAGATGTGACGGATTTCTTTTTCTCAAAAGTGATTGAAGGTGTGGAAACATATTTAAATTCGTTAGGCTACATGATTTTGTTATGCAATTCAAAGCATGATTCCGAGCAAGCGATGCAATATGTTAGCGAGTTGATTCATCGGTCGGTGGATGGCATTATTTTTGCCACGCCGAATGTTTTGCCAGAAAATCATATTTTAAAAGACCGACGAGAACATCCGATTCCTGTCATTCTTGTCGATCGTGGGATTAATCCACGAGATAGTGGACGATTAATCGTTAAAGAGTACGAAGGTGCTTATCAAGCGGTCCATCATTTGATTCAACAAGGGCATCAGCATATTGGCATGTTGCGTGAAAGTGCCGGCTATTATCGTTTGACGGAACGAGTGACGGCGTATCAGCATGCGTTACAGGACAACAATTTACCTTTTCGTCCGTATTATGTTTGTGCTGGGGAATTGAACTTGCATGGCGGCTATGCTGCGGCGAAAGAAGTTTTGAAAAATGAAGAAATCACAGCAATTTTTTGTGGCAATGATGAAATGGCGATGGGAGCTTATCAAGCCATTGAAGAAGCGGGCAAGAAAATTCCTGACGATATTTCGGTGGTTGGCTTTGATGGCTTGGAAATTTCCGAATATTTGGTGCCGAGTTTAACAACCGTCTATCAGCCGAGTTTTGATATTGGCTATTATGCAGCAAAATTTTTGGTGGAAGCTATTGCAGATCCAACAGGGAAAGTTCCCAATAAAGTTTTTGATGCGACGTTTATTGCTAGAAAAAGCACAAAACCGATTTAAAAAACAGCTTAGAAATGGAACGTTCGTGTTGTTTGCGTTTTCACAAGAAAAAAATAATAGTAAACTGGTTTACTAAATGGTTTAAAGCTGAACGATTTTGTTGTATAATACATTATCGGGAAATCGGAGGGAACGAATTCATGAGAATGGTAGACATTATTGAAAAGAAACGTGACGGGCATCAACTAACAAGCGAAGAAATTCAATTTATTATCAACGGATACACAGATGGTTCAATTCCAGATTATCAGGTAAGTGCCTTTTTAATGGCTGTTTTTTACCAAGATATGACAGACGAAGAAATTACACAAATGACGTTAGCAATGGTCCATTCAGGCGAAATTGTGGATCTTTCTTCTATAGAAGGAATCAAAGTCGACAAGCATTCTACAGGTGGCGTAGGCGACACTACGACGCTTATTTTAGCGCCATTAGTTGCTAGTGTCGGGGTCAATGTAGCAAAAATGTCTGGTCGTGGCTTAGGCTACACGGGCGGTACGTTGGATAAATTAGAAGCGATTCCTGGTTTTAAAGTTGAATTGACAGAAGAACGTTTTATTCAATTGGTGAACGATACAAAAGTGGCAGTAATTGGTCAGTCAGGTGATCTAGCACCAGCAGACAAAAAACTTTATGCGTTACGTGATGTGACCGCCACTGTTGACTCAATTCCATTAATTGCAAGTTCCATTATGAGTAAAAAAATTGCCGCAGGGGCAGATGCGATTGTCTTAGACGTGACTACTGGTGAAGGGGCCTTTATGAAAGACCTAGCAAGTGCTCGTCGATTAGCGGAAACAATGGTTCGCATTGGAAAACTGGCAAATCGCCAAACGATGGCAGTAATTTCAGACATGTCACAACCTTTAGGGGAGGCCATCGGAAATAGTTTAGAAATCGTTGAAGCAATCGAGACCTTGCAAGGAAATGGGCCAGAAGATTTAGTGGAGATGTGCTATGTCTTAGGAAGTCAGATGGTCGTTTTAGCTAAAAAAGCCGAGACGTTAGACGAAGCACGGGCTTTATTAGAAGAAGCTTTAACAAGCGGTCGAGCGCTCGCAAAATTTAAAGAAATGATTGAAAATCAAGGCGGCGACAGTTCCGTTGTTGACCAGCCAGAAAAATTATTAACCGCGACTTATCAATTTGATTTACCTGCCAAAGAAACAGGCGTGGTACAAAAAATCGTTGCCAATGAAATTGGCGTTGCCGCAATGTTGCTGGGCGCTGGTCGTGCTACGAAAGAAGATACGATTGATTTTGCAGTTGGCTTGAAACTTCACAAAAAAGTAGGGAGCCCAGTTGAAAAAGGCGAATCATTATTAACCATTTATGCCAATCGTGAAGACGTGACAGAAGTCGAACAATTGCTTTATAAAAATATTGAAATTGGACCAACCGGCGAAGAGCCTATTTTGATTCACGATATTATTACGGAATAAAACAAAAAGAAAAGAGGAATTCTCATCATGGAATTAAACCGCATGATTGACCACACTATTTTGAAACCAGAAGCGACAGAAGCCGCTGTCCAAAAAATTATTGACGAAGCTAAGGAGTACAACTTTTTCTCTGTGTGTATCAATCCTTGTTGGGTCGCTTTTGCTAGCGAGCAATTAGCAGATACCGACGTCGCTGTCTGTACCGTTATTGGCTTTCCTTTGGGGGCAAATACACCAGAAGTTAAAGCATACGAAGCAGCTGATGCGATTAAAAATGGTGCGAATGAAGTGGATATGGTGATTAATATTGGTGCATTAAAATCACAACAATACGATCACGTACGTCAAGACATTCAAGGCGTAGTAGATGCAGCCAAAGGAAAAGCGTTAGTCAAAGTGATTATTGAAACAGCATTATTAACAGACGAAGAAAAAGTTAAAGCTTGTGAGTTAGCCAAAGAAGCAGGTGCCGATTTCGTTAAAACATCTACTGGCTTCTCAACAGGCGGCGCTAAAGTAGCAGACATTCGTTTAATGCGTGAGACAGTTGGTCCTGACATGGGCGTTAAGGCTTCTGGTGGCGTGCATAATGCAGAAGAAGCGTTAGCAATGATTGAAGCTGGGGCAACACGCATCGGTGCAAGTACGGGTGTAGCAATTGTTTCTGGCGCAACTGGCGAAGGGTATTAATTCGTATTTCAAATTAAACGAAGGTGTGGCGAAAAAGATGACAGTAAAACAAGAATGGCTTGATTGTGCCGTAGAAGCATTGGCACACGCCTATGTACCGTATTCTAACTTTCCTGTGGGCGCTTGCTTAGTGACTGCAGACGGGAAAATGTATCAAGGAGTCAACATTGAAAATGCCTCCTTTGGTTTAACAAATTGTGCAGAAAGAACGGCGATTTTTAAAGCCATTTCAGAAGATGAACGGACCTTCCAACATTTAGTTGTAGCAGGTAATACAGAGGCACCCATTTCTCCATGTGGCGCTTGTCGTCAAGTAATGGCTGAATTCTTTGATCCACAAATGCCGGTCACGCTAGTTGGTAAAGATGGCGCGACTAAAACAATGACAGTTGAGGCATTATTGCCCTATTCATTTACAGATAAAGATTTTTAAAAAAAGGACATAAGGTTTCGTTGGGCTCAAAGTAGATTTCAATAGCATAAATGCGAATGAAATAATAGATAAAATAGTAGGGGGCTTTTCGGAAAGTGAAACAAGCAAAATTTTTAGGTCTAGGATTGGCAGCAGTTGCCTTAACCATTGGGTTAGCTGCATGTGGTGGCAATAGCAAAAAGAATGCCAACACAAAAGGTGATCCACAACATAGTGTCGTAATGGTCACAGATACAGCCGGCATTGATGACAAATCTTTTAACCAATCTGCGTGGGAAGGAATGCAAGAGTGGGGCAAAGAGCACAAACTTCCAGAAGGACCTCAAGGGTATGCGTATATTCAATCAAATGAAGCATCTGATTATACATCAAACATTGACCAAGCCATTTCAAGTCAATTTAAAACGATTTTTGGCATTGGGTATTTACTAAAAAATGCAGTAGTAGATGCAGCGGACGCCAACCCAGAAACGAATTTCGTTCTAATCGACGATACAGTTAATGGGAAAAACAACGTCGCTTCTGCAACATTTAGAGATAATGAATCTGCGTATTTAGCAGGTGTGGCAGCAGCTAACACTACGAAAACCAACAAAGTAGGATTTATCGGCGGGGGTGAAGGAACTGTTATTTGCCGCTTCCAAGGTGGTTTTTGAAAAAGGTGTAGCAGATGCTGGCAAAAAATTAGGAAAAGATATTCAAATTACGTCTACTTATGCAGGGACATTTGCAGACGCTTCAAAAGGACGGGCCTTAGCTTCTTCTATGTATCAAGCAGGTGCCGACATTATTTATCACGCAGCGGCGACTACAGGACAAGGAATCTTCCAAGAAGCCAAAGCGCTAAATGAAACAGGTTCAAAAGATAAAGTTTGGGTGATTGGTGTTGACCGTGACCAAAACGAAGACGGTAAATATACAACCAAAGATGGCAAGGATGATAACTTAACGTTAGCTTCAACCATAAAAGGTGTAAATATTGCTGTGAAAAAAATCTCTGATCTTGCATTAGAAGATAAATTCCCTGGCGGCGAACATTTAACTTATGGATTGAAAGATGGCGGTGTTGATTTAACAACAGAAGCCTTAAGCGATCAAGCCAAAACGGCAGTTAAAGAAGCCAAAGAACAAATCATCTCTGGTGACGTAAAAGTCCCAGACCAACCTTAGAAACAACTTAGTTGTTTAAATACATTAAACTATTTTTAGGAGGCTTTACAGAAATGAAAAAAGCAAAATTATTCGGTTTTAGTTTGATTGCATTAGGTTTATCAGTTTCACTTGCAGCATGTGGTGGTGGCAAAGGCAAAACCGCTGAAAGCGGCGGTGGCAAAGGGGATGCAGCGCATAGTGCTGTAATCATTACAGATACAGGCGGCGTGGATGACAAGTCGTTCAACCAATCTTCTTGGGAAGGATTGCAAGCTTGGGGTAAAGAACATGATTTACCAGAAGGTTCAAAAGGGTATGCATATATTCAATCGAATGATGCAGCTGACTATACAACAAATATTGACCAAGCGGTATCAAGTAAATTCAACACAATCTTTGGTATTGGCTACTTGCTAAAAGATGCAATTTCTTCTGCAGCAGATGCCAACCCTGATACAAACTTTGTTTTAATCGATGATCAAATCGATGGCAAAAAGAATGTCGTTTCTGCAACATTTAGAGATAATGAAGCAGCTTACTTAGCCGGTGTTGCTGCTGCAAACGAAACAAAAACGAACAAAGTCGGTTTTGTTGGTGGTGAAGAAGGGGTCGTAATTGACCGTTTCCAAGCTGGTTTTGAAAAAGGTGTGGCTGATGCTGCGAAAGAATTAGGTAAAGAAATTACTGTTGATACAAAATATGCGGCTTCATTTGCTGATCCTGCCAAAGGGAAAGCTTTAGCTGCTGCAATGTACCAAAATGGCGTTGATATCATCTTCCACGCTTCTGGTGCGACTGGACAAGGGGTCTTCCAAGAAGCAAAAGACTTGAATGAATCAGGTTCTGGCGACAAAGTTTGGGTAATCGGTGTTGACCGTGATCAAGATGCTGATGGCAAGTACAAAACAAAAGACGGCAAAGAAGACAACTTCACGTTAACTTCAACCCTTAAAGGTGTCGGCACAGCGGTTCAAGATATTGCCAACCGTGCGTTAGAAGACAAATTCCCTGGTGGCGAACATTTAGTTTATGGATTAAAAGATGGTGGCGTTGACTTAACAGACGGCTATTTAAACGACAAAACAAAAGAAGCTGTTAAAACAGCAAAAGATAAAGTAATCTCAGGTGACGTAAAAGTCCCAGAAAAACCAGAATAATTTAAGCTCCTAAATGAAAAAAGAAGGGCTCATTATTGTTCCTTCTAAAAATGAAGTGGTCCTTGGCAGCGACGGCTGCCAAGGAAACCCTTTATGATGTTTGGATTTTTAACTAAATAGTTGAGGTTCTTCAACTACTTAGTTAAGGGTCAAAATTACCCTCTAAAGTATTGCCAATATAATTTTGTTAGGAAGTGAATAGACCTTGTCTCAAGAAGAAAACGTAATTGAGATGCGTAAAATCACCAAAGAATTTGGGACGTTCAAAGCCAACGACCAAATTGATTTACAAGTAAAACCTGGTGAAATCCACGCACTGCTAGGTGAAAATGGTGCAGGCAAGTCGACCTTGATGAATATCTTATCAGGGCTATTGGAACCGACCTCAGGTGAGATTTATATGAATGGCGAAAAAGTCAACATTACAAGTCCTACTGCAGCCAATCGTTTAGGAATCGGAATGGTCCATCAGCATTTTATGTTAGTTGAAGCCTTTACTGTGACTGAAAATATTATCTTAGGTAGTGAACCTACCCATGGCGGTATTTTAGACCGGAAAAAAGCGAAAAAAGAGATTGAAGAAGTGTCTAAGCAATACGGGTTGGATGTAAATCCCAATGCCTATATTCGCGATATTTCTGTAGGTATGCAACAACGGGTTGAAATTTTAAAGACCTTATATCGCGGTGCGAACGTTTTAATTTTTGACGAACCAACCGCAGTATTAACGCCACAAGAAATTGATGAATTAATGATTATTTTGAAAGAACTAACCGATGAAGGCAAATCGATCATTTTAATTACACATAAGTTAGATGAAATTAAAAAAGTAGCAGACCGTTGTACGGTCATTCGCCGGGGGCAAAGTATTGGCACCGTCAATGTGAAAGATGTTTCTTCGCAACAGTTAGCCGATATGATGGTGGGTCGTTCTGTTTCCTTCAAAACAGAGAAAAAACCAGCGCAACCGAAAGAAACAATTTTATCAATTAAAGATTTAGTAGTGAAAGAAAGCCGCGGCTTAGATGCAGTGAAAAATCTTAGCTTAGATGTCCGAGCAGGGGAAGTTGTTGGAATTGCGGGGATTGATGGCAATGGACAAACAGAATTAATCCAAGCCTTAGCAGGATTAACCAAAGTCGAAAACGGGTCCATTCATTTGAATGAAAAAGAGATTACTAATCGCAAACCTCGGGAAATTACGGAAATGGGTGTCGCCCACGTTCCTGAAGACCGACATAAATATGGCTTAGTATTAGAGATGACATTGGCTGAAAATATTGGCCTACAAACGTATTACCAAAAACCATACAGTTCAACAGGTATTTTAAACTATCGAATGATTAACAAACATGCCCGTGAATTAATTGAAGAATATGATGTACGGACTCCTAATGAATTAGTACCAGCTCGGGCGCTTTCAGGTGGGAATCAGCAAAAAGCGATTATTGCCCGAGAAGTTGACCGCGATCCAGATTTGTTGATTGTTTCTCAACCAACACGCGGTTTAGATGTCGGAGCCATTGAATACATTCATCGTCGACTAATTGAACAAAGAGATAAAAATAAAGCTGTTTTATTAGTAAGTTTTGAATTAGATGAAATTTTAAATGTTTCTGATCGTATCGCTGTTATTCATGCGGGGGAAATTGTCGGAATTGTTGATCCGAAAGAAACGACAGAAAATGAATTGGGCTTGTTAATGGCTGGCTACTCATTGGAAGAAGCCCGTGCTGAGTTATCAAAAGTAGAGGCAGGTGAAACTGTTGAATAATCGTTCTGAAAAAATAAGAAATATTTTAGTCCCTGTGTTATCTGTTATTATGGGTTTCCTCTTAGGGGCAATTATTATGGTTATCTTTGGCTATGACCCAGTGGCTGGGTATCAAGCGATGTTTGAAACAGCTTTCCAAGGAAAGAAAAGTATTGGTGAGATTTTTGTCACCGCAGCACCGTTGATTTTTACCGCTTTAGGATTCTCGGTGGCAAATTCGGCTGGATTCTTTAATATCGGGCTTTCTGGACAAGCCTTATGTGGTTGGGTGGCTAGTATTTGGGTCGCTTTATCCATGCCTGATGCACCCCGGATGATTGCGTTGCCGGTGGCGATTATTGTTGGCGCGGTTGCAGGAGCTTTAGCAGCAGCCATTCCAGGTTTCTTGCGTGCCTATTTTGGGACGAGTGAAGTTATTGTTACGATTATGTTGAATTATATTTTATTATACACAGGAAATCATATTGCTAATAATGTCATGAAACCAAGTATTATGGCGAACAAAGGGATCACCAAAATGATTGGTGCGAATGCATCATTACGCTCACCGTTTTTAACAAATATCAGTGATGGCTCTCGTTTGAACATCGGCATTTTCTTGGCCTTCATTTTCCTTATTCTTGTATGGTTCTTGATGAAAAAAACAACGCTTGGTTTTGAAATTCGGTCGGTGGGGTTAAACCCATTTGCTTCTGAATATGCTGGAATGAGCAGCAAGCGAACGATTATTTTATCCATGATGATTTCAGGAACGCTGGCTGGTTTAGGTGGTGCGGTCCAAGGATTGGGGACTTTCCAAAACTTCTTTATTCAAAACACATCGTTGAGCATTGGGTTCGATGGTATGGCCGTGTCTCTATTAGGAGCAGGTAGCTCAATCGGGATTTTACTTTCCGCATTACTGTTTGGAATGTTAAAACTTGGTGGACAAGGAATGCCGTTGATAGCTGGTGTACCAACCGAATTAGTTGATGTTGTTATTGCAGCAATTATTTTCTTTGTGGGAATTAGTTATTTAATTCGTTTCTTGTTAGCAAAAGCGTCTGGTAGTAAAAAAGAAGTAGCGATTGTAGAAACAATTGAAGCGGCGCCAGACAAAAACAATCAAGAGGGGGGAGACATCTAATGGATTTAGCAACAATTTCCTCAATCATCACGCAAACATTAGTGTATGCAACTCCGCTCATCTTGACAGCATTAGGCGGAACGTTCTCAGAACGAAGTGGTGTGGTTAACGTTGGCTTGGAAGGTATTATGGTAATGGGCGCTTTCAGTTCGGTCGTTTTTAACTTGACGTTTGCTGATACATTTGGCGCGGCGACACCATGGATTGCTTGTTTAGTAGGAGGCGTTGTCGGGATTGTCTTTTCTCTCTTACATGCCGTTGCAACCATTAACTTACGAGCAGATCATATTATCAGTGGTACTGTCATTAACTTGATGGCACCGGCGCTAGGGGTTTTCCTAGTAAAAGTTATTTATCAAAAAGGACAAACAGATATGATTACACAATCATTTGGCTATTTTTCTTTCCCAGGATTGTCAAAAATTCCGGTGATTGGTGAACTATTCTTTGCAAAAACCTCTTTGCCAGCTTTCGTAGCAATTTTGATTGCGATTTTAGCTTGGTTTGTCATTTATAAAACACGTTTTGGCTTACGGTTACGTTCTGTGGGAGAACATCCACAAGCGGCAGATACATTGGGAATCAATGTCTATTTAATGCGTTATTCTGGCGTCTTGCTATCCGGCTTCTTAGGCGGTATGGGCGGAGCTGTCTTTGCTCAAAGTATTGCGGGTCGTTTTGGGATTACCACAATTGCAGGACAAGGGTTTATTTCAATGGCCGCAATGATCTTTGGTAAATGGAATCCACTTGGGGCAATGGGCGCAGCCTTATTCTTTGGCTTTGCACAAAACTTAAGTATTGCTGGGGAAAACTTACCAATTATTTCAGAAATTCCAAAAGTTTATCTACAAGCAGCACCATACGTATTGACCATTTTAGTCCTAGTTGTGTTCTTCGGAAAATCATCGGGACCAAAAGCGAACGGGAAAAATTACGTCAAAACGAAATAAGAAAAGAAATAGGCCCTCCGTCAAAGCGACGGGGGCCATTTCTTTTCTTAGGATAATCAGTTGAACACAAGCGGCATTAGGCACTGCTTCACTGCAAAAAAGCGAGTTGATAAAGATAACTTTACTTTTTTCTTTTGGCTGTTTTTTACAATTCGAAGGAAGTGTCGAAATTTTGAAAAAAACCAAACAGGTCTAGCAGCTTTTTTTCAAAAATCGTTGGTTTTTCTGCTATACTTTTGTTTGTAGTAAGCATAGGAAAAGTGGAGGACGTTCAATGAATAAAACACGTGTAGAAGCATTTAGTGATGCAGTCATTGCCATCATCATGACCATCATGATTTTAGAAATTAAGACTCCTCAAGTGGGTGTTTTGGCAGGTTTGATAGAAAATATCCCATATTTTTTATCGTTTATTGTCAGTTTTATTTTTATCTGTATCGCATGGTACAATCATCATTACATAATGTCCGTAACTCATTGGTTTTCTAAAAAAGCGTTTTGGGCAAATAATTTTTGGTTATTCTCCATGGCCTTCATTCCGGTAGCAACTGCTTGGGTGAGTGAATTTTGGTGGATGCGGGCACCCGTTTATTTTTATCTTGTTGTGTATACGGTTTGGGATTTTGCTTACTTCTTGCTAACAAGGATCATTTATGAAGACAATGCAGTGAAAGATCCACAGGGTGCAGCTAAGTTAAGAAAATCGAAATCTTATAGTAAGGCAACAAAAATCATTCATCTTTGTCTTTTCGCAATCGGATATATTGGCATTTATTTTTATCCGCCCATTGGCATTGGTGTGATTTTATCAGAAGCGGTTATCTGGTATTTAAATGTGCCAAAAGAGGGAGACCGCTTGGAGTGTTAAAAGTTTCGATTGTATAAAGAGTCGTGTTCTTTTTAAAGAGCAGGCTATTCGAAAAAAACAATAAAAAAGTTTCCTAATTACGGAACTGACCCAATAAACTGAGACAAAATAAAAAAGCACCTCTCTTGTTGAATTC
>ERZ1034915.1871-NODE-1871-length-10843-cov-6.006859_pt1 | contig 10843 bp, 5 predicted proteins | sample MGYA00520592_ERZ1034915 | MGnify/ENA primary metagenome ERZ1034915 (study PRJEB33766, sample SAMN09781787) | gut metagenome | biome: gut microbiome | host: Homo sapiens | place: Madagascar | study: EMG produced TPA metagenomics assembly of the PRJNA485056 data... | reverse complement strand
GACTTTGCCAATGCGGAAGATGACCTGAACGAGCTGCACAAGGCGGCCATTCTGCATTTTGCACTTGCCTATTACCATCCGTATTTTGACGGCAACGGACGAACCGCCCGCCTGCTTCACCTGTGGTATCTTGCACGGCATGGCTACCCGGCAGCCCTGTTTACACCGTTTTCGCGTTATATTGCAGAAAGCAAGGCGGCATATTATAAAGCCTATGAGCGTGTGGAGAAAAATGCGATGCTCACAGGCTATACAGATGTGACTCCGTTCCTGTCGTATTTCTGCAAAGAGGTGTACAACCGTCTGCAGGCAGACACGGCACCGGCGCATACAGCTTTCAAGGTGTACCAACAAGCCCTTGCGGACGGCAAAATCACCGAAAAAGAGCGACTGCTTTGGGAATATGTTCTGTCGGCTTACGGAACCTCGGAGTTTACGACCAAGCAGTTGGAAAAGGATTTCCGCAATGCAGCCTACGCCACAATCCGAACCTTTGTTATGAAATTCCATGACATGGATTTGCTGGCAGCCAGAAATGCCGGGAATCGTGTGTTTTATAAAGTGAAGTAAGCCGTACGCAGATTTTTGCTCTGCGTACCATCGAAAAAAGACCGGCACAGCGTGTCGGTCTTTTTAGGTGGCTATGGTTCAATGGCTGATCTGCTGAATGTTCACGATTTGAACTATCCGGAAATACCGGATAGTTGCCGCTTGTCCCAGCTCGTCGGAAATACAGTGTCAGGCAACGTCGGCAGGTATTAAGTATTTCTTAATAGCTGCTGCGTTAGGTGTTTAATCAAGAGTGCGCACGCCGCATTCCGTATCCCATGTCATAAAAAGGATCATTCCACGCCCAATGCCTTAAATACAGCATCCTCGGCACTCTGATACGGAATCAGCTGGAAAGCCGACATCAAATCTGCGGGTACTGTTGCAAAATCAATCATTGATACAGCTGGCAACAGCACTTTCTTTGCACCGCAATCCACGCAAGCCTGCAAAGTATTCGCCAACTCGTCAACCTTAATCAAAGTACCACCGATAGAAATATCGCCAAGTACCGCAAGGCTGCTTAATGTCGGGCGACCAATGGCAATCGAACACAGTGAAATCACTGTGGGAAGCGCCAGTTTATCGGTCATTCCAATGCCCTGGAGGTCTTGATAGTTGATGATGTAATCCTTATCTGTGGTACTGATGCTGCCGCTGATACGCCGTGCATTTGCTTTCAGGAAATTGAATGCAATGTTGACCGCATCCTTGGCTTTGGCATCGCTGCCCAAACCGGTTTTATCGAATTTGCCGTTACCGGGCAGCATTTGACTTTCCAAGCGGAATGCACCAATCATACCAGACTTGCCGTGAGAAACCGTATATACCTGCCCCGGTGTACCCAATCCTTCGGGAATTAACGTATCACCGCCTTGCTCCGGAACGGAAACATACTTTTCTTCAAAGGTTTCGTTGTCGATGTAGGAGAAGTTCACATCGTAGAACTCCATGCCACCCAGCTTTTTCAGCTGTTCCTTTACACGGCGACGCATTTCCAAGGAAAGCCGCAGCACTTCTTCCAGTTCATCCTTGGTAAATTTCCCGTTGGGGTACATCAGCTTCAGATAGCCGTCTACCATGCGGCGCACAGCAATCGTATCACGCTGGTTCAGGTTTTTTCCCAATCTGAAATACTTGCCCAGCGCATCGCCATACTGTACCTTGCGCAGCTCACGAATAAACTCTGCCAGATAGTCGCTGATAAATCCGTGGCTGTTGGTAAAATGCTCCGGACGGAATTTGGGGATTTCCCAACCGGGCAGGTAGCAATGAATACGATCCAGGAACGCTGTGTCGGTGCCCATCTCAGGCGGGAAGGGGTCAAACAAGCTGCTGGTTTTTAACAGCACATCTACGCTCTGGTTGATATTGCCTACAAAGACCATAGATGCCGAAGCTGCTTTTTCCTCTTTGCCACGGGCAAAGGAGCCAGATGCCATGTAGTCCTTCATGATCTGTACGCCGTCTTTATCCTTAAAGCGGATACCTGCTACTTCATCAAATGCCACACAGTCCCAAAGGCCAACCAATCCTACGGTTTTGCGCCCCATATTATAAAACAGGTTGGCTACCGTAGTTTGACCACCGGATACGAGAATACTGTTCGGGGAAATCTCTTTATACAGGTGAGATTTACCCGTGCTGCGAGGCCCCAACTCACATAAGTTGAAGTTGTTCTCCACCAGCGGAATCATACGAGTCAGCAACAGCCACTGTTCACGCACAGTCAGGGACTCCGGCTCATAACCGGCAGAGCGCAGCATCAGCTCCATCCATTCTTTTTTGGTAAACGCTTTGCGCCCTTGTTGCAATTCGGGCAAATCAATATGCGGCATCTGAATGGGTGTCAGCTTATCAATGCGAATAGGCGCAGCGTTCTTTTCTTCTTCGATAAACTCATAGCTCAGCTGCACGATGCACCAAATACCTCCGCACAAAAGGCGGTCGTACTTTTCCGGGTATCCATCGGCAATCGGAATATCCTTAATGCCCAGGTTAGAAAACTCCGCAAGATATGTATTTTTGCGCATATCCAAATGCACGGTGATCATGTCGATTACCGTATGGCTGCCACGAGAGCGCAGGCGTGAAAGGATTTTTTGTGCTTCATCAGGGCGCACAAAGTTATCGCTTAAAATATGCTTTACAGTTTCAACGCCACTTTCGATGATTTCAGGGTCGTCGCTACTGCAATACTGTCCCAGCAGAAATTCCAGGACATACACGGGAACATTTGCGCCTTCCTTGATCTTTTTGGTCAGGTCTTTGCGCACGATTTTTCCCTGAAAAATATCTTTCAATCGTTCATCATAGCTGCGCTCGTCACACACATTTTCTTTGGTCGGCTCCGTTTCAGGCGACACGCTTTGACTCAGCTCTCGGCTAAATTCGTTATATTTTTCGTCCAGATCCGGCATGGTTCCATCCTCCTGTCATTGTCAATCCGGGGCTGAGATTAGCTGGTCGAGGTATCTTTGCACATCGTCGCCGTCATATCCCGCTTCCAAATATTTTCCCATCATTTCGGTAACAAGGCTGTATGTCAGGTTTTGATAAGCCTGCATAAAGTCCCTCATATCCTGCTCACAGTTCCCGTTTTGCACCAGGGTCATTGCAATATTCCATAAGCCTGCCAGTTTGCCGCCCTGGTGATTCATCATTGTATCGCAGAACCGCCACACATCTCCGTGAGCGGCAATATCCAGCAAAAACTCCTTGGCAGGCTTTAGCGTTTCTAACCGGTTCAGTGCAAAATACAATTCCACTTCCGAAATCTTATCTTGAGCCGGGATATTCCCCAGCATTACAACATCACATACGATTTTCGCAAGGATCGTTGTTAGTATTTCCTGCCCGTCAGTGATGGTATGTTCCAAGTCACCTTTTTTTATCATGCGTTCCCACGCCAGCCGTGCTTTTTGGATATTCTCGCTCGGAGTGCCGTATTGCTGCACAATTTTAGGCGGCACTTTTGTCGGGGCTTGAGGCGCATAGCTTTCAGCCATGATTTGCGCTCGCTTTATGCGCTGCTGCTCACGCTCATGTTCCCGAACCAAACGCCGTTTATCTCGATAATATCCGCTGACCGTGTGATAAATCAGGTGATCCCAAAAGTTCATAGTGTTCCCTCATCTTACCAAAAGTCAAACGGCTCATGCGGCAGATTCTGTATATAAGCCCCATGCGCCCTTATAATCCGTTTTTCGTATCAAAAGCCAAAGCCGAAATCATCTGCCATAGCAATGTCCATAACTACCTGACGGCGCAAAACCTCCACGGAGTTTTTGTCATCATATGCTACCAGATAATAGGGCATTTTGTTATCGTATTTCTGGTTTTTGAAGCTAAACCGCAGATGGAACATACGTTCTGCAGCAGATTCGCCACGCTTGTCGGCTACGACGATGTTCTCATTGGAAATGCGTTCATTATCCTCTCTAACAAAGTACACACGGAAGGTTGTTTCACGCACGGTGTCGCTGATTGGCTCAGTCTGCATAAAGTCCAGTGCGGTGATCAGATTCGTGATTTTCTTCAGCAGGCTGACAAGTGTCAGCTGCACTGTTGTGGTTTCCATGCGTCCCTTTTCCATGCGCACATCCAGCACAGGAACAATCATTTCCTGCGGGCTGGAGCCACCGTGGACGTAATTCTCACCGCCGCCTGCCACCTTGAACACATTGGCCGCCGCAGGGTAGGATACTGTCAGCGTATTGCTTTGGGTGTTCAACACAGTAGCCAGCGACATGCTGGACACGCCGGGCTGCGAAACAGCATCCGCATCCACAATAAAGCGACGGTTCACAAAGGCAGTTTTGGGTGCCGTATTGGGAATTTTATCGCTTTCTGCCAACGCACGGCGCTTATACAGGAAGCCGTGATCCGCAGTCACGATAAAATGCAGGGTATTGGCACTGCCCGCAATCCGGCGAATCATAGAAGCAATCTCCTGCACAGCTTCTCGGCAGGCAGAGAATACCTCGTCCTCGGTGTTGGGCTTGTCGCCGCGTGCGTCTATCTGGTTATGGTAAATGTACACAACCTGCTTGCCGGTAAATACAGCGCGCAGATCGTCTTTTTTCATGGCTTTTATGTCATCAAACTGGATGCAGGAGCTTTGCGGCACACGCTTTTGCAGCACCGCCTGCCGCTGTGCCAGATTGTCACAGGGCATACCATCCACAAGTACCTGATAATCCGCAGTCATCTCCATACGGGTATGCGGCAAAAGTGCCGCCATGCCCAATCGCGTGTAAGAAGGCAGCACACCCATCCGTGGCGTTAGCGTTACAGTGGATTTAGGGTCTGCGGCCAATAACGTCAAAAGCTCAGCGCCGACCTCATACCGCATTGCGTCGGAGATAATCACAACCGTGCGCTCTTTGTTGCCCGCAACACATTCAGAGAAGAAATTACGTTGCAGCGCCATGCGTCCCAAAGCGGTATCCTGTGGGAAATCCGTATTCCAAGCGGGAACAATTTTTGCCAGATACTCGGTGTTGTAAATGTTCTCTACGAGCTCTTGCAGCTTATCGTAGGCGGCAGGGGCATCCAGCTTATCGAAGGCCGTATAAAAAGCGCGGTAGCGCGCGTCAATCTTGTAGTCCTCGCGGTAATACTGCGTCCAGACGTGCTCGCAATCGGCAGGGGCGCGGTAATGGGCGGCACAAACGATGTGCCAAGCGCTTTCCAGCAGCTGGTAATGCTCCGCCATCATAGAGCCAAAGTGGGTTTTTGCACGGCGACCGCACAGCGTGGGAATATCCTCGCCATTCAGCATAACGGTTACATCCTCGGCGGTCAAACGCTCGGCAATCCAGCCGGTCAACAGCTCATCCACACAGGGCAGGCACTCACAGTTTGCCAGCAGGTCGTGGGGCAGCTTTGCCAGTGCGTCCTTTGCGTGCAGTGTTTCCTGCACGGCGGCAGCCATCGAGTCAAAGGCAACGCCGAAATTGACGTTGTTCATCAGGCTGTCCATAAAAGCCAGTACACTGCCCGGCTTGGACGCCTCGAACGGACGCCATGCATCCGGAATAACCTTTATGCTGTGGGCAAGACTTGTCACAAACAAGCTGATTTTCAGCTTGTCCGGATTGGGGTCGGGCATGGCAAAGCCCAGCTCGGTTTCACAGTGCTTCCAGAAGACGACGTCCAGCTTGTATTTTGCCAGCTCGTCAAGCTTGGAGTTGCCGTCTGACGTGTCTGCCAACAGGATCTCCCGCAATGCGTCCTCAAACTGTGCGGTGTGGCACTTGCAGACCGTGCAAAGCAAGGCGGTTTCGGTAGCATCCGTCGTATAGGCAGACAGCTTATAATCACAAAAGCGCTGCTTGCGGGTTTGCTCGCCCACAACCTTGGCGTACTGCTGCAAAACACGCTTGCCTTCCCTGCCGATACCTAAATCCGAACACAGCAGCGAGATTGGGTCGGCGTGGAACTGCTTGGAGTACAAAACCGTATCCTCCAAGTGGTTCTGCTCCACGGGGGGCTTGGGGAATGGCGCATAGATCAGATAATTGCTATGCGGATCCTCGCGCTCCAGCAAAATCTTGGTTCTGAACTGGTTGGTAGGCGTCAGATGCCAGATTTTTGCATTTTGCAGGGGCATAGCATCCACGTCCTCGGCAAAATAGCCGTTGTCATCGTACCAAAACACCAGCCTGCGCCCTTCGGATTCAAACTCGGTGTTCAGCTTCTCCACGATTTGATTGTATTTCAGTTCAGACATAGATTTACCTCTGGTTAAAAAGTTTTTGCTTTATTCCGGAAAGCCTTTCAAAATAGCAGCTTTTTCATGCTCCTGTAAATATACCGGGTTCAGTTCAGGCTTGCCGTAATGCAAATAGGTATCCTTGGTTTTATCCGTCAGATATTTTGTAAAGAATCGCTCCCAGCTGAAAAACGCACTGCTTTCGATTGCGTTTTCCGGGTTTTGGAGCATCTCCTTCGTCTGCGTATCAGAAAACAATTCTGAAGACAGAATCATCCACTCAAACGATTCCGGCAGAAACAGAATAATATTGCGCTTGCGCCGCTGTGCAAGCGTTTTTTCTATTTCTGGACCAAACGCAGCGCCGTCTGCAATAATCAGAACTGTCGTGCCAATCGGCGTCTTTTCAATCTCGGCGCAAATGTTTGATTTTCCCTTTGCAGAAATGCAGGGAATTTTCCACTCGTCAAATACCTGCCGGAAGAATTGAAACCCGGAGTGTGAATCCTCGACAATCACCAAATCTGGCTTTTGGGTGGGTGTGTTTAGTGCTTTCTTTTCGTAAATGCGCTGGAAAGATGTATACAGCCGCTTGATTTGTCCATAGCCCTTTGTTTTGTTTTTCAGCGTATAAATTTCATCTACGCTGTAGGGCAACATGGGCAAACTTTCGCGCATGACAATTACATAATAGTTGTCACTGTTTTTAACGCTTTCCGCAAATTCTTTTGTGGAGGCAAATGAATTATCCTCGTCAATAAACACAATGCTGTCTTTAATGGTAGAAAGCCGCAGCTGCCACAAATCAGATGTCAATACTACGCAGGTTTTGTCGCACCGCAGTGAAACACCGCTATTTTCCCCGTCACGACCATATTGTGCAATCAAATCAATCAAGGTGGATTTTCCGGTAGCGCTGTCGCCACGCAGAATCGTCAGATTGCGGCGGACGGCAAATTTGTACTGAACGCGGTTATTCTGAACCACCACTTCGTGTTTTCCAATCATAGCGGCACCGCCTTACACATATCTTGCAGCAATTTCGGCCAGATCGCCCATATTGCTGACAATTTGCCCATTGTTCAGGACCTTTACAGTAAACTTACGGTCACCGAAATCCATGATATGCCGCAAATTGATTGTAACATCCTGCATTTTGGCAATTTTCAGAATCCAGCGTGCGCAGTTATCACCGCAGTTGGAAGCATTGAAAACCTTATTCGGCTGATTGTGAATCAGCATGAGCGTTTTAACGCCGCCGGACAGTTTTGTCGGAGGGATCAGCCCGAGCGCTTTGGTGTTTACGGCGTTCGGACCGCAGACTTCACCTTTGTCCACAGAGCGTATCATTTCCTGATCCAGCGGATCTTCCAGCCACGCATCCAGATAGACATTATTGAAATATGTGGGCGTATTATAAATTGCCTGTGGCATATCACCGAAATAAATTGATAGCATAGTGTACCTCAAATCTTTGCCAGAATTGCCAGCTTCTTGCCGTCAACGCCGGTTTGGACTTTTTCGTAGTTGACTTTTACGCCGTCGTCGAGGTCGATGGCGATCTGTGCGAGGGCGATATGACCAAGGCGGTCGTCGTAGTCCTTGCACTCTTTTAACTGCTTGACGAGCTTTTCTTTGCGCTTGGTGGCTTGGGCAACCTCGCGGCTGGCACCGTGAGCGATGGCGTCGTCCATGCGGGCGATCTCGCTTTCATAGACCTGCTCCATCTTGTAGAGATAGTCGGCGCGGACAAGACCGGAGGTGTCGGCGTTGTAGCGGTGCATATAGATCAGCGCCTTGAAGCCGTTCTGCTTGCCGCTGTCGTACAGCCAGTAGATGGGGCGTTTCTGGTAGATTTTGATATGGTCGGCGTAGAAGCCGTTTAAGAAATAATTGCGGATGACGGCGCGGGGGCTGGTGCCCTTGGTGCCGAGAGCCTTGGCGATGAAGGCAAGGTTATCTTCGAGGCTGTCTGCGCCAAAGACCTTTTTGACCCACGCCACAAAAAGGCCGGTAAGGTCATCGGGGAAATATTCTTCATCGGTGATGGGGATGACATTGTCGGCATCGGGTTCAAATGTCAGAGAAGATGCAGTTTCCCAGTCATCTGTATCACGGAATTTTGGGTAATGATATTCTGCAAGAGAAATACCCGCATAGCCACCATCAATAGGTTCTCCGTTTTCGTCCAGCGCAGCTTGTCCTTTGTATTTCCAGTAGGTTTTATCAAAATCTCCACCAGCAAAAACAATACCAGGTTTATCGAGAGAATAGCGGCCAAAGATGCAGCCGACTGCGTAGGAGAGCAGGCTGCGGATGTCACGGCTCAAATCGGCTTTGCGCACGGTGACATCCTTATCCTCGACTTCGGGGGTCAGTTCATCCTGCAAGCCGTAGATGTCGATGAAGATGCGGTTGAGTTCTTCCTCGCTGGATTTGAGCTTGGCAAAGCGGTCATTGCACTCGCCCTGCCAGAGCAGATAGCACAGCTCCACCGGGCAGGAGGCTTCGGGGCGCTCACCGTGGTAATAGTGTGCTATTGTTGCGCCGATGGAAGTGCAATCCCACAGGTCATGCGACCACTTTACAAGCGGATGCTCGGCAAAGTCCCACGAGGTCTCGAAGGAATCCCAGTCGGACTTTGCATATTCATAGCATTCATCAACAGTCACTTCAACGTTTTCAAAATTTTCTTTTGAAATAATCAACGGAACATTCAACATATCCGTAACACACAAATTTACAGTCGGGTTGAGTATTTTAGTTAGCTCTTGCACAATGGGAGTATTCAGAAAGCCCAACAAGTATTTGTATAATTTTTCATCAACAAACATTGAGGGTCCTGCCGCATTGAAAATAAAGCCTTCTTTTATTGCTCGAAAACTTGGTGACGATGTTATCTGCGGCCACGTTATGCACTTTCTGAAATAGTAGTCTATGCTCGTTATTGTTCTGGTTACGCTATGATATAATGATTTTGCGTACTCTTTTATTTCCTTTCCGTCAGTTTCCCAGTTGACAACATACCAATTATCCCCATACCATTTCCTGTTTCCGCCTTTATTTAATAAAAACCACTTTTTTTTGGATTTTTGAGCTTCTTCAACGCTCTTTACATCAAATTCGATTTTTCCTAAGCCAACTTCAGGCCAGTATCTAAAGAATCTTTTGTCGTCAGAAGATTTCAAACCTTGTTTTGTGGTGGCTACTTGACCTATTAACTGCTCCCCAGCATACAAGGTTCTAACCTGTTCGCTTACCCAATACGCCACCGGGCTGCCCGGAATTTTGGAGAAGTTATCCTGCTCTGCCACATAGCGGTTTTCTCCACTGACAAACATATCAGCTTTTGCCTTTTCGCTGTCACCGTCAATCAAACGGCAGTATGTGCCTTTATAGCCCTTTGTGTGGCTGCTGCGCATGACAAAACTGGTGGTCTGTACCACCTCGCCGCTGATTTCATCAAAGCCGCGTGCGCCGAGGTGCGCCATATTGACCGTATCAATCATCTGCAATTTTGCTCGCAGCTTTTCAAAGCTGGAAAGGAACATCCAAGCGTGCTGAGTAATCATGGCCTGATACCCGCCGCGCTTGTCCATCTGGGCGCAGCGTTCAATAAACACCGCAAACAAATCGCTCTTGCTGTCGGGGTAATACTTTTTGACGTAATCGGACAAACGCGCGTTCATGCCGCTGCCGCCCATATACGGCGGATTCGTCACGACCACATCGTACTTCTGCCCCAGCGCTTCGCCAATGTTGATCAGCTGTTTCAGCCGGGCAACCGTGTCCGCTAAGCCGAAGCTATCCATGGACAGCTGGGCATCCTCGCCCGCAGCTTCGGCACAGCTGCACAGCAAAGCCCAGTTGTAGTTTTCCATGTTCAGGATGCTGCCGTACTCTTTCGCGTTCGTCAGCGTGTCCAGCAGCCCCTCCAACTGCAAGCGGGCTTCGTTGCGCTCAAAGTCAGAAAGGCCGTTGCCGAAGAATTTCAGCTGGTTGCGGTTGATGCCGTTGCTTTCCTGTATCGCATAGACGTGCGGGTTCAGGTGGCGGCGCAGGAAACGGCTGTCGTAGTGGCAGCCCTTCATCATCACGACAAAATACGCCATCTGCGCGGCACGGTCGTCAATGTCCAGACCGTAGAGGTTATGCTCCACAATGCTGGCGACAGCATCACGGTCAGTATAGCCCGCGCTGCGGTAAATCTGCATCAGCACATCAAACAGATACGCCAGAATATGCCCGCTGCCCATGCAGGGGTCGATGCACTTTATATCCTCCGGCGTCAGGGTGGCGTAGCCCTTGCGCAGCTCGGTCAGCTGCTGCGCCACCTGCGGCTCCTGCGGGGCTTCGTCCAGATAATACTTCCAATCGGATTTGTCAAAATCCGGGTGTCCCTCGCTCCACAAACGGCCCAAGCTGTTTTCGACCATGTATCGCACGATCCAGTCCGGCGTAAACAACTGCGTGGCAGCGGGGATGTTCTCTTTGCTGATTTTGATATTCTTTTTGAGGTTGGCGAACACCTGCTCTTTCGGCTCGGTGTTGTAATACTGGTACAGCCAGCCCACGATC
>ERZ1034915.1868-NODE-1868-length-10856-cov-24.859457_pt1 | contig 10856 bp, 7 predicted proteins | sample MGYA00520592_ERZ1034915 | MGnify/ENA primary metagenome ERZ1034915 (study PRJEB33766, sample SAMN09781787) | gut metagenome | biome: gut microbiome | host: Homo sapiens | place: Madagascar | study: EMG produced TPA metagenomics assembly of the PRJNA485056 data... | reverse complement strand
TGTGGTTGTGAAATCACGCTCCGCTTTTTATTATCAGATAGTTAGATTACTTTTCAGCCTCAACAAAAAGGGCTTCTAAAAGCAAAAAGTCCCAAAATAGCCCCAAAAGATACAAAAAAACACTCAAAAGAGTGAGTTAAAGTTGGAGCATAGAACTGGACTGTCTTTTGTGTTCCCTATTTCCCAAGAGACTTGAACATCTTGTTGATGCATTTTTTCTTCTGCTCCATGTTCGGGTGAACATAGAGATTAAGGGTTGTAGTGATGTTGGCATGACCGAGCAATACGCTTACAGTCTTGTAGTCGCAGTTGCTTTCAATGCAGCGTGTGGCAAAGCTGTGGCGCAGTCCGTGGTATTTCAGCCGAGGAATGTCGATACGCTTCATCAAGCGATGATAGTAGTTGCGGTAGGTACGTGGCTCTGTTGGCTTTTCTTCATTGGTCAGCACATAGAAGTCTGTGTTTACCACCTTTTTCAGTGCTTTTACCATCGCCAGCAGTTCCTTGTTCATCGGTATCTCACGGCATGAGTTCTTGGTCTTGGGTGTGTTGATGACCAACTCCGTGTGCTTGCGTTCGCCCTCCACAATGTAGATGCGCTCAATGGTGCGGTTCACGGTAATTGTGCCGTTGTCGGTATTGATGTCCGACCATTTTAAACCGCAAATCTCTCCGATACGCAAGCCAGTGGTCAGACTGATATAGATACCGAGGTTGCGGAATGTGAAGTTCTGTTTGATGAAATCGAGGATCTTTTTATGGTGTGCCACCGTCAGCACCTCAATTTCCTTGTTGGTCTCTGTCGTAGGGTATTTGATGTCCCACTCGCAATAGTTCATCCATTCGTTCTTGACCCCGAACTTCATAACCATTTTCAGGACGATCAGAATGTCCTTCACCGTCTTAATGCAGAGTCCGTCATTCAGTTTCTGCAAGACGAACTCCTGCACAAGTTTCTCACTCAGAGTCTCACAATCGCCAAATGATGGCAGAATGTGATTCTCCAGAATTAACACATAAGCAGCGTATGTGGACTGCTTTACGTAGCGTTGCTTGTCATTTTTCCAAGCCAACGCAATTTCTCTAATTGTTTTTGTTGTCATTGTAATCCTTAATTTTAAAGGTGTATATATATAATTAGAGAAATGTATGCCTCTTATGTCCCAAATCTCAGATTTCCTGAGTTTCAGGGGGAGTGGGAGAAGTGCAAGTTGGAGGATGTTATGAATTTTTCCACTACTCGTATAAACTCTTCGGAATTGAATGAGGACAACTATGTCTCAACAGAGAATATGTTACAGGATTATCAAGGAATAATGGAAGCAAAATCTGTTCCAGAAGATGTGAATGTTATTTCTTACTCTTGTGGTGATATTCTTATTTCAAACATTCGTCCTTACCTCAAAAAGGTTTGGAAAGCAACTTTTAATGGTGGTTGTTCCTCTGACGTATTTGTTCTGAAAGCAAATGATAATATTGAATCTGATTACTTGCATTATGTTATAGCCAATGACAAATTTATAAATTTTGTCATGAGTGGAGCTAAAGGTGTAAAGATGCCTCGTGGCGACAAGAAGCAGATGAAAACATATTCTTTGTCCTTACCACAAATTCAAGAACAAAAGAAAATTGGAAAAATGCTCTCTTTGCTTGACGAACGCATTGCCACCCAACATAAAATCATTGACAAGTTGCAGTCCCTAATCAAGGGAATAAATCGAAAAGTATTCGACGGTGTAGGTCTTAGTTATAAATTGAGCGATGCATGTGTGATAAAAAGCGGTTACTCTGGCACTCAACTTGTTAAAAAGGAAGGCTTGAAGGTTTCTCGAATTGAAACCATAAGTGGACATAGAATCAATTTAGAGCGTATAGGTTATGTAAAACCTTTCAAAAATTCAGAGGACTATAAGTTGCGAATAGGAGATATTCTATTCAGCAACATAAATAGTGTTGAATATATAGGAAACACCGCGTTTGTGGATAAAGATTATGAACTTTTTCATGGGATGAACTTATTACGACTAATCCCTAATAGTAAAATTGTAGTCCCATTCTATTTATACTTATTGTTTAATACGGATAAGATGCTTAATCACTTTAAGACTATTTGCAATAAAGCTGTTTCACAAGCGAGCATTAATCAGACCGATTTGGGTAAGACGATGATTATTCTCCCACCCTTAGAGAATCAGTTTAAGATCTGCAATATCTATAAAGTATTGTTCTCGAAAATAGAGTCAGAAGAGAAAAGCCTTTCTCTATATAATGAGCAAAAGCAATACCTGCTTCGCCAAATGTTCATATAAACATTTGGCGAAGTAAATATTGTTTCTGTTCCTGATATAGACTTAATACACGATTACAATTTTCGATTTTAGCTTGAATCCTATCAAGTAGCATTGCCTTCTGTTCTTGTTCTAAAATGGAAGGCAATGTTATTTCTAACTTCTCCAATGGAGTGCGTACAATTTGTGGCTGTCCTGAACCTGAAATTATGCGATTGAAGTTATATGCAGAAAGATAATGAAACAAGTACCTCTTGCACACAACGTTTAGATGTTCGTCCGTATTTATCACCATTGCATTTCCTGTTATCCAAGACATTGGTTTTGTATAATTCACCATACCGCAAGTATTTCCACGACAAGTTATGCAGATTTGTTCAGTCTTATGGTTATAATCCTTATACTTGCCAATAATTCCATTGGCACCATATACTAAAAAGCCATCTTCCGTTAATTCTGTCGAAGATATAGTTTGAGGCTGATATATTGATGCAATCTCATTTAGATGCACGATATTACCCTTTTCTATTTGCACAAGACGTACTCTTATTCCCTTGATTAGGGACTGCAACTTGTCAATGATTTTATGTTGGGTCGCTATGCGCTCGTCAAAGAGAGACAAAAGTTTAGCAATCTTCTTTTGTTCCTCAACGCATGGGTAGGTAATCGCTCTCTTTTCCATGTCTCCTTTTGTTATGTGTACCATAGTTCCACCTTGAACCTCATTTTTGATTTTAGTTGCATCCTTTTCAAGGTAATAGTATAAGTATCTTTTGGTAACATTCTGAAAAGAATCTACTTTCCAAATGTGGTAATGGTATATGACTTTTTCTTCATGCCAAAATCGCGGACCAAAAGAAGCAGACCAAGCATAAAGCAAATCGCCTCTTACTGCCATTTTTTCTTCTTCTAATTCTAAATTGGAATAATACCATGAATCATTGGTGAAAAAATTTCCAACTCTGAGAACACGGTATTTACCACTCTGTAAAAGTTCATTCTGTTTGTATGCTCTCCCATTATGAAATACGCATACTTTATCCAATGTACTTTTCTCCCACTCCCCCTGAAACTCAGGAAATCTGAGATTTGGGACATTAATTTTATTATGTTCGTTTTTTATTGTCATTGTCATTTTTAATCCTTAATTTTAAAAATTTGAGAAATAGTCTACCAGCTTGGTGGACAAATTCATGTTGGCAAGAAAAGAACTCATACCAATCCCAACTCTTTCATATCTCCTTAGTCTCCTTAATATCAGAAAGTGTTGCTTCAATGTCTTCAATTGTTGGCAACTGGCTCTGTATGTTTTCAGGCATGAGCTTAGACAACTGATATTCAGAGATGCCTATTGGCTGACTGGTTGATTCGAGAGCATATTGAGCCATCACATTGTTCTTGGTCTTGCAGATAAGCAAACCAATCGTAGGGTTGTCAGAAGGCTTCTTTTTTATATGATTGACTGCACTCACATATACGCCCAACTGTCCCAGATGTTCTGCTTTGAATTTCGTAATCTTCAGCTCAACGACCACATAGCAACGCAGCTCCAAGTGATAGAAAAGCAAGTCGGGATATACTGTCTCGTCTCCCACCTGCAAAGGGACTTGACTACCGACAAAAGCAAAGCCTGTACCCAATTCAAGCAAGAAGCGTGTGACATTTTGGGTAAGTCCCTGTTCCAACTCTCGCTCTCTGTATCCACCATCAAGCGTGAGGAAGTCGAAATTATAAGGGTCTTTCAATGTTTGTGCAGCCAATTCGCTTTGAGGGTCAGCCAACAATCTATTGAAATTGTTCACAGCCTTTCCCTGTCGCTCATACAGATTGGTATCAAGAAAATTGAGCAGAACTGCACGGCTCCAACCATTTTCTACTGTCTTTTTCAAGTAGAACACGGCACGATTAACGTCCTTGCATTGCGATATGATATACAGATGATGCCCCCAAGGAACGGAGAAGAAAACCTCCTCGCTTATTTGTGCAACAGGTTGTTGCATATTTACATTGTCTAATTGGGCAACAACTTGTTGCCCATTATCTTCTCCTAATTTGGCAACAGGTTGTTGCCAAAATGTAATTCGCTGATAATAAAACTCATACCATTGGCGAATATACCTTAGATTTCGATAGGAAAAACCTTTCATATCAGGAAACTCAGCCATAAGTTCACGGCTCAATTCTTTAAGCCAGCCATCTCCCCAAGATGCAGATTTCTGCTTTTCGCAAATATCTGCACCCATACGCCAATAAAGGCGAAGCAATTCTGTGTTCACTTTGATTGCCGCCTTAAATTGCGCACTACGTATATCTTTCTTCAACAGCGAGACCCAATTTTTGAAGTCGCTATTGCTTGTCAATGTCATATTTTCTGCCATATTCTATACTTTTTCAAATCTGCCACAACTTGTGGAATGTTTACTCTACCAATCCCAACTCTTTCAGATAGCCCTCAATCTCCTTGTCAAGGTCAGCACGTTTGGCCTCCAGCTCCTTGATTTCCTTCATGACAGCGTGAATGTCGATAGGTTCTTCTTCCTCGAACGTATCTACATAACGGGGAATGTTGAGATTGTAGTCGTTCTCAGCCACTTCCTGCAGTGTGGCAAGATGACTGTACTTTTCTATCTCCTTGCGCTCACGATAGGTGTCCACAATCTTCTTGATATGCTGAGGACGGAGCTTGTTCTGGGTCTTGACCTTTTCAAACTCCTTGCTGGCATCAATAAACAGAATGTTGTCATCCTCCTTACGGCATTTCTTGAATACCAAGATACAGGTCGGGATGCTTGTGCCATAGAAGATATTGGCAGGAAGTCCGATGATGGCATCCACATAGTTCTTCTTCTCAATGAGGAAACGGCGGATTACGCCCTCGGCATTGCCACGGAACAACACACCATGAGGAGCCACACAAGCCATTGTGCCACCCTCATTGAGGTGGTAAATCATGTGGAGAATAAAGGCATAGTCGGCTGTCTTGCGTGGTGCCAAGCGTCCTGCCTTGCTGAAACGATCATCGTTGTTGAACTTATCGGCAGCACTCCATTCGGCAGAGAATGGAGGATTTGCTACCACAGCGTCAAACTGTGTGTCGCCAAAAGCATCAGCCTCCAAAGTATCGCCATTTTCTATGCGGAAGTTGCTGAACTTGATGCCATGTAGAAGCATGTTCATACGAGCCAAGTTGTAGGTCGTGGGGTTCTTTTCCTGTCCGAAAATCTCGTTTGCATGACCGATGCTTGCAGCACGGAGCAACAGCGAACCACTACCACAAGTAGGGTCATAGACATTGCGCAGACGAGCGTGACCGATGGTTACAATCTCTGCCAAGATACGGCTCACTTCCTGAGGAGTGTAGAACTCACCAGCTTTCTTGCCAGCACCAGCGGCAAACTGGCTAATCATATACTCGTAGGCATCACCGAGAATATCAATCTCTTGCGATGCTTCCACACCAAAGTCAATATCATCAAGGGCAAGAAGGACATTGCTTACCAAAGTGTTCTTGTCATCGGCAGTCTTGCCCAACTTGGGTGAAGCAAGGTCAATATCGGAGAATAGACCTCCGAAGTCTTCTTCGCTGTTCTGTCCGAGGGTACTATCCTCAATACGTTTCAATGAGCGTTCGAGCATAGGCAGAATGTTCTCCTTTCTCTTAATGCTCTCAATGACAGACGAGAACAGGAAGTTTGGTTCAATGAAGTAGCCGATGTTCTCCAAACATTCGGTCTTGACAACCTCCTGAAGTTCTTCTATATCTTCGTCTTTCTCCATTGCCCACAGTTCTTTAAACGTGACTTCATCATCCACCAATGCGTCATTGGCGTGTTTCTCTATCTTCTCCGACAAATACTTGTAGAAGATAAAGCCAAGGGTGAAATACATGAAGTCGCTTGCCGACATATTGCCACGCAACTTGTTAGCAACTTCCCAAAGCTGGTCACGGAGTTTCTGTTGTAATTCTTCGCTCATATCGTTATTTCTTTTTTATTCGTTTTGATTATTCCCAACTGAATGTTCTTATAATAGAACGCAGTTTATCGAGTATTCTTGTTAATGCCTTACGCTTTTTTATCAGTCCCAAGTGTTTCTCTTTCAACGCCTCTTGTATGATTTCAGGCTGTTCCTTTTGCAAATAATCATATTCAGAGAGGTAGTGATGGAGCACGGACGCATCCAAATCCTCATCCTTGGCAAGCGTATTGACAGCATTGTTACGTTCGGTGATGATGTAGTTGTTCAACCGTTCTTCAAGGTCGCTTGTACCATCAGCCTTTTGTTTGCGAGCCATGAAGTTGTCACGGTCATCATCCACATTCTTCTGGATAAATCCATCAATGAGTTTTGCCTTGCTGCGCAGTTCGAAATCCTTAATCATTGTGTCGATGATATGCTTACGCTTCTCTGAATAGTCCTCACTGTATGGATTAAGGTCAGCAATCAACTCCAATATATAGGCAACATTGATGATGTCGCTATGCAGAAGTTCCAAGCAGAAATCTATATCTCCCATGCCTGTAGCTGCTTCTTGTTGAGGGTCTGGTTCGCCAGCCATGCCTGGATTGTCCTCTGGTACTTGGTATGTTGTTGGCTGCTCTTTGTTTTGCACAGCAAACGAATCGTATATGTCAAGATACTTGCTGCGGAAGTCCATGAACTCCTGTTCGGTCATTCCGAGGTCTGGATCATCCTCTTCAAACTCATCATAGACCTGTATCTCTGCATGCTTCTTGATGATGTCACGGAAAGCGAGGATAAACTGCTTCTTGTCGTTCTCACTCTGCAAATAGTCCACATAGTGAGGGGCTGGATAATGCTCCAAGAAGTCATTTGTCAGTTCTTGATAGTTCTTCTTGACCTCATCAAATGGCGGACGTACTATGTCTTCAAGATTGTTGCTGTTGCTGAAAAGTTTGATGGACTCGTCCACCTTGCTTTTCAAGTCACGGAAGCAAACCACCTTACCGAAACGCTTCTTCTCGTTCAACACACGGTTGGTACGGCTGAACGCTTGCAACAAGCCATGGTACTCCATGTTTTTGTCAACATAGAGAGTGTTGAGCTTCTTGCTGTCGAAGCCAGTAAGGAACATACCGACAACCAAGCAGAGGTCAAGAGGCTTCATGTCCGCCTTCTTTTTCTTCATGCGGAGGTTGATGTCATCGTAATATGCACGGAAGTTTTCTGTAGTGAAACTCGTTCCATACATATTATTATAATCATCCATGATGGCTTGCAGCTCGTCTGCCTCGCCTGTACTTTCGCTTGCAAAACCGCCAGTGTTCATGCCGGTCTGCTCATCGTCTTGACTACTGTTGGCAGCGTATGTGAAGACCGCTCCAATCCTTATCTTCGGATTGAGACTCTTGAATATCTTGTAATAACGGATAAGCATCGGTACAGACTGCACGGCAAACAACGCATCAAACTCACCGTCGAATGTTGACTTATTGAAATTATTGAGGATGAATTTGGCAATCTCCGTCATGCGGTCTTGGTCGGCATTATCCACATCCTCATTGCCGTGGTAATACTCCACAAGGAAACCAAGCACGTTTTCATCGGCAATAGCATCCTTAATGAGATACTTGTGAAGGCAGTTGCCAAAGATTTCCTTTGTGGTATGTCCGTCCACCGCATTCTCTACAAAGATAGGTGTGCCAGTAAAGCCGAATATCTGCGTGTTGTCGAAGAACTTCACAATGTTCTTGTGGCATTCTCCGAAATGGCTTCGATGACATTCATCGAAGATCATCACGATACGAGAATGGCGTATTTCCTCAATATGGCTGCTATACCACTGCTTACTGACAGCGGCATTGAGTTTCTGTATGGTTGTTATGATAATCTTTGAGTTGCTGTGCAGACGCTTCACCAATTCGTCTGTGTTGTCGGTGCAGTCAACGGCACCAGGTTCAAAAGCCTCGTATTCGGCTTGTGTCTGCGTGTCAAGGTCGTGGCGGTCAACCACAAACATCACCTTATCCACATCGTCCAACTCCGAAACAAGTTGGGCAGCCTTGAAAGAAGTCAAGGTTTTGCCTGCTCCTGTTGTATGCCAGATATAGCCGTTATCATTAGAGTTTTCCACACGGTCGAGAATCTTCTCCACGGCATAAAACTGGTAAGGGCGAAGCACCATCAGGCATTTGTCTCCCTCATGCAATACAATGTACTTGCCAATAATCTTGCCCAACGTACACTTGTCTAAGAACACAGTGGCAAACCTCTCCAAGTCGTTGAACGGAACGTTTGCGGCATCCGTCCAGTTGAATGTGAACTTGAAGCCGCTATTCGGATTGTTGGCGAAATAGCGAGTGTTCACACCATTGGATATGACAAACAACTGGATGTAATCAAACAGACCATGGAAAGAAGTCTTGTGATAGCGTTGTATCTGGTTGTATGCCTGTTTCAGTTCCACACCTCTTCGCTTCAGTTCTATTTGAACCAAAGGCAGGCCATTGATGAGTATCGTCACATCGTAACGGCATTTCTTTCTCCCCTCAACCGTGATTTGATTGGAAACCTGAAACTCGTTCTGACACCAGTGAGTGCGGTTCAAAAACTCCACCCATAGGCGTTCACCGCTTTCCAGTTCAAGCGGAAAGAGGTCACGCAGCTTCTTTGCCTTTTCAAAGCGTGTGCCACCTTCAAGGTAGATAAGTATCTTTTCAAACTCAGACTCTGTAAATTCGGTACGACCCAATTCCTCCAATTTCTTCTTGTTGTGTTTCTCCAACTGTTTCTTGAAATTGGCAGACAAGTTCTTCTCCTCTTCAATATGAACATACTCGTAGTTCATCTTTTGAAGAGTATCTATAAGTCCGTTTTCGAGGGCGGCTTCACTTTGTACAGGCATATCTTATCTTTTTTATCGTTACACTTATAAGAACATGGCTATTCATCCATTTCACCTGCAAAGATAACTGATTTTTACGAGAAAACACAACTACAGGGTTGTTTTTCTACATAAATGAGACAAAATTGTGCAATTGACTTGCTTTTTGTAGCCTATTATACTTCAAAATGAAAACTCAACAGATATCCAACTTGCAAACTTAAATGCTATATCTTTATGAGCATACGTACCTCCATAACGCCCAGACTTTGCAATCAAACCAATTGCATTGGTGGTATCTATCCATTTTTTAGGAGAAAGAGTAAAAGCATTAAGACCTGCCTCTTTTTAAACCCCTCGAATTCGAGGGGGTTTAAAAAAGGATTATATAAACCTTCCCAAATTCCCAAGTATTCAACCTGTCCAAAAACTGGGTGACAGAACGAACCAAAACACTCAAAAGAGTGGTCAACCAAAATCGTTAAACCACACTATGACCACCATCGCCAAAAAGCGTGCAGGCAACAAAGATGTGGCTTACACGCTTTTTCCGTAAGGCCTTTTATTTCGCCAACCAAGGTCGGACGAGACTTTTGCTCTACTGGTAGTTTACTGCCTTCGCCACTTCCATTCCTTCTCATCTGATTCCGTGGCACAGGTGGTAGCCGTAGCCTTCACCATCCTCATCCACGTATAGAAAAGGAATTTGATTACACACATTTCTCCATCAACACAAAAGTGATGAAGCCCAGGAGAAGGGCGTAAGTGGCTTGCTTCTGAAAACCATGGGCATGGGTTTCTGGAATCATCTCATCGCTCGTTACATAAAGCATGGCACCACCGGCAAAACCCAGCATCACGGGGAGGAAGGTGGAAGAGGCTGAACCCAAACCGAAACCCAACAGAATACCTGCCACTTCGAGCAGGGCGATGAAGATGGAAATGAAGAAGGTGCGGGTCGCAGAAACGCCTGCCATCATCAAGGGAGCAATGATCACCATTCCCTCGGGGATGTTCTGCAGGGCGATACCGAAAGAAACGCCCCACTCCGTGGCACCTTCTGATGAACAGACACTCACACCTGCCGCCATGCCTTCGGGCAGTTTGTGCAGGGCTATCGCCATCACGAAAAGCATCACATGACTGAGCCGGGCATTGTTGCGATGCTCCTCGGGGTCTAGTCCCGTGATATGATGAAGATGGGGAGTTACCAGATCTAGCACATTCAGAAACAAGGCTCCTGCCATCACGCCGATTACTACCAGCCACCAAAGACTGGTCTGTTCGAAGGCTGGCACTATCAGTCCCAGCGTGGAAGCAGCCAGCATGATTCCGGCACAATATCCCAATACAGCGTCGTTCCATTTATGGGGCAACTCCTTGACGAAGAATCCCAGAATGGCACCTATAATGGTGGCACCACACAGTCCAGCGGCACTTATCAATACGTTTGTCATTGCATTTTTTTGTTTTTAAACTATAAAATATATCGAAGTTATCAGTAATGTATGTGAAGATGCAGATACTTGATAGAAGATAAAAAAAAGCATGGACAACCTCACGGCTATCCATGCCCATCTATTTCGTATCTGATCTATTCTATATTATATGTGTATAGTCATGGTGAAATTGGTTTATTTCAACTTCTTATCATCGAAACTATTTCAACTTCTTATAACCGTAAGCTGCATTATTGCCCAACTGCTCTTCGATGCGGATAAGCT
>ERZ1034915.1865-NODE-1865-length-10869-cov-9.630387_pt1 | contig 10869 bp, 9 predicted proteins | sample MGYA00520592_ERZ1034915 | MGnify/ENA primary metagenome ERZ1034915 (study PRJEB33766, sample SAMN09781787) | gut metagenome | biome: gut microbiome | host: Homo sapiens | place: Madagascar | study: EMG produced TPA metagenomics assembly of the PRJNA485056 data... | reverse complement strand
AGGCTTTGTCGCCCGCGCACCGGAAGCGGTCATCGCGAAAGAGCGTGAGAAGCTTGAAGGTTATGCGGAAGCGAAAGCGAAACTGATTGAACAGCAGGCTGTGATCGCTGCGCTGTAATTTCTCAGCCAGTCAGAAAGACAAAAGCCGAAGCACACGCTTCGGCTTTTTTACGCACTTAGATAAATGGCGTGACAGGTAAAGCACCGCGTGCGATAACAGCAAAAGCACCGGTATCAACCTGATCATCATGATCAGCCAGGGTAATCTCATCAAGATCGCCAATCACGAACGAGTTATTCGCCATAAAGCGCAGATAACGCATTTTCATCCATGGATAAGCCAGCCCCAGGGTTATCAACGATACGAAAAATACTGCCATGAACTGCAACACCATGGCATGAAAACTGATTGTCGACTGGAAGCGAATTTTCCCATCAGCCAGGCTAAGTGTATTCATGAAATGGTTACGCATGGACATCCAGATATAAGCTGCAGCAACCAAAGCCCCCAGCAGATAAACAAAATACCCTGTCAGAATACCCATCACAGCATCAGACGAGATTCCGCTCGATAAAGAACGGCTAAAGATAAGACCAAACATTGAGGAGGACATGATATAAAACATCACCGCAGCGAATGGAATCATGATGCATATCGCGATCAAAAATGCCTTCACACAAAACATTCTGTTCGCTTCGCTATTGAAACGATGAATACCAAAGCTGGCATTATTTCCGATAAACTGCATCCAACGGGAGTACAGGACGCCATTCATAACCGCCCCCATTAACATTGAAAGGACAATTATTGTACCTAATTTGAAAATCAATCCCTCAAGTGAATTTGCTGGTAAAAATGCGAAAATCATCAACACTATAAATTGTGCAATGATTAACACTATTGGCAATCCAGCAATTACTCGCCACCCCTCACCCATGGAACCACGGAATGCAAATCGAACATTATTCAGTGACGTCATTATGGCTTGATATTGCAGACTTTTTACAATAAAAAATGGGATTACCATTAATAACATGATGAATATTACCACTGAGACAATTTCAGAAGAAACACTCGCGATAAATGCCACCAATAAATATAACAACGTCATTAATATCCAGCTAATAATTAACGCACCACCCGTTGCGTGATAATTAAACCTGACCCCATGCAACTCTGTATTTTCATAAATATAACGGCGACAACGAACCATTGCCCATGGTGCGTAAATCCCCAACGTAATAACTGACAAGAATAAATTCACCAGGCAAATAATAAAATAACTAGCGCCCTCGCCATGAAAGGTAAATGGATGGCGTAATTTATCCTTGTGATGAATAACATCACTCATTATATTTGTATCCTTTAAATTAATTGACAATCTGAATAAAAAAACAATTCCTTGCCCGAACACAATACCCCAGAAATAGCGATTATCACAATCCAATTAAATCAATTGCGATAGGGAAAAAAGAGTGATATTAATCAATATTATGGTTTAGCATTTTATATTGAGAATTATCATGAGTTCAAAAGTTGTGCAATCCATTAACCTGCGACGGATATCCGCTGAGGATAACGCAGCCATCGCCCACGTTATCCGACAGGTATCTGCAGAATATGGTCTGACAGCGGACAAAGGCTATACCGTGGCAGATCCTAATCTCGATGAGCTATATCAGGTTTACAGCCAGCCAGGCCATGCTTACTGGGTGGTGGATTACAATGGCGAAGTAGTCGGCGGTGGCGGGATTGCACCATTAACAAGTAGTGACTCGGATATTTGCGAATTACAAAAGATGTATTTTCTACCTGCTATTCGCGGCAAAGGTCTGGCAAAAAAACTTGCTTTAATGGCGATGGATCACGCGCGGGAGATGGGCTTCAAACGCTGTTACCTGGAGACAACGGCTTTTCTGACAGAAGCAATTGCTCTGTATGAGCATTTAGGCTTTCAACATATCGACTACGCACTTGGCTGCACGGGGCATGTCGACTGTGAAGTACGGATGCTACGTGATCTCTAAAAAAAATGCCCGACAGTGTGAGCTATCGGGCATTTCAATCCATTAATTAGTGGCGAACACCGTCATCGTCATCGTCGATGTACTCTTCATCGTCGCCATCTTCACCATTTGGATCTTCAAAGTAGGTGCCCCAACCGTCGTACTCGACGTCGAATTTCTCCGCCAGCGTCATCAGTTGTTCCACCTGAGCATCAATCAGGTCGGCATTCAGGGCGCATTCGCTGAGGATGTCGCAGCAAATCACCACATCACCATCTTCTACTTCCAGTTCTTCCGGATCGGTGACTTCGTATCCGAGTTTAAACGCCTCTACCGCTGCTTTCTCCAGCGTTTCAAGGTCGTCTGCGGAAAGATGGTGCTCAATGGTGTACAGCGCATCTGGATCGCTGCCATCTTCCAGTAATTCTTCAATAATCAGACGCGTCTCTTCACGCTGCTCTTCCAGTAGTTCCGGGTTTGCCATGGCTCTTTCCTCTTAATGTCCTGCCGATACTCTTATTGTCACACACCCCTGACAATGCCTCCACCTTTGTCACAAAGTTTTATTTATCAAGCTTGCAAATGAATAATCATTCATATAGATTGAATTTTAATTCATCAAAGGCGTATGCCATGGGAGGGAAGTATGTCCAGTTTTTATCAGAAGCATTTTTTGAAGTTACTCGATTTTACCTCTTCAGAACTCACTACCCTGCTGCAACTTGCCGCAACACTAAAATCCGCGAAGAAAAACGGCACTGAAGAAGCCAAATTAACGGGTAAAAATATCGCGCTCATCTTCGAAAAAGACTCGACTCGTACACGATGCTCTTTCGAAGTTGCCGCATATGATCAAGGGGCACGTGTCACTTATCTCGGTTCAAGCGGTAGCCAGATCGGTCATAAAGAATCGATTAAAGATACGGCTCGTGTTCTTGGTCGGATGTACGACGGGATTCAGTATCGCGGCTACGGTCAGGAAATTGTCGAAACACTGGCTGAATATGCGGGAGTACCTGTGTGGAATGGCCTGACGGATGAGTTTCACCCGACACAGCTGCTGGCAGATCTCCTCACGATGCAGGAACATCTGCCAGGTAAAGCGTTCAATGAAATGACGCTGGTATACGCCGGAGATGCTCGTAACAACATGGGGAACTCAATGCTGGAAGCTGCGGCGTTGACCGGGCTGGATCTGCGTTTAGTCGCGCCAAAAGCCTGCTGGCCGGAAGCATCGCTGGTCGCCGAATGCAGTGCTTTGGCACAAAAACACGGGGGTAAAATCACCTTGACGGAAGATATCGCCTCTGGAGTTAAAGGCGCAGACTTTATCTATACCGATGTCTGGGTATCTATGGGTGAGCCCAAAGAGAAATGGGCGGAGCGTATTGCCCTGCTGCGTGACTACCAGGTGAATAGCAAAATGATGGCCCTGACCGGTAATTCGCAGGTTAAGTTCCTCCACTGTCTGCCTGCATTTCATGATGATCAAACCACGCTGGGTAAAAAAATGGCCGCAGAATTTGGTCTGTATGGTGGAATGGAAGTCACCGATGAAGTCTTTGAATCTCCGGCAAGTATTGTCTTTGACCAGGCAGAAAACCGGATGCACACCATAAAAGCAATTATGGTCGCTACTTTAGCAAAATAACGTTTTGCCGGGCGGCGGCATTGGTCGCCCCCGGCAGTGATCACTTACGCTTTTAATAGCTTAACTACTGCTTTCCGTACCTGAGCGGGAGCTCCCACCGCACAAAGCGGTTTGTGAACTTCGCCAGGATAGAAAACGACAAAATCCCCTTCATTAAGAATCACTGTTTTTTCATCGATTCCCTGCGCGATAAAAGCAATATCTTTATCTGCCAGCCAGTCAGTCTCTGGTGCGCCTGCTGGTTGCGTGCTAAATGTCATCCCTTCCTGACCTTTCAACACAATCTGGATATCGAGATAACGAGCATGATACTCAGCACGACGCAGTTCACCTGGTTCAGTCGTATCCTCAGAAATCAGATAAAACAGACGGTCGCCGTCAATAGCGTGCTTACCTTTTGCTGTCTCATCGCTGACATGTGATTTGATGTACTCAATTGCTTCGCGAAGTTCTTCCGGCAGCCAGGATTGTAAGTGATGGATGTTGCCAACAATCATAATATCTTCCTTTATTAAAACAGTGTTTCACTTCTTTCCTTATACGAAAAAAAGCCACCTCTCACCACAGCAAAATCATCAGGTTTTGCCCTTGCGCATGTTTATTGCTGGAGATGTTGTACTGATGTTAAGCATGAGTAATTTTGTATGCAATTTTGCTGCATAAATCTTATAACTTAGCTATGTGTTTTGGTCCTAATACCTTGTTATTGCATACGTTAAAAGAAAACTCTCAGTCAGATCACAGTTCATTTTCTTAGCTTTTAATGTCCGTGCTGTCATAGTTATCCCGTGAAAATCTTGCTGTGAAAAATAATCACCTTATCCTTTCGCATAGATATGCAATAAATATTAAAATATACATAAATATCAATGCGTTATACTCAAACACATTTCCTCAAAATAAAACAATCAATTAACAACGAAGAATAACTCTGCGTATATTTGCGTATTAATGCATTATCGTATTTTGTCTTTTTATCATTTATCCGAACCGCATCAAATATTATTAACTTCGATTATTAATATCACCGCTGATGTGAAAGTCGTCACATTTCCTGGAAGAAATAAACTGAATCATTGCATCTGAAAATTACTGAACAGACCTGACTACAAGCATTTAATTTGTTTGCAGCCAACTCCTCTTTATTTTTGAAAAAGTGTTAAAGGAATAATGATGGAAAAGCATTATGTTGGTTCTGAAATTGGACAACTACGCAGCGTTATGTTGCATCGCCCAAATCTCAGTCTGAAACGTCTAACACCATCCAATTGCCAGGAGTTGTTATTTGACGATGTATTGTCCGTTGAGCGGGCAGGTGAAGAGCATGATATTTTCGCCAACACGCTGCGCCAGCAAGGGATAGAAGTTCTTTTACTCACTGATTTACTAACACAAACATTAGATATCACGGAAGCCAAAAACTGGTTACTGGAAACGCAAATCTCAGATTACCGACTCGGCCCTACGTTTGCTACTGACGTTCGCGCCTGGCTTGCAGAGATGTCACACCGGGACCTTGCTCGTCATTTAAGTGGTGGGCTGACTTATGGTGAAATTCCCGCCTCAATTAAAAATATGGTGGTTGATACCCACGATATTAATGATTTCATTATGAAGCCGTTACCGAATCATTTATTTACGCGTGATACCTCATGTTGGATTTATAACGGTGTATCTATTAATCCAATGGCAAAACCTGCTCGCCAACGTGAAACCAATAATCTACGCGCTATTTATCGCTGGCATCCACAATTTGCTGGCGGCGAATTTATTAAATATTTCGGCGACGAGAATATTAATTATGACCACGCCACGTTAGAAGGTGGTGATGTGCTGGTGATTGGTCGGGGGGCCGTGTTGATCGGCATGTCTGAACGCACCACGCCACAAGGAATCGAGTTTCTTGCTCAGGCATTGTTTAAACATCGTCAGGCTGAACGGGTGATCGCTGTTGAACTGCCTAAACACCGCTCCTGTATGCATCTTGACACCGTTATGACTCATATCGATATCGACACCTTCTCGGTTTATCCCGAAGTTGTGCGCCCGGATGTTAATTGCTGGACGCTAACGCCTGACGGTCACGGCGGCCTGAAACGTACTCAAGAAAGCACACTCCTCCATGCTATCGAAAAAGCCATCGGTATTGACCAGGTACGTTTAATCACCACGGGTGGTGATGCCTTTGAGGCAGAACGCGAACAGTGGAATGACGCTAACAATGTGCTCACGCTTCGGCCGGGAGTGGTAGTGGGCTACGAGCGCAACATCTGGACTAACGAAAAATATGACAAAGCAGGCATCACTGTTTTACCCATCCCCGGTGATGAATTAGGCCGCGGACGTGGCGGCGCACGTTGCATGAGCTGCCCTTTGCATCGTGACGGTATCTAAGGAAGACATCATGGAAAACAAACCAACACTGGTTATCGCTCTCGGCGGTAATGCCCTGCTTAAACGAGGCGAACCACTCGAAGCAGAAATCCAACGTAAAAATATCGATCTTGCGGCTAAAACTATCGCCCAACTGACTCAACACTGGCGGGTTGTACTGGTTCACGGGAATGGCCCACAAGTTGGACTTCTGGCACTTCAAAACAGCGCCTATGCCCATGTCGCTCCCTATCCACTCGACATTCTGGGGGCCGAAAGCCAGGGGATGATCGGCTACATGCTACAACAGGCGCTGAAAAATCAACTACCACAACGTGAGATCAGCGTGTTGCTGACGCAGGTTGAAGTGGATGCCAACGATCCTGCCTTCAATACCCCAACTAAGTACATCGGCCCAATTTATGACCATGCTCAGTCTCAGGTACTACAGGCAGAAAAAGGCTGGATTTTCAAAGCAGATGGCCACTCTTTCCGCCGGGTCGTACCTTCTCCACAGCCTAAACGCATCGTCGAGCAGGATGCCATCCAGACACTGATCGCCCACGATCATCTGGTGATCTGTAATGGTGGCGGTGGTGTTCCGGTGGTTGAAAAAGCCGATGGATACCATGGGATTGAAGCGGTGATCGACAAAGACCTTTCAGCCGCGCTACTGGCAAGTCAGATCCATGCTGACGCCTTGTTGATCCTCACTGATGCGGAAGCAGTATATCTCGACTGGGGCAAGCCAACCCAACGCCCGCTGGCCCAGGTCACGCCGGAATTACTCAACGAAATGCAATTTGATGCCGGGTCTATGGGGCCGAAAGTCACCGCCTGCGCAAAGTTTGTTAGTCAGTGCCGGGGCATTGCGGGGATCGGCTCTCTTGCAGATGGCCCGGAAATTCTCGCCGGAGATAAAGGCACTCTTATTCGCCTTGATACCCCCCATAACCACGCTTGATCTATTTTTATAAGGACATACCCATGGCTACTTCACTGAAAAACCGTAATTTTCTTAAGCTGCTTGATTACACCCCTGCAGAGATTCAATACCTGATTGATTTGGCTATCAATCTTAAAGCCGCCAAGAAATCTGGAAACGAAAAACAAACGCTGGTCGGTAAAAACATTGCGTTGATTTTTGAAAAATCCTCTACCCGTACCCGCTGTGCCTTTGAAGTCGCGGCCTTTGATCAAGGTGCGCAGGTGACTTACATCGGCCCCAGCGGCTCACAAATCGGCCATAAAGAATCAATGAAAGATACCGCTCGCGTACTCGGACGCATGTATGACGGTATTGAGTATCGCGGTTATGGTCAGAATATCGTTGAAGAATTAGGTGAGTTCGCTGGTGTTCCGGTATGGAACGGACTGACCAATGAATTTCACCCGACACAGATCCTCGCGGATTTAATGACCATGCTGGAGCATGCGCCAGGCAAAACGCTGCCAGAGCTGAGCTTTGCCTATCTTGGTGATGCCCGAAATAACATGGGGAACTCGCTGATGGTTGGTGCTGCAAAAATGGGGATGGATATCCGTCTGGTGGCACAAAAATCTTTCTGGCCAGATGAAGCGCTGGTAACACAATGCCGTGAGATCGCCAGCGTGACTGGGGCGAGAATCACCCTGACAGAGGATGTGGAAGAAGGCGTATACGACGTTGATTTTCTCTATACGGATGTTTGGGTTTCGATGGGAGAGCCAAAAGAAGCCTGGGCAGAACGAGTGAGTCTGATGACACCTTATCAGATCAATCAACAGGTGATTACTGCCACGCGTAACCCTGAAGTTAAATTTATGCACTGCCTGCCCGCCTTCCATAATGAGCACACCACAGTAGGGCGCGAGATCGAGATGGCCTACGGCCTCAAAGGACTGGAAGTTACTGAAGAGGTTTTTGAATCTGCCCACTCCATTGTTTTCGATGAAGCAGAAAACCGGATGCACACCATTAAAGCGGTGATGGTAGCAACTCTCGGCGACTAACCCTGACGGGCATACGTCGACGAGTGGCGTATGCCCGTGATTATGGAGATCACATTATGGGTAAATTCAAATTTCCCACCGCTTATACCATCTTGTTCGTGCTGATTGCGTTAGTTGCGGCAATGACCTGGGTTGTACCTGCGGGAAAATATCAGATGGTGACAAATGCCGCACTGGGAAAGGAAGTTCCTGTTGCAGGCACTTACGCACCTGTTGAGGCACAACCACAGGGTATTACTGCTGTCCTGTTAGCGCCCATCGACGGCTTGTACAACCATCAAACCTACACTGCGGGAGCGATTGATGTCGCGCTGTTTGTCCTGATCATCGGTGGATTTTTGGGAGTAGTAAATAAAACCGGGGCAATAGATGCCGGTATCGAACGAGTGACAACTCACCTTAATGGTCGGGAAGAGTGGATGATTCCGATCCTGATGGCGCTCTTCGCTGCTGGCGGTACAATTTATGGGATGGCGGAAGAATCACTCCCCTTCTACACGTTGCTGGTACCCGTCATGATGGCTGCCCGCTTTGATCCTCTGGTCGCCGCCACCACCGTGTTATTGGGATCGGGCATTGGCACGCTGGGCTCAACCATTAACCCATTTGCTACCGTCATTGCTGCCAACGCCGCCGGGATCCCCTTTACTCAGGGCATTTTGCTGCGTGTTATTTTGCTGTTAGTAGGCTACGTGATTTGTGTTTACTGGGTTATGCGTTATGCCCGCAAAGTTCGCAATAGCCCGGAAAGCTCTATCGTGGCGGATAAGATGGCTGAAAACCAGGCGCATTTTCTGGGAAATCGTTCAGAAACGATGCTGGAATTTACCCCCACGCGCAAAGCAATCCTGATACTTTTTGCTGCATCCTTTGCCTTTATGATTTACGGCGTAGCGGTACTGGGTTGGTGGATGGCGGAAATCTCTGCTGTCTTTCTGGCAGCTGCGGTTATCGTGGGTGTCATTGCCCGCATGGGCGAAGAAACCTTCACCAGCACCTTTATTGACGGCGCGCGGGATCTCCTTGGTGTGGCACTGATTATCGGCATCGCCCGCGGTATTGTGGTCGTGATGGATAACGGCATGATTACGCACACAATTCTGCACAGTGCGGAGAATCTGGTCTCAGGGCTTTCCACCACTGTTTTCATCAACGTGACCTATTGGCTGGAAGTATTGCTCTCTTTTCTGGTTCCCTCATCTTCCGGCCTTGCAGTGTTAACGATGCCAATAATGGCTCCACTCGCTGATTTTGCTCATGTACAACGCGATCTTGTGGTAACCGCTTATCAGTCCGCTTCCGGGGTGGTTAATTTAATTACGCCAACCTCTGCGGTAGTGATGGGCGGTCTGGCGATTGCCCGTGTTCCCTGGGTCCGTTATCTGAAATGGGTCGCACCGCTACTGCTGATTCTCACGATGTTGAATATGATTGTGCTGAGTATCGCCGCGATGATTTAACGCGACAGGCCGCTTATCAAAGCGGCCTTCAAATCTGGTGTAGTGATAAATGAGCCACTCTCACATTTTAAAATGTGAAAAATATCATCAGGACATTGATATTAATAATAAATAAAAGGTGCACTATGAAGGAATACGATGATTACTCCGCCAAAGAAAAGAAGCAACTGGCGGTCTGTCAGCGCCTGATTACCGAAAAAAGTTATCTTTCGCAGGAGGAAATCCGCCGCGATTTGCAAAACCATGGCTTTGACAGTATCAGTCAGTCAACCGTTTCACGACTACTGAAATTGCTGGGAGTCATAAAAATTAGAAATACAAAAGGACAAAAAATTTATTCGGTGAATCCTCAATTACTTCCCACACCTGACGCAGGTCGATCCGTCGCTGAAATGGTCCTGAGTGTTGAGCATAATGGTGAATTTATCCTTATCCATACCGTCGCCGGATATGGTCGGGCAGTAGCGCGAATCCTTGATTTCCATGCTTTGCCAGAAATTCTTGGCGTGATTGCTGGCAGCAATATTGTTTGGGTCGCACCACGTGTGGTGAAGCGCACAGCCCTGGTGCACAAGCAGATTAATTATTTATTAAAATTGAATATTTACTCATGATAACCGTTTGCCTTGCTTTATAACTGCATCATCTTCTTGATCCTCTCTGAGAGCTGAGTATAATGCCGGGCAATTTGCCGGGAGGAAATATGGCTCAGTGTGTTCGACAATTTGTCTTACCGCGTCTGAAAAAGGGCGCAGGCCTGCCGTTTTTCTTCCCGTTGATCACCCATTCCCAGCCCCTCAATCGAGGGGCTTTTTTTTGCCCAGGCGTCAGGAGATAAAAATGGCTAATCCGCTATATCAAAAACATATCATTTCCATAAACGACCTTAGTCGAGATGAACTTAATCTGGTACTGGCGACAGCGGCGAAATTAAAAGCAAATCCACAACCAGAGTTGTTGAAGCATAAGGTGATTGCCAGCTGCTTCTTCGAAGCCTCAACCCGTACCCGTCTCTCTTTTGAAACCTCAATGCACCGCCTGGGCGCCAGCGTGGTGGGCTTCTCTGACAGCGCGAATACCTCGCTTGGCAAAAAGGGCGAAACGCTGGCAGATACCATTTCGGTAATTAGTACCTACGTTGATGCGATTGTTATGCGCCATCCGCAGGAAGGGGCTGCACGCCTTGCGACTGAGTTTTCCGGCAATGTACCGGTGCTGAATGCCGGTGATGGATCCAACCAACACCCGACGCAAACCTTGCTGGACTTGTTCACCATTCAGGAAACCCAGGGGCGTCTGGACAATCTGCACATTGCGATGGTCGGTGACCTCAAATATGGCCGCACCGTTCACTCCCTGACTCAGGCGTTAGCGAAGTTCGACGGC
>ERZ1034915.1863-NODE-1863-length-10875-cov-23.582255_pt1 | contig 10875 bp, 8 predicted proteins | sample MGYA00520592_ERZ1034915 | MGnify/ENA primary metagenome ERZ1034915 (study PRJEB33766, sample SAMN09781787) | gut metagenome | biome: gut microbiome | host: Homo sapiens | place: Madagascar | study: EMG produced TPA metagenomics assembly of the PRJNA485056 data... | reverse complement strand
GCGGCAACGATATAAACCATGTCGATGTCGGCACCTGTTACAGGTACGAGTTTCAGGGCGTTTTTGATGACACGGGTTACGTGGCGCAATCCGTGGCTCTCGCCAAATTCTGTATATTTGGGCAGAATCTGTGTTTCCACAAACTGCATGATTTCGAGATTTACTTGTTGCTTCATACTTTTTCTTCTTTTATATATATAATGTACGCGCGTACATTATATAATTATTATTCCTGAATGTTATCTTCTCATTCTAGAATCTTCTCATGCCATTCCAGAGGGGGCGGGTATCTCTGGGATTACCACATCATTCCAAGGATGATGAAGGTAGAGATCATACCAAAGGTAAAGATGTTGAGAGCCGTGTAGCCCAGTACCTTGTTCAGCATTCTGCCTTCTCCTATCTTCCTCATCTTGGCGAATGTTCGGTTGTGCACCACGAGATATGTGGCGGCGAAAGGCAAAAACTTAGTATCTGCATCGTAGGCAAGTGCACCATAGATGTTGATTCCAATCATGATGAGGATACCGATGTTGCCCAGTGCGCAGTAGAGACGCTCGCCGTTTTTCTTGCCGATGTGAACGATCAGTGTCTTCTTGCCCGCCTTGATGTCGTTGTCGTAGTCGCGATAGTTGTTCAGAATGAGCAGCGTATCTACTACCAGTCCGCAGGCGATGGAGGTAAGTATGGCTTCCGTTGATACAGTCTGCATTCCTTCAGGCATTACCAGATAATAGGTGCAGCAGACTGGCACGATGCCGAAAAAGAGAAGTACCAGCAGGTCGCCCAATCCCAGATAGCTCAGCTTGGTGGTGTAGAGGAAACAGAAGAGGACGCAGCAGATACCCACGATGATCATCTCCTTTCCGCCGTAAAAGGCGAGGGGCAAACCGATGATACAGCCCAGAAGGGTAGTGATGATGATGCCCCATTTCATGGCTTTCATGGTAATCCAGCCTTCGGCGCAGGCTCTCTTTGGCCCCAATCGGGTTTCGTCGTCGTTGCCATGCTTGAAGTCGAAGAAGTCGTTTACCAGGTTGGAGTCTATCTGCATTATCCATGCAAAGAGCAGACAGAGCAGGGCAGGAACCCATTGGCAGTTGCCACTTGAATCCTTGTATGCCAGGGCTGTGCCTAGCATTACTGGTACTGCCGCAGCCGAAAGGGTGACGGGGCGGGCGGCGAGAAACCATGCCTTGATAGAATTTGTCTTTATCATCATATTGTTGCTTTTAAATTATAAGGAGCGAGGTTTTGGGGGAACCTCGCTCCTTGTTGTTATTCATTAAGAAAAGATTCGCTTCTATTTTGTTTCAGAAGAATCTCTTGTGGAAAAGATTCGCTTCCTAGTTGAAGAAGTTCCAGCTTACACCCATTCTGAAAACTCGTTGGTTCATCGGATAGTGAGGGGTGAAGAAGTAGTTCTTGTCGCCTTGTCCTGCATTCAGATGGCTCATCATCACGAAGAAGCGGGTGTGCTTGATGTGAACATTGGCATAGGCATTGACGATAGGGTAGTTGCCCACCTTCACGTTCTTCTCGCCGTTGCCCTGTACGGTATATTGACCAATGTAAGGAGAATAATCTGGAGCCTCGTAGCTGGTGAAGTATCTGGCGTCTGCACCCAACTCGATATTCAGTACCTTTACCACCTTGAATTTGATGAAGAGGTTGGTATATACGTTGAGGTCTGGCACTGGCAGGGCACTCTTGCTGCTGGTATGCTGGTAGGTAATCATGTTCTGCCAGTTGAAAATACCGAACTTGAAGTCCTGCTGCAGCTGCGCTGTAATCAGATTGATGGCATCGCCGCTCTGCATTGGTGTCACTATTACGCCTGTGCGCAGACCATTTTCAGTAATCGTATATTGCTGTGAGAAATAAGTATAGTTCTTGATTTCATCCACAGCCACACGCAGCGTGGTGTTGGTCTTGCCGAATCTCAGAGTTCCCATGATGCGGGTATGGATAATCTTGCTCAGATCATCATCCCACCAGAGATGTCGGGCGTGATATTTGCGATAGTAGAACGATGGCGTTTCGTGATGTATGAATGCATCGCCTCTTACCTGTACGGTGTCACCCAGGAATGGCAGGTTGATGTCTGCGCTTCCATCAATGGCAAAGGTACCGGCATCTACTCCGGTGAGTCCTACCTCGCCCACGACATTATAGTGAAGGGTCTTGCCCTGAGTCTTACTCAGCTGACCGCCTACGCTCAGAACATGCTCATTGAACTTCTCTAATCCGCCTTCGGTATTCGGCAGTTCGTAGTGGCGGAGGTCATAGCTGGCGAAAGCTTTCAGACCAGCCTTTGCCCACTTGCTGAATCCCTCGAGCGTTCCCATTGCCACGGTGTTCTTGATGCGCCAGTGACGGGTCTGATCGTAGATAGAATCGCCTGTAAACTTGCCGGCATTGTAGTACTCCTTGAGATAGTAGTCCTGTGGAGTCTGGTAAGCCTGGTAGATGCGCTTGTAGTTGTCAAACTGCACAGTGTGGATGAAGCTTGTTACCGGAACATATTCAGTCTTGAAGAAGAGTGAGTCCTGCGCTTTCTTCTTCTCTATGGAGAGCAGACTGTCTGCCATTGCCTTGCTGTTTACTGCAATTCGAGTGCTGTCGCTCTTGAAGTCCTGGGCTGCCTTGTTTGCAACTATTGCCTTGTTGTTCTTGGCAGGTTCATCGCCGGCAATCTTTGCATCTGTAGGGCGACCTGAGAACTGCTTCTTCTGGTTTTTGTCGAAAGCCTTCTCGTCAAACTCCCTGCCTTGTTCCCTTGCTTTCTTTCTTGCCTCCTCCTTGGCTTCCTCGGCTGCATTGTCCTTTGCTGACTCCATGGCGAATTTCTTGGCCTTGATTTCTTCCTCGGTCATCTTCACCTTGCGGCTGAAGCCCACATTGTAGCGGTGGGTGAAGAAGATGTGTTGATTGTCGTTGCGATTCCAGTTCTGCTGCAGCACGGTCGGTATTTCGTTGGTGGCGAAACTCTCGGTGAAGAGCTCCGGATGCTTGATGTAGTCATCATTGGAGATACCTCCGTTCTCCGTCACCTTCTGGTGATTGGTGCTGAAGAGGAAGTGCGCCTGGTAGCGGTCGCCCAGATAAGAAGTCCACATCGTATATTTGAAGTGCGCCGTGCTCTGTGCATCGTAGTAGCCGCGACCGTATTTGTAGTCGAATCGGAATCCGCCACCCAGCTGCTTGTTGGCATTCACTGCAAAGATTGCCTTGAAGTCATCCTCACCGTTGGTTCTGTCACCGCAGCTATTCAGCGTGATGTTGGTGATAGGCGAGTAGGTGTTGGTGAAGTGGAAGTCACTCACCGGGGTAACGATGTTGTCGTATGGCTCGGTGAAGATGAAGTTGCCCTGCGTGTTGCGTCGGTCGATGAAGATGCGGTTGATGCGGGCGGTACCCATATTGCCCAGGGTGTTGTACTCTCCGCGCAGTCCTTCGGTGAAGGTAGTGTTCTGGTACATTGCCTGCATGGTGTCCACCACGGCAGCCCGGGTATCTCCAAATCTCTCATCCACAGTCCATACTCTGATGCCCTTCGGAATCTCCTTGTCAGTGCCCAGCGAGTCGGTGTTGATGCGGTTGCCGGTCTGTGGGCGGAACTGTGAGTCTTCGTTATTGTTGAAATCCGTAAAATCGCGTTGTGCCGCAACTGGTAGAGTTGCAGCACAAGCTAGGATTGTAGAGAATAATATTTTCTTCATTTCTTATTTATTGAATAAGCGGATGCAAGCCTATTTTGAATGGTCGGATGCAAACCTTTCTTATTTTTTGAATAGTCGGATGCAAACCTCGGCAATTTTCAAGACTACGCCGATGATCAGCAGTACATTGGCAATCGTGCGGTCGTCCATCTGTGTCCAGAGGATGACGCCTACGATGGCGAAGAGCATGAATCCGATGTTGAGCCAGTTTCTGGCTACGAGCATGTTGCTCTTGTCTGCATACTCCAATCTTCTGTGGTGGCGACGATTTGGGCGCACGGCATAGCTGGTCTGTGGCTGCGTCTGAGACGCCTCATGGCTCAGGCTCTGTGGCTGCGCCTTTGCGGTTTCCTCGCTCTGTGGGATGTTTGTTATGTTGTTATCTTTTGTCTGATCCATATTTTATGAATTGATTTTTTATTTGCGAACAAGTTTGGTCAGATCGTTGAAGATCTGATCCTTACGGTCGATGGTTCCGCGTCGGAACTTGCCGTAGATCTTAGCCAAGTCGTTTTTCTTCTTGGTCAAGGCATATTTGTCGGTAATCACTTTCTCTGCCGGCTCCTTGAAACCGGTACTTCTGCCTTCCTCGTAGTTGAATACGATTCGGGTCATGGAGAGGTGGAGATGGTTGTCGCTGATGGTTGCCACCAGCTGGTACTTGGTCTCAGAGCGGTCGAGAGAGATGAACGACTGATTGAAGACAAACCATTCGTCCATAATACAGGCGATGATCTGCTCGTTCTTGTTGTTTCTGTTCACCAGGGCGATGCGGCTGTTGATGTTTTGCTCATTCTTGATGAGCTTGCTCATATATTGGAAAACGATGTTGTAGATTTCGTCTGCACTCTTTCCGTTTGCCTGGGTGTCGAGAACAAATTCCACTTTTCCGTCGGCATTGAGCTGGATGGCTCCCGCCAGATACTTCGGATCTTCCTTGAGTACCACGCCCTCGGCAGTCTTTTCCACCTTTTTCTCTTCTATCTCCTCTGTCACGGTTGGTACGACCCAACCCGCACCTTCAGAAGTTCCGGTAGTATCCTGCTTCTTGGTGGCATTATCCTGGATCTTCATCGCAGGCACCGTTTCTGTAGCTGGCACAGAAGTCTTGGTAGCAGGCACCGAATTCTCTGCATTCTTCTTCAGCTTTTCTGCCTCCTGCTTCATTCTTTCAGCTTCAGCCTTCAATCTCGCAGCTTCCGCTTTCGTTTTCTCAGCTTCCGCCTTTATTTTTTCAGCTTCCGCCTTCACCTTGGCTGCTTCTGCCTGAGCCTTGGCTGCTTCCAGGGCCTTCTTGGCTTCCTCCAACTCTTTTTGCGCCTTTTCCAACTGCTGCTCAGGGGTAAGCACATTCTGCGCCTGCATGGTGAGAGCTGGAATCAGCATCAGTATTGAGATAAATATCTTTTTCATGATTGTTGTTTAAATGTTTAATGTCTTGTCCTCCTCGTCCGAGTGTTAGGAAGTCGGAGGCGCTTCTAACATACAAAGGTATAAAAATAACTTGATATATTTCTATAAGGAAGCGATTATTTATACATTCTTTTGCTAAGTTAACAATATTTTTTAGTGAAAACGCTCCTAGTTTCAAATATTTTCGTATCTTTGCAAAAAAATATAGCTATAAATATGGGATTATTCGGATTATTTAGCAACAAAAAAAAGGAAACTCTCGATAAAGGCCTCGAAAAGACCAAGGAGAGCGTGTTTGGAAAATTGGCGCGTGCGGTGGCTGGTAAGTCAACCGTAGATGATGACGTGCTCGATGATTTGGAGGAGGTGCTCATCACATCCGATGTAGGTGTGGAGACTACCGTGAAGATCATCCGACGTATAGAAGAGCGCGTGGCAAGAGATAAGTATGTTTCTACCTCAGAACTCAACAGAATCCTGAGGGAAGAGATTGCAAGCCTCCTAGAGGAAAATCATACCGATGACAATGAAAACTGGGATTTGCCTTCCGATCATAAGCCATACGTGATTCTGGTAGTGGGTGTGAACGGTGTGGGCAAGACTACCACCATAGGAAAGCTCGCCTATCAGTTTAAAAAGGCTGGCAAGAAGGTGTATCTCGGTGCTGCCGATACCTTCCGTGCTGCTGCCGTGGAACAGATCTGCATTTGGGGCGAGCGAGTAGGGGTGCCAGTGGTGAAGCAGCAGATGGGTTCTGACCCTGCCAGCGTGGCCTTCGATACCCTGCAGAGCGCCAAGGCGAATGGTGCCGACGTGGTGCTGATTGATACTGCCGGACGTCTTCATAATAAGGTGAACCTGATGAATGAGTTGAAGAAGATCAAGGAGGTGATGAAGAAGGTGATGCCTGAGGCTCCGGATGAGGTGATGCTCGTTCTGGATGGAAGTACCGGACAGAACGCTTTTGAGCAGGCTAAGCAGTTTGCTGCCGTTACCAATATCTCTTCGCTCGCCATCACCAAGCTCGATGGTACGGCTAAGGGGGGCGTGGTAATCGGTATCTCCGACCAGCTCAAGGTGCCAGTGAAGTATATCGGACTGGGCGAGGGCATGGAGGATCTCCAGCTCTTCAATAAGTCTGAATTTGTTGACTCCCTCTTTAAGCACTAGAATACAGGTACTTATAGACTTTGAGAAAAGAATTAACTGAAGCTCGATGTAAAATAGTCGAGAAAAGAATTAGATTAAGATTATTATAGGATAAGTAGGATAAGAATGAAGAAAAATCAGATAGATATAGTAACCATGGGTTGCTCCAAGAATCTGGTGGATAGTGAGACCTTGATGAAGCTTTTCGAGGACAATGGCTACCACTGCGTTCATGACCCGAAACGCCCACAGGGTGAAATAGCCGTCATCAATACTTGCGGCTTTATCGAGGATGCCAAGCAGGAGAGTATCGATACCATTCTGGAGTTCATCCAGGCTAAGGAAGAGGGACGACTCCGCAAACTCTATGTGATGGGTTGTCTTTCACAGCGCTACCAGAAGGAACTGGAGGCAGAGATGCCCGAGGTGGATAAGTTTTATGGTAAGTTTAATTATAAGGAGTTGCTCAAGGAACTGGGCAAGGCTGATGTGCCTGCTTGTAGTGGAACCCGCCATCTCACTACTCCTCATCATTATGCCTATATCAAGATTTCTGAAGGTTGCAACCGCCGCTGTGCGTATTGCGCCATTCCTATCATCACCGGCAAGCACGTTTCTCGTCCGATGGATGAAATCCTTGACGAGGTACGCCAACTGGTAGCCGATGGTGTGAAGGAATTCCAGATTATCGCCCAAGAGCTCACCTACTACGGCGTGGACTTGGACGGCAAGCATCACATCACCGAACTCATAAGCCGCATGGCGGATATTCCGGGTGTGAAGTGGATCCGTCTGCACTATGCTTATCCTAACCAGTTCCCGCTCGATTTGCTCGATGTGATGCGCGAGAAGCCAAACGTATGTAAGTATCTTGACATCGCCCTGCAGCATATCAGCGACAATATGCTCAACAGAATGCATCGCCACGTGAGCAAGCAGGAAACCATCGATCTGCTCAAGACCATCCGTGAGCGTGTGCCGGGCATTCATATCCGCACTACTCTGATGGTGGGATTCCCTGGCGAGACTCAGGAAGACTTCCACGAGTTGCTCGAATTCGTTCGTACTCAGCGCTTTGAGCGTATGGGTGCCTTTGCTTATTCTGAGGAGGAGGGTACCTACAGTGCCAATAACTACGAGGATGATGTTCCTGCCGAGGTGAAGCAGCGCCGTCTTGACGAACTGATGATTCTTCAGCAGGAAATCAGCGCAGAGGTAGAGGCTGAGAAAGTGGGCAAGATATTGAAGGTGATTATCGACCGCAAGGAGGGTGATTACTATATTGGAAGAACCGAATTCTGCTCGCCAGAGGTGGATCCTGAAGTGCTGATTAAGGCAGGAGAGAAGCGTCTGCGCGTGGGTTGCTTCTACAATGTGAAGATTACCCAGAGCGAGGAGTTTGATCTCTACGGAGAAGTGGTAAAGTAATATGGGAGGTAATATTTTGACATCAGAATGAATAACAAGGAGTATATTGCAGAACTTGCTCAGCAGACTGGCTATTCACAGGACGACACCCAGAAGATGGTGCGCAAGGTGATAGATGCCATGATTGCTGAATTTGAGGATGGTGAGGCTGTCTCCATCCCCAACTTTGGTACGTTTGAGGTAAAGAAGCGCTTGGAGCGTGTGGTTGTTAATCCTACTACCAAGAAGCGCCAGCTTGTTCCGCCTAAGCTCGTGCTCGGCTTTCGCCCTGTGGCCAGTGTCAAGGAAAAACTGAAGAATGGAGGTGAAGACTATGAGTAAGATTAGTTTAAGCGACTTGGCGCAGCGCCTGGCAGAGAAGTCGGGAATCAGTCTGCAGGATGCCGAACTGTTTATCAGAAAGATGTTTGATGTTGCCAATGAGGGGCTTCAGTCTGATAAGCTCGTGAAGATGAAGTGGCTTGGTACTTTTAAGGTAATGGCGGTGAAGGATCGTGAAAGCGTGGATGTGAACACGGGCGAGCGTATCATCATCGAGGGCCGTGACAAGATTTCCTTCACGCCCGATAATATTCTGAAGGAGATTGTGAACAAGCCTTTCGCCCAGTTTGAGACCGTTGTGGTGAATGATGGTGTGGATTTCGATGAAATCGACAGAAAATTTGAAAATGCTGAAGAGGATGGTCCTGTATCCGATTCTACGTTAGAGTGTGTTCCTGATTCTGAAAATTCTTCCGTGGAATCTTTTGTTGAACAGGATTCTTCTGCAACAAGTGGTGTGATAGATTTTTTGGATGAAGAAAACGCTGCTCCTGTTAGCGATGAAATGATTGTGATAGGAGAGAGATTGTCTCAGAAAAATGTTGCTGAACCGGAAGAAAAGAAACCGGAAGGATCAGAACCTGCAGCGACAGAACCTGCTGTATTTAAACCTGCAGTATCTGAACCGGTAGAATCTGAATCTGCAACTTCTGAATTGGAAACAAAGGAATCTGAAGTTCCAGCTCAGAATGAAGTTGAGTCTGTTGTTTCTGATGAAGAAAAAGAATCGACATTAACAGAGGAAACTCCTATTGCAGAGAAAGTTCCTTCTGGTGAGGATAACTCTATTACAGAAACTCCTATTGTAGAGAAAGTTCCTTCTGATAAGGAAAACTTTACAGAAACTCCTATTGAAGAGGAAGCTTCTTCAGATGAGGAAACTCCTTCTTCAGATGAGGTAACCGATAAGCGTCATGTTGTTTTGCCTCGTTCTCTAGTTGTTGCTGCGAGCGTAGTATTCCTGGCTATGATAGTAGGCTTTGGTTGGTTTGCTTTTAATTATGGCAAGATGGCTGCCCAGCGTGATCATCTCGCTCTGCAGTTGGATAATTACCAGCAGGTTCCGACAGAGAAGAAGGCACCAGCCAAGTCTGCCCCAACGCAGGAAGAAATTCTTCGCAAGAAGGCTATCGAGGATAGTGTAAGAATGGCGCAGGCAAGCGAAGCCGTCAAGAAAGCCGAAAATGCCGAGCAGAATATGGATGCGGCGGTTGATAAGCAATCGATTGATGTAAAATCGGCTGAGGCTAAGAAGAATTTGGAAGTCAAGAAACTCGCCGATGCGAAGAATTTGGCTGATGCGAAAAGGCAGGTTGATGCAAAGAAACTTGCAGAAACCAAGAAGCAGCAGGAGGCTAAAAAACTTGCAGAAGCCAAGAAAAAAGAAGAAGCCAGAAAGCAGACTGAAAAGCATGCTGCCCAGGCAAGCAGCAAATACGACCAGGATGCCCGTGTTCGAACCGGAGCCTATCGTATCATTGGTGTTTCCGAGGTTGTTACGGCAAGAGAAGGTCAAACCATCAAGTCGCTCAGCCAAAAGTACTTAGGTCCAGGAATGGAATGTTACGTTGAAGCTCTGAATGGTACTTCCCAGTTGAAGCCTGGTCAGAAAGTCAAGATTCCGAAGTTGGAATTGAAGAAAAAGAAATAATTTTAAAGAAATTATTTGAAATACAAGAGGGTGTGTCGTAAGTCTATGACACACCCTCTTTTTGGTTTCTTCATCCGATGAATAATGGAGCATCCTCTTACGTAAAAAAACTTTTGAGATTTTATTTCTTCTCCAATTCCTGAAGGCTTTCCATTTTCTTTGTTTCCAGGAACTCGTAGATTCCGCAGAGATGCTCGCGGACGCGACCATGGCCGAATTCGTACACCTTGCTGACCAGACCATCCAGGAAGTCTCGGTCGTGACTCACTACAATCAGCGTGCCGTCGAAATCCAGCAGCGCCTGCTTCAGTACATCCTTCGTCTTGAGATCCAGATGGTTGGTAGGCTCATCGAGAATCAGCAGATTCACCGGCTCCAACAGCAGCTTCAGGATAGCCAGACGGGTTCTTTCTCCACCCGACAAAACCTTTACCTTCTTGGTAGAATCCTCGCCGCCAAACATGAATGCACCCAGCAAATCGCGAATCTTATTTCTGATTTCTCCCTTTGCTACATCATCAATGGTCTGGAACACAGTAAGCTCTCCATCGAGCAAAGACGCCTGGTTCTGAGCAAAATAGCCTATCTGAACATTGTGGCCCAACTCCAGTTTACCCTCGTTCTGAAGCTGACCCATAATGCATTTTACGAGCGTAGATTTACCCTCACCGTTTCTTCCCACGAAGGCAATCTTGTCGCCACGCTCCACGGTAAGATTCACGCCGCTGAATATCTGCTTGTCATCAAACGACATCGCCACGTCACTCATCTGAACCGGATAGGCTCCGCTTCTCGGACTCGGAGGAAACTTCAATCTCAGTCGGCTGGTATCCTCCTCGTCCACCTCGATCAGTTCCAGCTTTTCGAGCATCTTCACGCGGCTCTGCACCTGGAATGTCTTCGAATACGTACCCTTGAATCGCTCGATGAAGTCCTTGGTCTCGGCAATCATCTTTTGCTGTTCCTCATATTTCTTCATCTGCTGTTCGCGGCGTTCCTTGCGCAGTTCCAGATACTGGCTGTAGGTAGCCTTGTAGTCGTAGATTCTGCCCATGGTAACCTCGATGGTTCTTGTTGTAATGTCGTCTACGAATTTTCGGTCGTGACTGATCACTACCACCGCTTTCGAACTGTTGATGATGAAGTCTTCGAGCCATCCGATAGATTCGATATCGAGGTGGTTGGTAGGCT
>ERZ1034915.1859-NODE-1859-length-10886-cov-13.843320_pt1 | contig 10886 bp, 8 predicted proteins | sample MGYA00520592_ERZ1034915 | MGnify/ENA primary metagenome ERZ1034915 (study PRJEB33766, sample SAMN09781787) | gut metagenome | biome: gut microbiome | host: Homo sapiens | place: Madagascar | study: EMG produced TPA metagenomics assembly of the PRJNA485056 data... | reverse complement strand
AATGTAAAGGTTATTCCAACTTAAAGGTGGGAATAAATTTTTCTTTTGACCAAATCACACCTTGAATAAAGGCGTCGTATTTACTTTTTGGGCAAAGTGTTATAAAATTTTTAATGTAGGTATAAATTGAAAAGGAGATATAAAAATGAATCAATCACCACTTCAAAAAGCTAGATACCAATACAGTCCAAAATTGCCTGGAATGTTAAGAAATGGTATTTCAGAAATCTGTGTTAAGGAAGGAAACGCAACTCAAAGTGTTGCAGACCAAGAAAAAATCGCGGCTTTATTCCCTAACACTTACGGAGAAAAAGAAATCACATTTGAAAAAGGAGAAAATACTGCTGCAGCTAAAAAACAAGTTGTAGGTGTAATCTTATCTGGTGGACAAGCACCTGGTGGACACAACGTTATTTGTGGTCTATATGATGCATTAAAAGCTACTAGTAAAGAAAACGTTCTTTACGGATTTAAAAATGGTCCTATTGGATTATTAGAAGACAACTATGTAGAATTCGATGATGCTTATATCGATGCATACAGAAATACTGGTGGATTTGATATTATCGGATCAGGACGTACAAAATTAGAAACTGAAGAACAATTCGCAGTTGCTGCAAAAGTTTGTGAAAAACACGGAATCACTGCTATCGTAATTATCGGTGGTGATGACTCAAATACAAATGCTGCTGTATTAGCTGAATACTTTGCTGCTCACAATACAGGTGTTCAAGTTATCGGTTGTCCAAAAACTATCGATGGTGACTTGAAAAATGAAGATATCGAATGTTCATTCGGATTCGATACAGCAACTAAAACATATAGTGAATTAATCGGAAACATCGAACGTGATGCAAACTCTGCTAAAAAATACTGGCACTTTGTAAAAGTTATGGGACGTAGTGCAAGTCACGTAGCTTTGGAATGTGCTTTAGAAACTCAACCAAACATTTGTTTAATTTCAGAAGAAGTTGCTGCTAAAAAACAATCTTTATCTGAAATCGCTGACTACATTGCAGATGCAGTTGAAAAACGTTCTGCAAATGGAAACAACTTCGGTGTTGCAATCATCCCTGAAGGTGTAGTTGAATTTGTTCCAGAATTTAAAGCATTGATTGCTGAAATCAACGAATTATTAGCTGGAAACAAAACAGAAGAATTTAACGCATTAGGTAGCTGGGAAGAAAAATATGCATTCATTGAAAAAGGTTTAACTGCTGAATCAATGGCTGTATTCGCAATCTTACCTCAAACTATCCAACAACAATTATTCTTAGAAAGAGATCCACACGGAAACGTACAGGTATCTTTAATTGAATCAGAAAAATTGTTCTCAGCTTTAGTTAAAGATAAATTAACTGAAAGAGGATTTACAGGTAAATTCAATGCATTACACCACTTCTTCGGATACGAAGGACGTTGTGCATTCCCATCAAACTTTGATGCTGACTATTGCTACTCATTAGGATACAACGCATTCATGTTGATCCAATACGGATATAATGGATATTTATCAAAAGTATCTAACTTATCTAAACCAGCTGAAGAATGGGTTGCTGGTGGTATGCCAATCACTAAGATGATGAATATCGAACGTCGTAATGGTGAAGATAAACCAGTTATCAAAAAAGCATTGGTTGAATTAGATGGAAAACCATTCAAATTCTTCGAAGCAAACCGTGATACATGGGCTGTTGAAACTGCATATACTTATCCAGGAGCTATCCAATATTATGGACCAACTGAAGTATGTGATTTAACAACTCGTACATTAGCTCTAGAAAAAGGTGAATAATAAATAAAAGAATGCTTCGGCATTCTTTTTTTAAAGGAGAAATTTATGAAGTATATGATCGCAAGTGACATCCATGGTTCAAGTTATTATTGTCAAAAACTCATGGATGCTTACAAATACGAAAAACCAGATCGATTGATTTTATTGGGAGATATTTTATATCATGGCCCTAGAAATGATCTGCCTAAGGATTATGCACCAAAAAAAGTGATTGAGATGTTGAACTCGATTTCAGACTCGATTTTATGTGTTCGTGGAAATTGTGATTGCGAAGTCGATCAAATGGTATTGGATTTTCCATGTTTAGCAGATTATTCTGTGTTAGATATAAACGGACTTTTTATCTATTGTACACATGGACATTTAGAACCTGTTAAATTAAAAATGGGGGATATATTACTATGTGGACATACCCATGTTCCTGCAATTGAAGATCGAGATGGTATTATTTATATGAATCCAGGCTCAGTTTCGATTCCAAAAGAAAACAGCCCTCATAGTTATATGATACTAGAGGACTGTGTATTTACTTGGAAAGATTTAGAAACGCTTAGCCAATACCGTTATAAAGAATTCCCAAAATCAAAATAATAATGGCAAGAAATACGTAAACATATTTACCTAAGAATTTAAAAGTCGGTCCTACCGGCTTTTTTCTTCCTTTGTCTAATTCTTGTTTTAAAGCATTCCATCCTAAAATATAATAAATGGTAATGGCTCCAAGTAGTGCTGCAAAAGGAATAATATAGATTGTGACAACATCCATCCATTTACCAACAATATCTCCATTTTCAATACATACAGAAATGATGAATGTGATAATTCCACAAAGTAAAACAGCTTTTTTTCTAGAAATGTGAAAGCGATTTTGCCAAGATTCACACACAGCTTCTAACATGTTGATTAGACTTGTGATTCCGGCAAAGGCCACTGAAATAAAGAAGAATAAGGCAAAGAAATTACCGAGTGGCATTTGTTTAAAGACTTCAGGAAGGGTTAAAAACATTAAACTAGGACCACTAACGGGGTCAATGCCAAAAGAAAATACGGCAGGCATAATGGCAAGTGCTGCAAGCATCGCAGCAATTGTATCAAATATAGCCGTTTGCATACTTGCTTTTGGAATATCGACATCATCCTTTAAATAAGCTCCATATACAATCATTCCAGAACCGGTAATGGATAAGGAGAAAAAAGCTTGTCCCATAGCCATGATCCATGTTTCTTTGTTGAGTAAATATTCCCATTTAGGAACAAATAAAAATTTATATCCTTCAATGGCACCATTAAATAAGCTGACACGAATGGCAAGGATAATAAATAAAATAAAGAAGGCTGGCATTAATACTTTATTGACCTTTTCAATGGCGTTTGTGGCACTTGTAAAAAGAAGTAAACAAGTGACAAACAAGACTAAAAAGTGACATGGCACATTCGAAAAGGATTGTGTCATATTTGTAAAGAAAGCTGGAATGTCATTTGTGAGTAGTTCGTTTGTGAGTACGCCTTGAATGCTGCGAAATACCCATCCTAAAATGACACTATATCCAATCGCAATCCCAAGAGATCCTAGTAGTGGAAGCCATCCGATATATTTACCAAACTTATTTTTCCAACAATATGCATAAGCACCTAACGTTCCTGTTTTTGCCATTCTTCCTAGCGCAAATTCAGCCGATAAACCAACAAGACCAAATAAGGCGATAAAAATTAAATATGGTATTAGAAAGGCAGCTCCTCCATATTGTCCTAAGCGATATGGAAACATCCAAATGTTTCCCATTCCTACGGCAGAACCTACGCAGGCAAGCACAAATCCTACCGTACTTTTAAAATTTCCGTTTTTATTCATTTGTAGTACCTCGATGTTTCTTAGTATATCACAAAAATGATATAATATTTAAACAGGTGATGAGTATGTTTGTAGAAGAAAGACAAAATTTAATTTTAGAAGATTTACAAGAGAATGGTAAAGTGTTGGTAAAAGATTTGAGTACACGTTTTGATGTAACCCCCGATTTAATTCGTAAAGATTTAGCTTTTTTAGAATCAAAAGGGAAATGTAAAAAGATTTATGGTGGAGCGATTTTGAATCGTTTAAATGTGCATTTAGAGGATGCCAATTCTAGAAAGAATGTGAATAGTAAGGAGAAACAAAAAATAGCGCAAATGGCTTATGATTTGATTGAACCAAATATGACCGTCTTTTTGGATATTTCGACTACGAATATTGAATTGGCTAAATTATTAGTCTTAAGTCCTATTTCAGATATTACAGTTGTTACCAATATGTTGGATGTAATTCAAATTCTTTCTACAAGTCAAATCCATTCTATTTTCATTGGTGGAGAATTTGATTATGCAAGAAATGGTTTTGTGGGTAATATGTGTGATGAATTTCTTCAACGTTTTCATTTTGATTTAGCTTTTTTAGGTGTGGTTGGTATAGATTTAGAATCTAAAAGTGTTATGACCTATATGCCAAATGATGGTCAAACAAAGCGTATTGTTTTAAAACAATCGAAAAAGTCTTATATGTTGGCGGATTCGGATAAGTTTTACCAAATGGGAAATTATGAGTATGCCAAGATGAATGAATTTTATGGAATTCTACAAACAATAAAAAGTAATAAAAAGTAATAAAGAACTATTGATTTTAATCATAGTTCTTTTTATAATGGATTTGCAAATGGAGGACTTACTATGTTAGATCGTATTTCTATTCTTAAAGATAAAATGTTGTCTCAACCACGCTTTGTAAGTATTGAGCAAGCTTTGATTATTACACGAACATATCAAGAAAATGAAGATAAATCGATTCCTTATAAGCGTGCACTTTCTTTGTATAACGCATTAAGTGAAATTGAAATTGGTATGGAGCCAGAAGAGTTGATTGTTGGAAATCGAACAAAAGGTGTTCGTTATGGTGTCGTTTTTCCGGAAAGTGGAATTTCTTGGGTGGATCGTGAATTTGAAACAATTCCAACACGTCCTCAAGATAAGTTTAATGTGCATCCTGAAGATATTGAAACTTTTCGTAAGGTGATTGTTCCGTATTGGAAAGGTAAAAGTTTAGAGGATGTTATTAAAAATCGTTTTGGTGCTGAAATTAGTGCGATTTCTAAAGTAGTAAAAGTGAATCAAACCGATCATGCACAGGGGCATATTTGTCCCAATGTAAAGGAATGGTTAGAACTTGGTCCACAAGGCTATATTGATTTAGCTAGAAATCATTTAAGCACATGTTCAAAATCACAAAAGGAATTCTATGAATGTGTTATTTTAGTGATGCAAGGTGTACAGAAGTTTATGCTTCGCTATCATGATCTAGCTTTAAAAATGAATAAAAAAGATGTCGCAAAGATTTGTGAAAATCTAGCTTATAAACCAGCTGCAACATTCCATGAAGCATTGCAGTCATTATGGTTTTTATTTGTAGTGCTACACATGGAAAGCAACGCATCTAGTTTTTCACCGGGTCGTTTAGATGAAACTTTATATTCTTATTATAAACAAGATATAGCTTTGGGTATGTTAAAAGAAAGTGAAGCTTTAGAATTGATTGAATGTTTATGGTTGAAATTCAATGAGATCGTATATTTAAGAAATGCGCATAGTGCTAAGTATTTTGCCGGTTTTCCAATTGGATTCAATATTTGTGTCGGTGGACAAGATCAAAATGGCAATGATTTTAGTAATGAATTGAGTCATATGTTTCTAAAGGCACAAGAAGATATTGGACTTCCTCAACCTAACTTATCGGTTCGCTTACATGAACATACAAATGATGAACTATTAAAACATGCGATTCGAGTTGTTTCTAAGGGAAGTGGAATGCCACAATTTTTCAATGATAAGGCAATTATTAAGGCGATGGAAGATTTGGGTATATCGCATTTTGATGCCATGGATTATGCGATTGTTGGATGTGTGGAGCTTACAACACAAGGTAATAATTTAGGTTGGTCGGATTCGGGCATGTTTAATATGAATAAAGTTTTAGAGCTTACATTGAATCATGGTCGTTGTTTGTTGACAGGAAAACAAATGGGACCTGATTACGGTTCTTTAAGTACATATACTTCGTTTTCTGATTTAGAATCTGCCTTTGAAAAAATGATGGATTATTTTATTGATAAAATGATTCCGTGTTTAGAAGAAGTGGAAAAAGCACATATTGATATTTTGCCAACAGCCTTTTTATCAAGTGTCATTGATGATTGCATGGAAAAAGGAATGGATGTCACGCGTGGTGGCGCACATTATAATTTGTCGGGTATTCAAATGATTCAAGTGGCTAATCTTGCGGATAGTTTGGCTGCTTTAAAAAAGCTTGTATATGATGAAAAGAAAATTGATGCAGCTGATTTAGAAAAAGCTTTGAAAGAAAATTTTTCAAACAATGAAGTCATGCGCCAAATGTTATTAAATCGTGCACCTAAGTATGGAAATGATGTGGATTGGGTGGATGAGCTAGGTGCCAAATGGGCATTGAAGTTTAGAAATAAATTAAGAAAATATACAAACTATCGTAATGGAGAATATCATACAGGAATGTATACGGTAAGTGCCCATGTTCCTATGGGAGAAAATGTAGGGGCTAGTTGTGATGGTAGACTTGCCAAAACGCCTTTGGCAGATGGTGGATTATCAGCTGTATATGGTCGTGATTTAAAGGGGCCTACAGCAGTCTTAAAATCGGTGTCGCATTTAGATAATTCTTGTACAACAAATGGTGGCCTATTAAATATGAAGTTTTTACCAGAATTCTTTAAAACAGAATCCGGCATTGATAAGTTTGCAAATTTTATGCGTACATTTGTTGACTTGGAGATTCCGCATATTCAATTTAATGTGGTTCGTAAGGAAGATTTATTAAATGCCAAAATACATCCAGATCAATATCGTTCTTTGACGGTTCGTGTTGCTGGTTATACTGCATATTTTACAGAACTAGCAGGAGAATTGCAGGATGAAATAATCGCAAGGACAAGTTATGACAACATCTAAAGGATATATATTTGACATTAAGCGTTTTGCGACACATGATGGAAAAGGAATCCGTACAACTGTGTTTTTTAAGGGGTGTCCGCTTCGTTGTAAATGGTGTCAAAATCCAGAAGGATTGTCTTATTTACCACAAGTTTTATATATGGAATCCAAGTGTATGCATTGTCTTAGTTGTGTGCATGCATCAAAACATGGTGGAGTCAAATGTGTGAATGATAAAATTTGTATTTCAAGAAATATAAAAGAAGATTGGGATACGATTTGTGATGTATGTCCTACTTTAGCTTTGAGTATGGATGCCAAAGAGTATACGGTAGAAAAATGTGTTCATGAAATTTTAAAGGATGAAATATTCTTTAAAAGAGAAGGTGGAGTTACTTTCTCAGGGGGAGAACCCTTTTTACAAAGTGATTTTTTGATTGATTTATTAAAGGCTTGTAAGGAAAAAGGAATTCATACGGCTATTGAAACAAGTCTATATACGGATTTAGAGAATGTACAAAAGGCTTTACCATATTTGGATCAGATTTATTGTGATTGTAAATTGTATGATGAAAACTTGCATAAACAGTATACGGGTGTATCAAATGAAAAAATATTAAAGAATATTGCGTATTTACTTCAGAGTAATAAAAAAGCGCACGTAATTGTTCGTACGCCTTTAATTCCAACAATGACTGCTTCTTTTGAGAATATTTCTTCTATTTCAGAGTTTCTAGTTTCTTGTTATGAAGATGTTCATTATGAAATCTTGAATTATAATCCTCTAGCTCAATCTAAATATGCGTATTTAGATATGGAGTATTGTTTTAAAGAGAATCCAAAAATGTATTCTAGTGAAAAGATGCAGGAGTTCTATAGTTGTGCAAAACAAAATGGTATAAAAAATCTAGTTATCGATTAAGGAGCTTAGGCTCCTTTTCTTAATGATTTGAAAATGTTTTTAAAGAAGCTTTTATCAGATTTTTTTGTTTCTTTTGCCATCTGAATCGCTAAATTCATACATTCTTCTTGCGAGTTAAGTGGGGCGTTGTGGCTTTCAATTTGTTCGTAGTGTCCATTACTATCGAGTTTTCTAGATTTAACATTATCATTCATCAGTAAATTGAAGTATTCAAGTATTTGATTTTTTAATTTTTCATCTTGAATTGGACAACCAATCTCGACACGTTTTTCGGTATTTCGTGTCATGCAGTCTGCGCTAGCAATATAGATTTTCGTATCTTGTCCATTTCCAAAACAATAGATTCTAGAGTGTTCAAGATAGCGCCCAACAATTGATAGAATTGTTACATTTTCGGTTTCGTTAGGAATGCCTGGAATCAAGCAACAAATGCCTCGTATAATCATATCGATTTTAACACCAGCTTTACTTGCTTCGGCAATTTTACGAATAATGTCTAAATCAGTAAAAGAGTTCATCTTGATTCGAATTCTAGCTGTTTTATTTTGTTTGGCTAAATGGATTTGATTATCAATTTCTTTTATAATTGAAGATTTTAGATTGCTAGGGGCTACCCATAAATGTTGATATTGTCCTTCTAGATTGGACATTGACATGTTTTGGAAGAATGTCACTGCATCTTTTCCAATTTCTTTACGGGATGTGATATAAGAAAGGTCGGTATACATTGTGCTTGTTTTTTCATTATAGTTTCCTGTACCAATTTGTGTGATATAGGTATATTCACCTTTATCTTTATAGGTGATCAAACAAATTTTTGAATGTACTTTATAATTTTCAAAACCATAAAGAATATGGCATCCTGACTCTTCAAGTTCTTCAGCCGCAGAGATGTTATTTTGTTCATCAAAACGAGCTTTAAGTTCCATTAAAACAGTAACGTCTTTGCCGTTTTCGGCAGCTCGACATAAATAGCGCACAATTTTTGAATGTTTAGCCAATCGATAAATTGTGATTTTAATTGAAACAACATGTTTATCTTCACTTGCATCTTTCAATAGTTTAAGAAACCCATCCATAGATTGATATGGATAAAAAAGTAATATATCGTGATCCAAAACTTGTGGGATGCATGGCTTTTCTAGATTCAATGATGGATTTTGTTGTGGATTAAATGGTTTATAAAGTAAGGGGGTTTTATCGATTGTGGGTGCTAAATCAATCATTTTAAAGATGTGAGATAATTCCAAAGGGCATTTTGAAATAAAAACTTGTTCTTGTTTTAAGCTTAGATGACTACAAAGATATTCCATAGAATTTTGAGCGATTTCTTTATACACTTCTAATCGTATGGGAGCAAGTCGATTTCTTTTTTTAAAATATGTTTCATATATTCGCGATAATCGTCATCATCATCTATTTGGTCTTCATTTAAGTTGATATCGGCATTTCTTGTGATGCGTACAATTGTTTTATTTAAAACTTTGCAGTTTTTAAATAAACGTTCAATACAATGGAACATGATTTGTTCAATCAGCATGTAACAGTGACCATAATTTGGAATGTAGACAATGCGATTGGCAAAATCAGGTATGGGAATAAGGGCAAAGTGTTTGTTCTTGTCTTCATAGATTTCCAAGAATAAGTATTGAGCTTTATTGACTAAATGTGGAAATGGGTGATGTGGATCAATGATTTGTGGAGATAATAATGGAGTGATATTTGTATCAAAGTAATTTTTAACAAATTTTTCTTGATCTTTAGATAATGTTTTAAAGGAAATACAAGATAGTTGTAATGCGTTTAGTGTTGAATTGATATCTTTGTATACATTATCTCTAAGTTTATATAGTTTACTAGTTTCATTAAAAATCGCATCGAGTTGTTGACTTGGGACCATCCCGCTTTTCTTATCAATTTTAGCGTTGTCAATTAAAGAAAGGTCGTATAAAGAACCGCATCGAATCATATAGAATTCATCTAGATTACTTGTAAAGATAGCTAAAAATTTAGCGCGTTCCAATAAAGGAACACGAGGGTCAGCTGCTTCTTCTAAGACTCGTTTGTTGAATTGTAACCAAGATAATTCTCTATTTTGTGTAATTTTCATTTGTTTTCTCCTATTTGGTTTTGAATTAAATATCCTTCTCGGACTCCGTTTGTACAGATTTGAATGGTTTCAATAGAATATTTAGAAATAATTCCTTCAAGAATTAATAGACCACAAAACATAGTGTGTACACGTTCTGGTTTGATTTTTAAAAATAAGTGAAGTGTATCTGTTTTGTTTTCACTTAAGGTTTGTAAAAGTTTATAAATTTTATTTGCTGAAAAAACATAAGCATCCCGATCAATCCATCCAAAGTGAACTAATAAAGATCGAATGGCACGCATGTTACCTCCGGTAATTGCTAGATTTTGAAATGTGGATATTTTTTGAGGAATGGATATAGTTTCTAATTCAGATTGAATTCGCTTTTGAATTTGAATAGTTTCCTCTTTTGTGGGTATTACTTTCTTTACGTATTTATTGAATAAATTTAAAGAACCTATATTTAATGAATGGGTAGCTAAGTTTTTAAAGTGTTTGTAAAATACTAATTCAGTACTGGCGCCACCACTGTCAATGTATAATCCTTCGGGATATTTGATTTGGTGCATAGCTCCTTTGAAAGAAAGATTTCCTTCCATAGTTCCAGAAAGAAGAACAATGTTTATATTGACGGTATTTGAGATGATTGAGATAACTTCAAGTTTATTGTTTAGATTTCGCAAGGATGCAGTTGCAAATGCATCGATAATATGTATTTGAAGTGCGTCTAATATCTCTTTTAATCTGAGTAAACATTGTTTTAATTTGTTGATACCTTCTAGTGATAAATTGTTTTTATTTACATATGAAATGAGTCCAACATTTTCTTTTTTTGAAAAAAGTAAATGAAATGAGTGGTTGTTTAACTCATAAACATTGAGACGTATTGTGTTGGAGCCAATGTCAATTATTCCTATATTCATAGTCTTTCATCCCTTTCAAATCAGTATTATATGACTTGGGTGTTAATGCTAGATTAAGTCGATGTTAAAGAAAATTTACATTTTTTAAAAAAAGGGGTTTACAAGATGGGAAGTATTTGGTAATATAGATGAGCACTGCTGAGGTGCACATGATCTTTGAAA
>ERZ1034915.1858-NODE-1858-length-10889-cov-7.710910_pt1 | contig 10889 bp, 11 predicted proteins | sample MGYA00520592_ERZ1034915 | MGnify/ENA primary metagenome ERZ1034915 (study PRJEB33766, sample SAMN09781787) | gut metagenome | biome: gut microbiome | host: Homo sapiens | place: Madagascar | study: EMG produced TPA metagenomics assembly of the PRJNA485056 data... | reverse complement strand
GATTAAACTCATCTCTGCGGCATTTACCTTAGGATTTGCTTATGCTGCATGGAACGTCGGTATATTACATGGCAACGTCACCATTATGGCGGTAGGTTCGTATTTTACGCCCGTACTTTCGTCGGCGCTTGCTGCGGTACTGCTTAGTGCTCCGCTATCGTTCTCATTCTGGCAAGGCGCACTGATGGTCTGCGGCGGTTCCCTGCTCTGCTGGCTGGCGACACGTCGTCAATAAAAAGGCAAAGCCGTTTACACTGTAAGCGGCTTTCATCTTCATATGCATATCATTTATTTTTTAACGAAGTGATTACCATAATTAACTAATATCTTTCTATTTTAATTAATATTTTTGTCTGTAGGCTGCTTTATTTATTCCTATAAGACAAATAGAGCTTATTAATTTTCTGTTTTTTGCTACTTCGATGTAAATCACACAAATGGAATTTATCTGGCATTATATCGAACTAATCATTGAACTATTGATTCGCCACTCTTTTAATATGCGCAGTCATGGAAGATTGATATTCTAATTATTGCAGACTATACCTTAGGAATATTACAGAGATATATACAATGAAAACAAAATTAATAGCAGTGGTGATATCAACTTTGTTAGCAGCAGGCGCCGTAAACGCAGCTGAAATCTACAACAAAGATGGCAACAAACTGGATCTTTATGGAAAAGTGAATGGATTACATTACTTTTCAAAAGATGATAGTAAAAATGGCGATAAAACCTATGCTCGTCTCGGTTTTAAGGGTGAAACGCAAATTACCTATGAACTGACAGGCTATGGTCAATTTGAGTATGAATTTAAGGCCAATGGACCTGAATCGGAAGGTTCCCACAAAGATAAAACTCGTCTTGCATTTGCTGGTTTGAAATTTGATCAGTTCGGTTCTCTCGATTATGGTCGTAACTATGGCGTAGCCTATGACATTGGTGCATGGACAGACGTTCTGCCTGAATTCGGCGCCGACACATGGATTCAAACCGATGTATTCATGACTAAACGAGGCACTGGACTTGCCACTTACCGTAATAATGACTTTTTCGGTCTGGTTGAAGGCCTGAACTTCGCTGTGCAGTATCAGGGCAAAAATGACAGCAGTAATGAATATTCATCATCGGGACGCGTCCAAACTGAAGGCAACGGTGATGGCTTTGGTATTTCGTCCTCATATACCTATGAAGGTTTTGCTGCAGGGGCGGCTTATACCCATTCTGACCGAACAGTTGGTCAACAAGAATTAGCAAAAATTAATTCTATTAACGCCTCCGGTAAAGCAGCTGAAATGTGGGTTGCAGGCCTTAAATATGATGCGAATAACATCTACCTTGCTGCCACTTATGCTGAAACACTGAATATGACGCATTTTGGTAATTCCTGGACGGGCCCATATATTGCGAATAAAACCCAGAACATCGAACTTGTTGCTCAATATCAGTTTGATTTCGGCTTACGCCCGTCAGTGGCATATCTGAAATCGAAAGGAAAAGAACTGGAGCGTTGGGATAGCCAGGATCTGGTTGAATACATTGATCTTGGCACCAGTTACTACTTCAACAAAAATATGTCCACCTATGTGGATTACAAAATCAACTTGCTTGATGACACAAGCTTCACGAAGCAATCGAGTATAAATACTGACAACATTGTTGCTGTCGGTCTGGTTTATCAATTCTGATAAGTTATCCCGCCCGTAAATCAGCGCAGTGCTGGCTTACGGGCACTCCAGGTAGAATTATGCAACAGGTAACTGGATTGTGCCTTTGTGGGCAAAGCCATTTTATCGTCAATATAAAATCACTCGATGTTTGCGCTTGCCACTGCACATTGTGCCAGAAATGGTCTGGCGGTATTGCCATGTATCTGGAAGCCTCTGAGTCGCCTGTAATGTCAGCGCAATCTCCACCACCGCCTTTTTTTGCCTCGACACCCCATGGCAGACGCTATTTTTGCGCAGGCTGCGGCTGTCCGCTGTGGCTAACGCTCACAAAAAATCACCGTGTCTTCGTTCCCTGGACCTTGCTGGAATTGAGTGATCTTGACAGGCGCCGCCTGGTGCTGGCAGCAGAAATTTATACAGAAACGCAACCGCAATTCTGGCATCTCACAGGTCAATATGCCCGTCTGACGGGCAAAGAAGTTGAAGCAATGGACAATACCTGCCAGATCACCCTTGAGACTCTTACCCCAGATCGCCCCCTGCAACCGGTAACGTAACACCGGTGATATAGCTGGCATCGTCGCTGGCGAGAAACAAAATGGCATTCGCCTGCTCTGCCAGTGTACCGTACCGATGCATCAAGCTACTCGCCAGCGTTTGATCAATGACCTGCTGATACCAGGCTTGCTCCTCAACGGTTGGTTGTTCTTCGTTACGAGGCGTTAAACGAGTCGGGGCATCTGTTCCCCCAGGGGCAACAGCATTAATCCGAATGCCACTACCACTATATTCCATCGCGATAGAACGGGTTAACGCATTGACCCCACCTTTTGCTGCCGAATATGGCACACGATTAACACCAGCTGTCGCCACTGACGAGATATTCACAATGCTTCCTTTACCCTGTTGTAGCATCCAGGGTAATGCCGCACGGCACCCCCAAAGCGTGGGAAACAGAGATCGACGCACTTCTTTTTCAATTTGTTCCGGTTGGTACTCAGCAAAAGGTTTCGCCCAAATGGTCCCGCCGACGTTATTAATCAGGATATCGAGTCGGCCAAAATGGGCGACGCCTGTTGCGAATGCCTGCCCGGTGCTTTCCCACTGTTCGAGATCTGCTTCCAGCGCCAGAACATCGCAACCTGCCTTTGCCAGCGTAGCGGCCAGTTCATGAACGTAACGAGAACGATCAATCAGCAGCAAACGCGCCCCTTCACGGGCTGCTTGTTCAGCGGTTTGCCGACCGATGCCTTGTGCTGCACCGGTTATCGCCATGACTTTATTTTGAAATCGCATTTTTGTTCCTTATGCCGCCGCGCTCTGGCTGGCGATAAATTTTTCATACCAGAAACCTGCCGGGGAGATTCCTCTTTCGCGAAGTGCCGTTGCTACGGCATTCACCATCGGTGGCGGCCCACAAAGATAGATATCCACATCGCCATTATTCAACATCGCATCATCCAGATGCTCCGTAACATATCCCCGCTGTGGGCAATTGCTTTGCGCATCACTCACCACCGGAAGCCAACGAAACTGGCTCAATTGACGAGCGAACGCATCCAGCTCCTGGGTTTTAACCAGATCGCAATCCAGTGTTACGCCATATAACAACGTCACCGGGCGTGTACTGCCCTGGGCTTGTAATGTCTCCAGCATCGACAACAATGGCGCCAGCCCTGTTCCTCCTGCCAGCATTAACAATGGGCGTTCACCACTGCGTAAATAAAAGCTGCCCATCGGACCACTGAGGCTAAGGCGATCGCCCGGTTGCGCTCGTTGCGTTAACCACTGACTCATCATTCCGCCGGGTACGTTACGAATCAAAAATCGCCCTTCCCGACTGCCCGCTAAGGAGCTAAATGAATAAGCGCGCACTTGCGGTGTTCCTGGCACTTGAATGTTAATGTACTGGCCGGGTAAAAACGTCAGTGGTTCATCCAGTTGTACCACCAGCTCAATGGCGGTATCCGATAGCATCGTGACCTGTACGACTTCTGCGTCTGTCGTGGTAATCGCCGTTTTGCATTGCGCCGCTGCCACAGGAATATCAATGACACAATCGCTGGTTGGGATCATCTGACACGTCAACACCTGACGAGCCAGTGCTTCATCTTCACTGAGAGCATCCTCAAGATAATCCTCACCCAACGCATATTCGCCGCTGGCACAATGGCATTTGCAAGTGCCACATACGCCGTCAGAGCAATCCATCGGCAGATTGACCTTCTGTCGGTAGGCAGCATCCAACACTTTTTCACCCTGGTTACACTGAATAAATCGGGTGATCCCGTCTTCAAAATTGAGTGCGATTGTAAAACTCATCATGCCTCCTCAAATGTGGTAAACGTCGATCACCTGACGGATATAGTCATTATTCAGGCGTACGGTTTTACGAATAATCTGCGGTTTGCCATCAATCTCGATGAGTGTGCAACGCGTCGCACCAAAAAAGAGATCGGTATGCTGATAACGATGGTTGTAAGTCACCCAGTTATAGCGCACGTCAATGCCCTGCTCGATTTCGCCCAGCAGTTCCACATTGCTGATCATGTGTGTTGTACGTGGTTCCGGGGTACTGGCACCTGAACGTTCGGTTTTAATGCGATAGACCCGGTCTTCCAGGCCATCACGATTGGGGTAATAGATCAGCGAGATCTCTTTTTGCGGATCACGTGTCAGTTTGTCATCATCGCCCCAGGCAGGCATCCAGAACACCACTTTTGGGCTATAGCAGTTCAGCCACTCATCCCACTGGCGATCATCCAGCAGTCGGGCTTCGTAATAGAGAAACTGGCGGACTTGTTCGAGGGTTAACATCAGGCCACCTCCACACGCTGAGTAATTGACTGGTCATAACACATCTGTTCTTTTTCCAGTGCCGCCAGCATGACGTTTTGCCAGTGATGGTGATGGGCGATATACAGTGCTTCATCTTCCGATTTCACGCCGCTGAGCAATGGCGTAAATCCTGCGTGTTGCGCATGTTCGTCCGGGCCATCAACCCAATGCAGAGCACCACGGCTGAGATCGCTCCATGGCAGGTTTTCACCAAGATAACCGCGCTGACAGGCGCTGAATTCTTCCAGATCATCTGGTGTGCCCATCCCGCTGACATTAAAGAAATCTTCATACTGACGAATACGCAATGCGCGAGCCTGTTCAGATTCGCCTTTTGGCGCAAAACACCAGATAGTGACTTCGGTTTTATCAACTGCAATGGGGCGGATTACGCGGATCTGCGTGGAAAACTGATCCATCAAATAAACATTGGGATAGATACAGAGATTACGCGTTTCGTTCACCATTTGGTCAGCACGCAGTTCGCCAAATTCTGCCTGTAAACGTTCCCGATGGTCATAAACCGGACGCACTTCCGGGTTTAACGTACGAGTCCAGAGCAACATGTGACCGTTATCAAAGCCATATCCGCCACCAATACTTTTTGACCAGCCATTGGCATCTACAGCGCGGGTACCTTCCGCTTCATAATTTCGCCGTGACATCGTTGACGAGTAGTTCCAGTGCACCACGCTAACGTGGTAACCGTCAGCACCGTTTTCCGCACCGAGCTTCCAGTTCCCTTCATAAACATAGCTCGACGATCCATTGAGAACTTCCAGCCCTTCCGGAGCTTGATCAACGATCAAATCAATGATTTTGCAGGTTTCACCGAGATACTCTTCCAGCGGCATAACATCGTCACTCAGGCTACCGAACAGAAATCCGCGATACGACTGGAAACGGGGCAATTTCTGTAAATCGTGGGAACCTTCATGTTTAAATGTTGGAGGATACGCGCCGGTACTTTCATCTTTTGCTTTTAATAATTTGCCGTTATTACTAAATGTCCAGCCATGAAATGGACAGGTAAATGAGTTTTTATTTCCCCGCTTGCGTCGACATAACATCGCGCCACGGTGAGCACAACTATTGATTAAGGCATGAAGCTCACCTTTTTTATCGCGGGTAATAATGACCGGCTGACGTCCCAGCGTTAAAGTATAATAATCCCCTGCTTCGGGAATTTGGCTTTCATGGGCGAGGAATACCCAGTTACCTTCAAAAATATGCTTCATTTCAAAATCAAACAATTGCTGATCGGTAAATATAGACCGATGGCAACGATAAATATGATTTTCACGATCAACAATTAATGCATTGCTGATTTTATCTTTTAATGTTGAGAGAGTTTTTTGCATGAACTTAGCCCTCCGGGATAAACCAGATATAAAATAAAAACGGCGGTATTACCTCAACGTAATACCGCGAAAGGAGAATTTATTCTTGTGCGCGCAGGCGAGTAATACGCTGCTCTTCATCCGGGGCTTGAGCTTTACATAATGTAAAGTCAAAGTGCACTTCGGTGTGTTCGCCATCAAGCCCGCGCTCAGCAATTTTTGCACTTTCATTAACTTTTACCGGATCAGCAATCAGCCCATCACGGGTAGCAAAGGCAAAGTCATCCCATAAATATTGATCGCCATTCAGGTTGATCTGACTGGTAAGGTGCTTATGCCCAGGCGCGGAAACGAAAAAGTGAATATGCGCCGGGCGATTACCATGACGACCCAGGCGATCCAGCAGTTTTTGGGTTGGACCATCTGGTGGGCAACCGTACCCGGACGGCACAATACTCCGCACACTGTAACGACCATCAGCTCCCGTACGAATACGACGACGCAGGTTATATTCGCTTTGGCTCTGGTCAAAGAAGGAGTAATTACCCAGCGTATTAGCGTGCCAGATATCAACAATCGCGTTTTCTACCGGGCGGCCTTGCGTATCTTTTACCTGACCATGCAACCACATCACTTCCCCGGCGTCCGCACCATCATCCATACGGGCATGGCTCTCTGACAAAGGCGCGTTAGCGACATACAGTGGGCCTTCGATGGTACGCGGTGTACCCGTTTCACGCTGTTGCGCCGCATCGAGGGCGTCCTGGCGCAGATCAAGATAATGCTCCAGACCCAGACCGGCTGCCAGCAATGCCGCTTCTTGTCGGCCGCCCAGCTCATGCAAATAATTGATTGCCTGCCAGAACTCTTCCTGTGTGATATTGTAGTCATCAATTAAAGTACAAATATTTTCCAATAACCGATGCATGATCGATTTAAAACGTTCGTCGCCATCAGTTGTATTTAACCCGGCGCTGATGCGCAGTAAATTCTGCACATCTTCGTGTTTAACAAATGAATTGCTCATATTATTCTCTCTTTTATTGTTCCAGGATAATGCCGGAGTTATCCGGCATGAGGTAAGATATCAATTAACGGTCGTCATCACGAATTGAAGAAGGATGACGGCAAAGCGCCTCTACATTAATATCCATAAACGGATATAGCGGTAGTGCCATTAATAATTCATGTAATTCTTCGGCGTCTTTAACGTCAAATATACTGACATTGGCATAAAGACCGGCAACACGCCAGATATGACGCCATTTACCTTCACGTTGTAATTGTTGTGAATAATCTTTTTCACGTTTTTTTATATCTTCGATTTCAGCAAAAGGAATATCACGTGGAATATTCACGGTCATATCGACTTTAAATAACATGGTTCTCTCCTGTTACCGCGTTTCTTTTACGGGAATAGAAACGCAATTTGTCTTCATCCAGTTCCACACCCAGTCCAGGTGTTTGTGGCAGTGTTACCTGACCATCAGCGAAAGTGAGCGATACACTAACGATGTCATCTTTTAACAGCAGCGGACCGAACATTTCTGTGCCCCACTGCAACGGAAGTGTTGACCAGGCGTGCAAAGAGGCGACGGTGCCAATAGTGCCTTCCAGCATGGTTCCGCCATACAGCCCAATACCTGCCGCTTGCGCCACGCGAGCCAGTGCCAGCACACTGTTTGGACCGCCGGCTTTGGCAATTTTCAGCGCATACGCACCACTAAACCCTTGTTGCGCCAGTTGATAACCGTCGTAATGATTCGCCACCGCTTCATCAGCAAGAATTGCCGTTTCTACCTGATGGCTCAGACGTACCAGTGCGGCGTTATCCTGAGCACTGACAGGCTGTTCAATCAGATCCACGCCCATAGCCGCCAGCTCACGACATCCTTTGGCTGCTGTGGTGGCATTCCACGCCTGGTTAACATCGACGCGAATACTGGCGCGATCTCCCAGTGCCTCAACAATTGCTCTGGTATGCCGGAGATCAGCCTGCAACTCCCGCGCACCAATTTTGAGTTTAAAAGCCTGGTGACGCCCCTGCTCCAACAGATTCTCACCTTCAGCAATATCTTTTGTTGTGTCACCACTCGCCAGGGTCCAGAGGACAGGCAAGGTTGTTGACAAGCCACCGCCAAGAAGTGCCGAAACAGGTAATCCCTGTGCTTTACCCTGAGCATCAAGCAATGCGGTTTCAATCGCTGATTTGGCGAACGTATTCCCTTTGATCGCCGCATTCATTCGCGCGGTGATCGCATTAAGGTTGTCGGCTGGCTGCCCTTTTAACAAGGGAGTCAGGTAATCTGTAATTGCACAGGCGATGGCCTCCGGGCTTTCCACGCCGTAACTTAAGCCACCGATGGTGGTCGCTTCCCCTATCCCTGTAATACCGTCAGAACGGGTAAGACGCACAATGACCAGTGTCTGACACCCCATGGTGGTCATGGAAAGCTTGTGGGGGCGAATAGTTGGCAAATCTACCAGCCAACATTCGATGCGTTCTACGGTCGCGCTCATCGTCTCTTCCTGTGTATGAAATACATAACTTTTTCTACCGCCAGCGATAACCAACGGTGGTTGTGCTTTGACAATAGGAGCGAGCAGGCAAGATGGTCAACGGCGATAATCGAAATGTTGTGCGATAATCGGCACAAATGTTAACTTGAGGTTAATTGTGTGATCGAGGTGGTATAATGCAGTACTGCTGATGCCACATTTTTGGCAATGGGTATAGTAAATTTCGCATGGCGCATACAAAGAGGGAATCGATGAGTGATGTTATTGGGTACGCAAAAAATGATCCTAACTTTATGTTGTCGCTGGCGCGAGGGCTTGAGGTACTCAATGCATTTACGCCACAGCGACAACGACTGACTATCTCGCAATTAAGTCAGAAAACACAGATTTCTCGCGCCTCTGTACGTCGCTGCCTCTACACTCTCGCTGCACTTGGCATGGTGCACAGCCCGGATGGTCGCCATTACGAATTACTGCCCCGCGTACTGGCGGTTGGTCATGCATATCTTGCCGGAACGCCATTAGCAAAGGTGGCTCAGACGGCGCTTGATAGCCTGGGTAAGAGCCTTGGACAATCCTGTTCTGCTGCAACTCTTGATGGTGATAACGTGCTCTATATTGCCCGCTCAGCAGTCAATAATTTGCTTAGTGTAGATATTGGTCGTGGTAGTCGATTACCCGCATGGGCGACCTCTATGGGGAGAGTTCTGCTGAGTGCACTACCTGATGAACAATTAAACGTGACGTTGTCACGTATAAACATGATTCGCTATACCCCGCATACCCTGAATTCACTTTCTGCTTTACGTGAAGAACTGGCGCGAGTGCGCAGACAAGGCTATGCCCTGGCAGATCGGCAAATCGAGGTCGGTCTGTGTTCTCTGGCGGTCCCGTTATTATCCCGAAATAACCAGGTGGTTGCCGCGTTGAACGTGGGTGTCCCGTCTGCGTCTATGAGTGGCGCGGAACTGAAAGAACTAGCACTTCCCGCTTTGCGCCGTGTCGCTATGGATTTATCCTTACAGTTGTAATCATTACTGTTTAATTCAATATGGGGAATTATCCCTTCGGGCAAACGAAAATTGCCTGATTAACTACGCTAATCAGGCCTTCAGTCTCTCTGTAATACACTGAATTTACGTGCTTTTATAGGTCGCCTGGCTAAAACTATTTTCCCGCTTCCGGGTGCGTATCAAACGCTGCCATCACCAGTGCTAACTCATCCACAGTAAAGCCATGTTTCGCATCATCCACACCCAGACCAAACTGTTCCTGCATCACAGCATACAGCGACGTCACATCTGGCAAATTCCGCTGCTCCACCGCATGACCATTTTCATAATGCGTAAAATGAAAATTGGTCAGAGTCAGCTTGCCACCGTCTGGTAAATGGCGGCACATCAGCAAATGATGACGAAAATGCGACTGCGGCCAGTGTGCCGACCAAAAATTACCCATCACATAATCGCTTTGTTGTTGCTCACAAAGATCAAAACGGTACATCGACTGCCAGTGCTGATGATGATTAAACTGCAAAATCCAGTCATTACCGTCCTGTAACAGGCGATATTCTCCGTGCGGCGTGGTCTGCGCGAGATCAGGAACTAAACGGATCGGAGCTGTCAGCGTCTGCCCGCCAAACCCCACATCGGCAATCCACTGCTTGCCTTCCAGTTCTACTAACAGTAACCGATGGGTTCGTGGCGGTAACACGGGAGGATTTGATAACACCACGCGGCCTAACAGACTGCGAACATTAAATCCCAGCTCGCGCAACACTCGTTCAAACACACCATTCTGCTCAAAGCAGTAACCACCCCGCCGTGCTGTCACCAGTTTTTCTTCCAGCGATTGATCATCAAGCAGCATTTCTCTCGGCAACAAAACGTCGATGTTCTCAAACGGGATGGTGCAATTGTGCTTAAGGTGTAACGCACGCAATGTGTCGATGTTTACCCCAGCAGCTCCCGACCAATTAATGCGGGCAAAGTAATGATTCAGAATGGGCGTCATAAGGCGTTCCTGTCAGTTGTATTCTCAACTTATAACCTGGATTAGACGCGACACCGGCTATTTTGTGCGTTCGCGGACGTCCATCACGTTAGCAAATCGCCGATCCCGTTAATTTCGTTGCTTATTGCGATACGAGCTACCCTTTTAAAAACCCCTTTATAGCGAGGCGATACCGTGAGTCGATTCATCCCTGTCGAATTACACCATGCCAGCCGTCTGTTAAATCACGGCCCTACTATTCTGATCACTAGTTTCGATGAGCAATCCCAGCGGCGTAATATTATGGCAGCAGCCTGGTCGATGCCTGTAGAGTTCGAACCACCGCGAGTGGCCATTGTGGTGGATAAATCGACATGGACCAGAGAGTTGATTGAGCGTAACGGTAAGTTTGGCATTGTTGTTCCTGCTGTTGCAGCGACTAACTGGACGTGGGCGGTGGGAAGTGTATCGGGGCGTGAAGAAGATAAATTTAATTGCTATGGCATTCCGGTGGTGAAAGGTCCGGTG
>ERZ1034915.1857-NODE-1857-length-10889-cov-37.018276_pt1 | contig 10889 bp, 6 predicted proteins | sample MGYA00520592_ERZ1034915 | MGnify/ENA primary metagenome ERZ1034915 (study PRJEB33766, sample SAMN09781787) | gut metagenome | biome: gut microbiome | host: Homo sapiens | place: Madagascar | study: EMG produced TPA metagenomics assembly of the PRJNA485056 data... | reverse complement strand
ATAATAAGGTACGCAAGGGGGAGGTAGGAAAAAACAGCTGTTAACTGTTAACCTGTTAACCCCTGCTGCTCCCAGATGCTCTTTTAGGAAATTTAAACAAGTATGCTTGGTGGGTTCATCGAAAAGCCGTACTTTTGTACCCGACTATAACAACATCAAAACAATAATAACAACATAAAATGAAAAAACTGAAATTCCATATAGTAGGTCTTACCCACAACGACGTGAAAGGTCGTGAGGTAGAATACGCCAGGGAGGCAGAGGGCAGAACCATCTGCCTCGTGCCCGATGACGCCAACCCCTTTGATATGCTGGCGGTGAAGGCTTACGACAAACAGCTTTTCATCGGCTATGTCTCAGCCCTGGAGGGCGAGGACGTAAGAGCCCTCATCATTGCCCGGAAGGGCAGGAACCTGCGCACCCGATGCCTGGGAAGCAACAGCAAGGAGGGTGCAGATGAGAAGTCGGGGCTCCAGCTGATAGTGGAGGCGCGCGTGGACGTCTCTGAGCAGGAGATAGAGCAGGCACGCAGGGAAATCTATGATGACAGAATCTATGACGACTGGCACTATTCCGGACCCATTCTGCCCATCGACAAGCTGACCCGTTTCAGCGATTGCACCATGATGCTGGAAGGCGTCATCAACGACATCATCAGCATCCAGGAGCAACTCTCACGGGATTCAGATTCTTCTCATCATTCAGATTCTTCTCATCATTCAGATTCTTCTCGTGATTCAGATTCCGCTGAAGCCGATAAGAACCCTCTTGATGCCGATTCCCGGTCGGCGCTGGAGGCAGAGCTGCGCGACAACCTGGAAGAGGCTAGGGAGCGGCTCAACAGCTTCATGGAAATACAGCGAAGCGATTATTCGCGCGAGATGACGCAGACGAGAAACCGCATTCTCAACAACCTCGACCTCATAGACGATGAGGAAATCCATCGCATGGGCGAGCAACTGTATACGGAGATGGGATTCATCACCAGTTCCGGTTATCGTGAACGGGCAGCCCAGTCTTTCTTCGTAGAAGCGCCTATCGCCATCAAGAAGAAGCAGACGGGCGCCTACGACTATAAAGACCAGCTGGACGCCATAGAAAAGCAGCTCTATGCCTTCCCATATTCGCTCTATCCCACGTTCAAGGCGGACCCGGTAGATTTCCTCCGCCAGGTATTCTATAAGCGTGTGCCTCGTAAGATGATGCTCCAGTTGCTCTCGGGCATCGTACTGATGATTATGAACGGCAGGGTGAATGATGTGAAGCAGTGGGGAAAACACGGTGATGCGGCATCGCTGGAGGCGATGAAGGCGATGAAGGCGGTGGGTGCCAAGCCTTCGAACGAAGTGAAGAAGGAGAAATTCATGGAACTGGTTGATTTGGTAATTCCGAAGATAGCGGTTTATAAGAAAAACGGCTGTCCTGAATTGCTGGTGAAAAGGCAATCCGACTGGTTTCCTGTGTTCCGCCTCTTAAACGGGTGGGGGCTATTCGATATGGGAGCTCCTACAGCCTTCTGCAAACATCTGGCCCACCTGTATGAAAAAATACCTCCGGAGAATACGGAGCGTGCTCCGCTCTGCAAATGGAAGGATCTTGCGCAGGTGAAATCTGACCCATTCGAATATGCGGCTCTGGAATGGTGGAAACTTAGTTCAGATAAGTTGGGCTCGGTAAGCTTAGAAAGATTCAATCATTATTGCGATATTGTGAATGTTTTCAAGAAGATTTTGGGAGCAACAGCTTTTTTGGAGAATGTGGACTTGAAGGAAATCTTGCCGAAACAGGTGGATAAGGAAGTGCCAGCCTCGGACACCAAAAATGATGACGAGATGACGGCGGAAGATGGTAGCTAGCGGGGTATATTAATACCTCGCTTATACCCCTCCTATACCCTTTGATGATTCTTTATACCTTGTTTTATACCCTCTTTATACCCCTGCTTTTTTATTCCAGAAAAAACTTGTAAACGGCTATTTTTTTGTTTATCTTTGCATCGCTTTTCGGAAGAGAAGTGGCTGGTTTTCAGTAATCCAGTCATTGTATAATCTAAATAATATTCAAATGGTAAACAACAATCTTTCTTTTGATGAGTGCAAGCAGATGAGCCGTCGTCTCATCGCCATGAACCCTAATCGTAATGCGAACATGGGTAAGATTTCCACTTGTCTTCTTGATTACTACACCGAGCTTACCAAGCAGCCTTGGCTCTGCACCCTCGTTGGGCAGATTCGCGACCTCACCGCCAAGCAGAACCAGATGCTGCAGCAGGCGGCTGATGCTGTGGATGCTGCGCAGTATCAGAACGAGGATGACCTTGCCTTCGCCATCATCAAGAAGCAGGAGGAGGTGAAGGCAGGCGAGACCTTCAAGCAGCTCGACAAGCAGATTTCCGCACTCAAGAAGCAGTTGCCGTTCCGCTCTCCTCATTACTTCCACTTCCTCGATGACCATCGTGCCCAGAAGACCATCGACCCGGAGGCTTTCACCTTCCAAACCACCGTTGACATCGACAACCCGGAGGAGGTGGAGACGGCGGTGAAGAATGCCCTGCTGCTGAACGGAATGTTTGATGATCCTGCCGAGAAGCTTTTCAGAGAGAAGATTTTCTCTGCCGATGACATCGAGCTTTGGAAGGGGAAAGTGCTTCACGTGGAACGTTCGGCTCGCAACAAGGCGCACATCGACATCCGAATCCCTATCGGAATGACCATCGCTGAGGCTCAGAGCGCCTTCTGCAAGCTCATCCATGCCACCGAAGACCCTAGCTGCGTTACGCCTGAGCGCATCATCTTCATCACCGATGCCGTGAGCCAGATCTATACTGCCGACAACTGGTACAAGCGACTGGATGAGGAAGCCGTGGCAGAATATCGTGAGGCTTATAGAAAGAGAGGATTGGATATCGACGGCCGTCCGATGGATGTAGATTCGGCAAAGCATCGCACAGCCCAGCAGAATCCATCATCCTTGAATCCTTCTCTTCTGAATCCATCAGCTCGGAGTCAATCTTCACAGGGTTCTTCTTCATCATCTTCATCATCTTCTCCAACCGTAGATTTCCAGCCTGTCGAGAGCGAGGAGGAGAAGGCGAGAAGGGCTGCCAATGCTGCGCAGTATGAGCAGACTTACGACGGCGTTCCTTACGAGGAGATTGTGAAGTCGCTGGTGGATCTGATGGGCGGCGCTCCTGCCCATGGCAACCGCAACAACTTCATCTATCGTGAAGCCTGCCTGCTCAGATACATCTGCAATAGCGAGGCGGCTTGGATTAAGCAGGTAATCGAAATCTTCGGCGAAGACGAGGCGAAGGCGTTCGCCTCTGTAGAGAGCGCCTGCAAGGTGGCTCAGTCCTCGGAAATGCCCCAGCTCGTGAAGCAGGCTGTGGAGCTCGCCCGCAAGAACTATCTCGCCAAGCAGGCCACCGAGAAGGCGGGAATCTACGCCGATGTTCCCCCTCAGATGCCTGCCCGTTTGCCTAAGCTCATCAAGCTGCTCACCAGCAAGGTGCCGGATGATTTCAAGGCGCCTGTGGCGATGGCGGTCTTCCCTCCGCTGGCTGCTCATCTCAAGGGCGTCAACTTCCGCTACATCGACAATCAGGTGCATGAGGCGGCGATGATGAACCTGCTCGTAGCACCTATGTCGTCAGGCAAATCGGCGGTAAACGGACCTATCAACAGCATCATCGAAGACCTGGTGCAGATGGATAAGGTGAACCGTCAGAAGGAGCAGGAATGGAAGGACGAGGTGAACACCATGGGCGACAACAAGAAGAAGCCGGTGCGTCCGGAAGACATCTGCATCCGCATCGTTTCGCCCGATCTTACCCGTGCTGCCTACATCCAGCGTCTGGACGATGCGCAGAAGGCTGGCGATGCCTATCTCTACTGCAAGATGGACGAGGTAGATATGCTCAAGAAGTTCAATGACCCTAGCCAGCTGATCCGTCTCTGCTGGGACAATTCAGAGGACGGTCAGGAGCGTGTGGGCACCAAGAGCGTCACTGCCCGTGTGAAGACCCGTTTCAACTGGAATGCTTCCAGTACCATCGCCGTTACCCAGAAGTTCTTCTCGGTTCGTGAGGTGGCTGATGGAGCCGTGAGCCGCCTGTCGCTTGCCACCATCTTCCGTTCAGAGTTTGCTCCTTGTCCGGTTGTGGGGGAATATGATGCGCAGTTCAAGTCGCAGCTGGCTCCTTACATCCATCAGCTGAATGCCACCAGCGGTTTCAAGGAGTGCAGGAAGGCTCGCCAGCTTATCGAGCGCCTGGGCAGTGAGCTCATGGAGCTGGCTCAGCTGGCTTACAACAAGCCTTACGCCGAGTTTGCCAAGCGTGGTTTGGCGAATGGTTTCCGCAGGGCAATGGTGCTCTATCTGGCGAATGGCGAGAAGTGGGAGAAGGCGATAGAGGATTTCATCGTATGGAGCGTGAAGTATGATTTGTGGTGCAAGATGCGTTTCTTCGGCAATCAGATGCAGGAGGCGATAGATGCAGACACCCGTTCTATCTATCATGCATCCGGTGTGAGCAATCTTCTGCTCTTCGTTCACGATACTTTTGATAAGGCTGAGATTCAGAATGTCTGTATGGTTCATGGCACCAAGACGAAGCTTGCTGTCCTCCTGTGTACCTGGAAGAAGCGTGGCTTCATCGTGAAGAACGAGGACGGCACCTTCTCCAAGACTGCCAAGTTCATCGCCAAGTATGGCCATTATGGAACGCCTGGAATGGCAGCGTAGTTTAGTGAAAGGTGTTTGAGCACTAAGAAGGGACCCGTATGCAGTGAAAAGCTGTGTATAGGTCGCCTTTTTGTAATATCTCTGTAAAGGTTCTTGACCTTTATCAAGAAATCGGGGCTTTTTGAAACTTTTCTCCTAAAAAGTTTGTGTGCGAACACAGAAAGTTGTATCTTTGCATCGGAATTAAGAAAGAAGGATAAAAGATTAGTAATTTCAGGATACGAAAGGTATTGATAATAAGGGATTAAGATTGAAAAGTCAGGATAAGAAAAAGGTTAATGATTGATTTCAGGATAAGAGAGGTATTAGAAATAAGGTAAAGATTGAAAATAGGGTAACATTGAAAGATTGTTAAGAAAAGGATAATATTGAATTTAAAGTAAAGAAAGGGAAAAATTATGTTAGTATTAGGTATTGTTTTCGCAGCAGTAGTAGCATTTGCTGCAACAGTAGGCGCAGCTAGCAACAAGCTTGCTTAAGCTGCCAGTGAAGTAAGGAACTTTTAAAGTTCAGAAACAGTAATTGAAGCAAAGTAGGAAGCCAATATGGGCTTCCGAGATGGAGAAGGAGAGCCAATGGGGCTTTCCGGAATGAGGGAGCAGATGATGCTCCTTTTTTGTTTAACATTAAAACATCAGACATACATTATATATAAAAGGAAATCGGGTTGGTTAACAGGTTAACAGTTAACAGCCCGATTTCTTTGTTTCTACCCCTATTCGAGGATGTTTTCTAACACCTTCTGCTTTTATGGCGTGTGGGGCTTTGCCTTCTGCCTTCCAAGAACTACTTGAAAATCAGGGTGGTGAGTCTGTCTTTATCGAACAGTTCCTGAGCCACGGCTTGAATCTGGGCGGCGGTAATCTCATCCACCTGCTCGTAGAGGCGGTCAACGTTCTTCTCCCAGCCATAGTGCAGGAAGCTCTTGCCGAAGTCGAGGGCGAAGTTCTCGCGGTTGTCGCAAGCTACGCCTATCTGACCCTTAATCTGTTTCTTGGCAGCCTTGAGCTGCGCATCGCTCAATGGCTTCTGCATGAACTTATCCAGCTCCTTGCGAACCAGGCGGAGGCAGCGTTTCACATCGTGCTCATCGCAGCCGAAATAGATGCTCCAGGTGCCCGTGTCGCCATAAGCCACCATCGTGCTTTCTACGGTGTAAACCAGTCCGTTGTGCTCTCTGAGGGCAAGATTCAGCTTGGCGTTCATACCCGGTCCGCCCAGCATATTGTTGAGCAGATAGAGCGGCATTCGGCGGTCGTCGTTCACATCGTAAGCCTGGGTTCCAATCATCACATGAGCCTGATGCGTATTCTTCTGCATCACAATCGTCTGCCCAGCAACTTTACTTTGAACATTGAACTTTGAGCTTTGAACTTTATGATTTGCATCGCCTGCTTCCATTTCTTCCGTAGGTGTTTCGCCAGAAGGAGTTTCTTCTGTAATCCTTTCTTTCGTAGGCGTTTTTTCTGCAATCCTTTCTTCCGTAGGCGTTTCGGCGGATTTGCAATCCGCCGAGCAAGCAAGCTCTCGGCCTTTTGGGCACTCTCCCAAAGCCTTCTGGATAAGCTTCACCAGCTTCTTGAAATCAATATCCCCGTATGCGAAGAATATCGCATTATCCGGTCGGTAAAGTTTCCTTGTGAAGCGTAGCGCATCCTCCGTCTTGAAAGCCCGAACCTGCTCGGCTGTGCCCAGGATATTATGCCCCAGCGGCGAACCCTTGAAGAGGATATTCTCGAATTCATCGTAAATCAGTTCGGCAGGCGAATCGTTATAGCTCTCTATCTCATCGCAGATTACCTCCACCTCCTTATCTATTTCCGCCTGCGGATAAACTGAGTGGAAGACTATGTCGGAAAGCAGGTCCACGGCCCTTGCGATGTGCTCCTTCAGGATGGCGGAGTAATACACCGTGCCCTCCTTGTTGGTGTAAGCATTCAGGTCGCCGCCCACGCTCTCCAGACAGTTGAGAATGTGCCACGCTTTTCTGCGCTCGGTGCCCTTGAAGGTGACGTGCTCGCAGAAGTGAGCCAAGCCTTCTTCGCCCGGCTCCTCGTTGCGGGTGCCGGCATTTATCTGATAGCCGCAATACACCACCTTGCTGTCCGATGGCAGGTGGATGATGCGGAGTCCGTTGTCTAATGTATAAGTATTGTATTTCATTTCAAGGTGCAAAGTTACATTGAAAATGTAATTTATCCAAAATATTGGGCATTTATTTTGCATTATCGCCAAAAAGACTTATCTTTGTCCCCAAAAAAATATAAATAGAGACATAAAACAATGCGTAAGGTTATAGGAATAGGAGAGACCGTGCTTGACATCATCTTCAAGAACGGCAAGCCGATAGAGGCAGTACCGGGTGGCTCATCGTTCAATGCAGTCATCTCGTTGGGACGTGCGGGCGTGAATGCTTCGTTTATCAGCGAGGCGGGCAACGACCGTATTGGTGAGTATGTGATTCAGTTTCTGAGAGATAATGGGGTGAATGCCGACAATGTGAACATCTTTCCGGAATCGAAGTCGCCGCTCTCGCTGGCGTTCCTCGACGAGAACAACAATGCCGACTACATCTTCTACAAGGATCATCCCCACGACCAGCTGGAGTTTGCCACTCCCGAAATCAATCCTGGCGACATCGTGCTCTTCGGTTCGTTCTTCGCCCTGAATCCGGTGGTTCGTCCTCAGGTGGCCGGTTTTCTGGAGTACGCCAAGAATCACGGTGCCATCCTCTATTACGACATCAACTTCCGTGCTTCTCATCAGAATGAGATCATGAAGATTACGCCTAATCTGATAGAGAACCTGGAGTATGCTGATTTTGTGCGCGGAAGCCATGAGGACTTCGGAATCCTCTACAAGAAACCGGAGGCGGATAAGGTGTATAATGCCGAAATCAGTTTCTACTGCAAGAAGTTTATCTGCACCCAGGGTGCTGACCCTGTGGAGGTGAGAGCCGAGAACGGCTTTGCCAAGAGTTATCCTTCGGAGAAGATGAAGCCGGTGAGCACCATTGGAGCCGGCGATAACTTCAATGCCGGTTTCGTATTCGGACTGATCAAGGATGGGATCACCCGCGAGGATATCGACCGTGGATTATCTGAGGCGCAATGGGATAGCCTCCTGAAGAGCGCCCAGGAGTTCTCCACCGAATGCTGCAAGGACATCTACAATTATGTTTCCAAGGAATTCGGAGAGCAAAAGAAGAAGGAATTATAAAAATATAAGGATATGACAGAAATTACAAACAAGATTTATTACGTAGGCGTTAACGACCGCAACAAGCATCGTTTCGAGGGCCTCTGGCCTTTGCCTAACGGAGTGAGCTACAACTCTTATATCATTGACGATGAGAAGGTAGCGCTGGTAGATACTGTAGAGGTAGATTTCTTCACCCAGTTCCTCGAGAACATTCACGAGGTGATTGGCGACCGCGAAATCGATTACCTCATCATCAACCACATGGAACCTGACCACAGCGGCTCCATCGCCCTCATCAAGAAATATTACCCTAACATCAAGATTGTGGGCAACAAGAAGACCCTGGGAATGCTCGAAGGCTTCTACGGCGTAACAGATGACGTGGTAGAGGTGAAGAATGGCGAAACCCTTTCACTGGGCAACCACGAGCTGAGCTTCGTTCTCATCCCTATGGTTCACTGGCCAGAGACCATGGTAACCCTCGATGCAAAGAATAAGGTGCTCTTCTCGGGTGATGCGTTCGGCTGCTTCGGCGCGCTGAACGGCGGAATCATCGATACGGAAATCAACTGCGAGACTTTCTGGCTGGAGATGGTTCGCTACTACTCAAACATTGTGGGTAAGTATGGAATCCCTGTTCAGAATGCCTTGAAGAAGTTGGCTGGCGTGGAGCTGGATTACATCTGCTCAACCCATGGTCCGGTTTGGCACGAGCATATTGAGAAGGTAATCGGCATGTATGATAAGATGTCGAAGTACGAGACGGAGCCGGGCCTCGTTATCTGCTACGGCACCATGTATGGCAACACCGAGCGCATGGCTGAAATCATCGCCCGTGCAGCAAGTAAGGCTGGCGTGAAGAACATCGTGATGTACAACATCTCGAAGACTCACCACAGCTACATCCTGCGCGACATCTTCCGCTACAGGGGGCTTATCGTAGGTGCTCCAACCTACAATGCCGGTCTTTATCACGAGATGGAGGTTCTCCTCTCCGAGCTTGCCAATAAGGACGTCAAGAACCACCTTCTTGGCTGGTATGGTTCTCATTGCTGGGCAAGCAAGGCTGTGGCTAAGATTCAGGAGTGGAACGAAACCAAGCTCCACTACGAGCCTGTGGGCGAGCCGGTAGATATGAAGCAGGCGATTACTCCAGAGGTAAAGGCGCAGTGCGAGGCTCTGGGTAAGGCGATGGCTGAGAAGCTGCTGGCGGAATAAAAGTTTAAGGGCGGAAGAACAACTGGGGGTTAACAGAGTTAACAGTTAACAGTTGTTTTTCCGCTCTTTCTTTGTTTAAATACCTTAAATATTCCGTGTAAATTACGATAAAACTTGGTGAAGTTGTGTAAAAAGCGTATATTTGCGACCGAAAAATGTGTCTTGACACAAAAAAGCGTCATAAACTATGTATTTTGAACGTAAAGCATACTTGAAAGAACTCATCTCGGCAGAAGGCAATGGGATGATAAAGATTATCACCGGCATTCGCCGTTGTGATAAATCCTTCCTTCTTTTCAACATCTTCCGCAAGCATTTGCTTGAAAGAGGTGTTGCGGAAGATCATATCATACAGGTAAATCTTGAAGACCGTAGAAACAAGAAACTCCGTGACCCTGATGCTTTGCTGGAGCATATAGATGCTCAGATGAAAGATAAGGATAGGTATTATATTCTTTTGGATGAGGTTCAGATGGTGAAGGAGTTTGAGGATGTGCTCAACTCTTATCTCCATGTAGAAAATGCCGAAGTGTATGTTACTGGTTCCAATGCCCGATTTTTATCGAAGGATGTGATAACTGAGTTTCGTGGTCGAGGTTGGGAAATCCGAATCCATCCGTTGAGTTTTTCTGAATATTATGAAGTGGTAGGAGGAGAGGAGCGTCAAGCCCTGGAAAACTATTATCTTTATGGTGGATTGCCTGCTGTGGCGCAGATGGAAACTCCGGAAGCGAAACAGAACTATCTTCGAGAGATTTATGAGACGGTTTATCTGAAGGATGTTTTGGAGCGTAATCGCCTGAAGAATTCTGATGGGATGCGCGAGTTGGTGCGCCTTCTGGCTTCTACGATTGGTTCTTGTACGAATGTGCAGAGAATTTCTAATACGTTCAAATCTGTTGGAGGAGTGGAAATCGGTACTAAAACTATTGGCAGGTATCTGGAGAACCTTCAGGATTCCTTCATCATCAGCGAGGCTTTGCGCTATGATGTGAAGGGGCGCAAATATATTGGTACTGGTACCAAGTATTACTTCGAGGACATCGGTATCAGAAATGCCGTGGTAGATTTCCGGCAGATAGAATACACTCATATTATGGAGAACGTGGTTTATAACGAATTGCGGAAGCAGGGTTATACTGTGGATGTGGGATCGGTGGCAAGCTTCAAGCGGGATAAGAATGGCAAGCTGCAGCGTAGGAATCTTGAGATAGATTTCGTGGTGAACCGTCATGATGAACGCCTCTATATCCAGTCGGCTTATGCCTTGCCTGATAAGGAGAAGGTAGATCAGGAGCAGGCTTCTCTTTTGAATGTAAATGATGGCTTTCGCAAACTGATTATCGTAGGGGATAGGTATCGTTCGGGTTATAATGAAGAAGGCATTCTGATGATGAGCCTCTCCGATTTTCTCTTGGGGAAGAGCTAGATTGTCTTGAAGAAATGTCAAGAGCGGAAGAACAACTGGGGGTTAACAGAGTTAACAATTAACAGTTGTTTTTCCGCTCTTTCTCCTTAAATGCACATTTTTGCCAGCTCTTCCAGGTTATCCGCCACTTCAATCACATCTCGCCAATCGCCACGAATTACACCTTTATCAGCCATATCGTCCAAAAGGGCGATGGTGGAGTTCCAGAAGCCTTTCATGTTGTAGAGAATCACCATCTTGTGATGGTAGCCGATGGTGTGGGCGGCGGCGATGGTGAAGATTTCATCCAGGGTGCCGA
>ERZ1034915.1855-NODE-1855-length-10893-cov-8.105001_pt1 | contig 10893 bp, 11 predicted proteins | sample MGYA00520592_ERZ1034915 | MGnify/ENA primary metagenome ERZ1034915 (study PRJEB33766, sample SAMN09781787) | gut metagenome | biome: gut microbiome | host: Homo sapiens | place: Madagascar | study: EMG produced TPA metagenomics assembly of the PRJNA485056 data... | reverse complement strand
GGTGCGCCGCACTTGCTGCCAGCGTTATCGCTTACCGGATGTGCAGCAATGTGGTGACTGTACGCTGAAATAACTGAGGGTGAATATTTGCCAGTAATCGCGCTGCCGGGTCAACTTACCCGGCATTATCGTTTAGACTGCAGTTGGTAATGCACTTTCGGATTGCGTGCCGTGCATATAAAGAAGAATATCGGCGGCATCAAGTAGGCCAGCATCAGAATTGACACCCAACTTCGCCATTACGTTAAATTTATGCGCCCGAATTGTTTTAATATTACGTTTCAATTGTGCAGCGATTTGCATCATTGAATATCCACGCGACATGTAATGTAATATTTCACGCTCTGTAGGGCTTAACATGTCGAGATACCACGGATTTCCCGCGCTATCTTTTTTCTGCCGTATACAGGTTAACGAGTTATAAAGATCCTCTTGCAATACCCGTAATGTTGAAGCCTTACTTAAAACCCCATCGAGCGGTGATGGTGATAATGAATTAATTAAGCGCGCTTCCATATCATCATCGGCAATAACCAACCGCCGCATACGCGGATTTTTATTTGCCAGTTCATTCAGGCAAGACAACCCCACTCTGCGTTCTTTACGAATAGCTGAGAGTGAAAAAATGACAGCCGAAAAACTTGTTGTCATCATCGCCATGCGAAAAGCATCTTGTGTCGAGTAGGTATATAACCTGTAAGGATAACCAGGGAAAGTATCAAATAAACTTTTAATACCCACACTGCTCATGACACACTTTTCTACAAGTGCGACATTTCTCTTTGAATTCCTGTTGATTTCCATTCCGTGGCTTCTCCGTAGACTGAAGGCAAGTTCAGCTCTCTGGCTCCCTGAGAACTATTGATCCATGCGTACATTTCAGCATTACTATGAATTGCTAATCGACGCATGGCGCTGTTTTTCTGGGCGCTAATGGTTTTATTACTCTTCTTTAATAAGGAGGCGATCTGATTGATTCCCCAACCTTTTCCAAGGAGCCTTAATACCTTCCGCTCTGAGAGCGTTAAAATAACGGGACGGAAACTGTAATCATGAGGTTCGTCAATAACCGGAGAAAGCAACGCTTTGCTGATTCTGTCGCCACGGAGATTACCGGTACGAATGGTTTTGACCAGGCTATCGATAGGTTCAACATCCGATAGCAGCGTCGCAGTCGGACACATCAGAAACTCGACCGCCTGCGCGTAATAAGAGCGTGATACCAGAAATATCCAGTGGATCTCGCGATATTGTGAAATTAAGGTATAAAATTGTTCGCAAATGACCCGGGGGTTTTTACATTCACCCGTTAAATCTGCGATGGCGATATCAGAACGACGCAGTTGCAACAACGTGACTTCTTCTGGCGTCGAACTGAATGAGAGATCACAATCAGGAAAATGAGTGTTCATTATTCCTTTTAACCCGCTTTGAATAACAGGTATTTTGCTGATAATAATTCCATTTGTGCAGCATCCTGGCAACATATTTCCTCCCTGGTCTCACTGGTTTTGTCGTTAATCATGTTCCATAAATATATACATCAAAATGATGGAAATAATGAATTAATAGACTCCGTGAATAATTCGTCCGTAATATACCTTTTACTCGCCGATAATACTACAATCCTCATTGTATAAATCAAGAGAGTAGTATCACATAATACCTTATGCTATAGCGCTAACACATTTAAAATAACTTAATTCAATTGTTAGTTTCACTAATGTCATCTGAATTATTCATAATTCCACGATATGCTTTAGGTGACAGCAACGTGTGACGTTTAAAAAATCGCGAGAAATAAGCAACATCGCTAAAACCCAAATAATCTGCGATTTGGCTGATGGTCATTTGGGTGTATTGCAGACAGCGTTTAGCCTCCAGAATCAACCGTTCGTGTAATACCATTAATGCACTACAGTTATGAAATTCACGACATAATTGATTTAAATGCGTAACCGAGACACCAGTCCTCCGGGCATATTCTTTTAACGGTAAATGTTCCCGATACTGGCTTTCGATTTGCCTTGCGAACAAGCGCATCACACTGCGCTTACGTTCACTGCTCCCTGAACGTGGCCGAAGAGGCTGTTCCTGCCTGGTTAACCATACCAACAGTGCACTCAACAGAGAGAACATCATCATTTCCCGGGCATCATTATCTTCATGATATTCCTGTTGTAACGCCGCAAATAATGTACGGATGTACTCGTGAGACCGCCCGACCGGAAAACATTGTGCAGTGTTTAACAACGAAAGCGGGCGTGGAAATTGCGATTCCATATGACTTAACAGTGGCAGGGCCAGTGAGAGAACATAACCCTCAGTGCCAGGTGAAAAGCGAAAACCATGTACGCATAATGCGGGAACGACTTGCAGGCAAGCCTCCTGCATGACCGTAGTTTTACCTTCAATTTCAATTTCCGCTTGCCCATGATGAAGATAGAGCAACTGCACCAGTTCCGCATGTTGATGCACGCGAATATGCCACTCATACTGACTGCTGCGTTGATGAATAGATTCACAATGCAGCAGCTCAGGCGTGGGCCAGCCTTGCTGTTCGCCATAGAGCTTAAAAACCGGAACTGTTGCCACACTTTGCATATTTTCTTTTTTATCCAACATTTTCAAAGGGTAAACCGACATAGTTCTCGGCAATGGTGGTCAGTCCGGCAACGGATTCCAGGTAGTAATGGCGATCTGCTTCCTGCATTTTGCGATCAAATTCACTTTTGTCCTGAAAGTCATGCAGAAGATGCGTCATAAACCAGCTAAAACGTTCCCCCTTCCAGACACGATTCAAAGCCAGTTGCGAATAACGCGCCAGCAAATCGGTCCGCCCGGCATGGTAATACTGTGTCAGGATACGCCAGAGATAATTCACATCAGACGCAGCCAGATTTAACCCTTTTGCTCCCGTTGGTGGCACGATATGTGCGGCATCCCCCACCAGAAATAATTTGCCATATTGCATGGGTTCCACCACATAACTACGCAAAGGCGCAATACTTTTCTCCAGTGAGTGACCAGTCACTAACTTTTCTGCCAACTCATGAGGTAAACGGCTCTTTAACTCCGCCCAGAAACGTTCATCACTCCATGCCTCGACCTGCTCGCTGAGGGGCACCTGCAAATAGTAACGGCTCCTGGTTAGTGAGCGCTGACTACAAAGTACAAAACCACGCTGATGATGTGCGTAAATCAGTTCCGGGTTGACCGGGGGTGTATCCGCCAACAAACCAAGCCAACCGAACGGCCACACACTTTCGTATTCACGAATCACATCACGGGGAATACTTTGCCGGGATACGCCATGAAAACCATCGCATCCGGCAATAAAGTCACACTCTACACGGCAGTACTCGCCATCTTTTTCAAAGGTGACAGAGGGTCGGTCACTTTTGGCATCGTGAATCATGACCTGACTGACGCCATAAATGGTGGGCGCATCACTCTCATTTCGCGCTTGCATCAAATCGCGAGTGACTTCCGTTTGCCCGTAGACCATCACGTTTTTGCCATCGGTCAATTCACTGAGCGGAACTGGAATGCGTTTACCATCAAAAATAAATTCCACGCCATGATGTATCAGCCCTTCCCGATCCATACGTTTCGCGACACCCGCTTCCCGCAACAAATCTACCGTTCCACTTTCCAGGATCCCGGCCCGAATCCGCCCAAGCACATATTCTGGTGTTTGCCGCTCAATAATCAGGGTGCGGATACCCGCTTTATGCAACAACTGCCCCAATAACAGCCCGGAAGGCCCTGCGCCTATAATAGTCACCTGAGTTTTCATCAATCCTCCACATATGGTTAATTATTTGTATCAATAATGTTTAATGAAAGTTTCATGTTGCATTTTTGAGAAGCTGGAGAAAAAAAGAAGGGCAAATCGACGACAGTTTTTGGACTTTTCACCAATTTGTACGTTTTGTGGCACAGGTCATGTTCTGATTTTGCACAGAACGCTTATTTTTCCGCCGCAAATTTGATCTTTTACGTGGGCTCCGTCGTTACGCTTCATGATACAAAGAAGCCTTTTGCTACCCGGCGAGACGTCATCGCGATTTACAACAGAGTGAGTCATGCAAACAGAGCAATCGTTACAACGGTCGATCACACGATTATGTATTCAGTGCGGGCTTTTTTTGCTGCAACATGGTGCGGAAAGCGCACTGGTTGAGGAGCTCTCTACCCGCCTTGGTCGGGCGCTGGGTATGGACAGCGTGGAAAGCGCAATCTCATCTAACGCAATCGTCCTGACGACCATTAAAGATGGGCACTGCCTGACCACCACCCGTAAAAACCAGGATCACGGTATAAATATGCACGTGGTGACAGAGGTACAACACATCGTCATCCTCGCAGAACACAAGCTGCTGGATTACAAAGGGGTGGAGAGACGTTTCAGTCAAATAAAACCATTACGCTATCCACGATGGCTGGTTGCATTCATGGTCGGTCTTTCCTGCGCCTGCTTTTGTAAATTGAATAATGGGGGTTGGGATGGCGCAGTCGTAACATTTTTTGCCAGCCTGATAGCGATGTATATACGACTGACACTGGCACAACGACACCTTCATCCCCAAATTACCTTTTGTATTACAGCTTTTATCGCCACCACTATTTCGGGTTTGTTATTAAATCTCCCCATGTTCAGCCACACGCCCAATATTGCGATGGCAGCCAGTGTGTTGCTCCTGGTGCCGGGCTTTCCGTTAATCAACTCTGTCGCTGATATGTTTAAAGGGCATATCAATACAGGTCTTGCGCGTTGGGCAATCGCCAGTTTGCTAACGCTGGCAACGTGTGTGGGGGTAGTCATGGCATTAACTGCATGGGGACTTCGCGGATGGGTGTGATTGATTTTCTGCTTGCACTAATGCAAGACATGATTCTGGCGGCAATTCCTGCCATCGGCTTTGCCATGGTGTTTAATGTGCCGCATCGGGCACTGCCATGGTGTGGGCTCCTCGGTGCCATTGGTCATGGTTCGCGGATGATTATGATGGCTGCTGATTTCAATATTGAATGGTCAACATTTATGGCCTCACTGTTGGTTGGCAGTATCGGTATTCAGTGGTCGCGCTGGTATCTCGCGCATCCAAAGGTTTTTACTGTGGCAGCAGTGATTCCGATGTTTCCAGGTATTCCAGCGTATACAGCGATGATATCGGCAGTACAAATTAGCCATTTTGGGTACAGCGAAACATTAATGATTACCCTGTTGACCAATTTCCTGAAAGCCTCTTCTATCGTCGGGGCGCTTTCTATTGGCCTCTCTGTACCAGGGCTATGGTTGTATCGCAAACGCCCACGGGTATAACGACGTGATGTTGGAGATCGGCGCAGCATCCTGCCGATCTCTGTCTTCTGTGTGATACTATTAGTAGATCTCCCTTCTCGTGTGTTATTCCACTTTTGAGAAATAGTATGTCTTCCAGAATTTTGACCCCGGACGTTATCGGCATTGACGCCCTGGTACAGGATCATGCTGCCGTGCTGGCCAAATCTGCGAGTGGCACGGTAGCGGTATTTGCCAATAATGCTCCCGCCTTTTACGCCATCACCCCGGATCGTCTGGCGGCATTGCTGGCACTTGAAGAAAAATTATCGCAACCAGGTAGTGATGTCGCGTTGGATGCGCAGTTGTTTGAAGAACCACAATCTACTCCTGTTGCAGTGCCGATGGGGAAATTTGCCATGTATGCCGACTGGCAGCCAGATGCTGATTTTCAGCGACTGGCGGCACTATGGGGTGTTGCATTAAGAGAACCCGTCACAGCGGCAGAACTGGCTTCTTTTGTTGCTTACTGGCAGGCGGAAGGGAAAGTTTTTCATCATGTACAGTGGCAACAAAAGCTGGCACGCAGTGTCCAAATCAGCCGGGCCAGCAATGGCGGTATGCCGAAACGAGATGTAAACACGGTCAGTGAACCTGACAATCAAATTCCACCCGGTTTTAGAGGATGACCATGAAAAACGTTGGCGATCTGATGAAACGTCTGCAAAAGATGATGCCTGAGCATATCAAGCCTGCTTTTACCACAGGTGAAGAACTGCTGGCCTGGCAGAAAGAACAGGGCGCGATCCGTGCCGCCGCCCTGGCTCGAGAAAACCGGGCGATGAAAATGCAGCGTACCTTCAACCGTTCAGGTATTCGTCCTTTGCATCAAAACTGTTCGTTTGAAAACTACGTTGTGGAGTGCGAAGGGCAAATGAACGCTCTGAGCAAAGCACGACAGTATGTGGAAGAGTTTGACGGTAACATCGCCAGCTTTATCTTCTCTGGCAAACCGGGAACAGGTAAAAACCACCTGGCGGCGGCAATCTGTAATGAACTGCTGCTACGTGGGAAATCGGTATTAATCATTACCGTTGCAGACATTATGTCTGCTATGAAAGACACCTTCACAAATCGTGAAACAACGGAAGAACAACTGCTTAATGATCTCAGTAATGTCGATCTACTCGTGATCGACGAGATCGGGGTACAAACTGAATCGCGCTATGAAAAAGTGATCATTAACCAGATCGTGGATCGCCGCTCATCCTCCAAGCGTCCAACCGGAATGTTAACCAACAGCAATATGGAAGAGATGACAAAGCTACTTGGCGAACGCGTGATGGATCGTATGCGCCTGGGCAATAGCTTATGGGTGATCTTCAACTGGGAAAGTTACCGCAGCCGTGTGACCGGTAAAGAATATTAATTCTCTGGCGCGCCGTTGCGCCAGAAGCAACAACACAAAGAGTCATCAGGATGAAAACAACAAAATATCTGCTGTGCTGCGCGTTTGCCGCCAGTGCATTATTAAGCACCAGTACTTTTGCTGCGTCATGGAAAGATTCTCTTGCCAGCGCCGCCAGTGAACTGAATAAGCAAAACACCTCGTCTGGACAACAAGGCGGGCTTTCTCTTGCCACGCTAACGGGCCTGCTTAATGGCGACAATCAGGCACTCAGCTCAGGCAATATGAATAACGTAGCGGGTATTCTGCAATACTGCGTGAAGCAAAAACTGGCTTCCGTTACCGATGCTGAAAATGTCAAAAATCAGGTGCTGGAAAAACTGGGACTCAGTAGCGAAAAGCAAAAAGAGGATAGCAACTATCTGGATGGCATCGCTGGTTTGTTGAAAACCAAAGATGGTCAGCAACTGAATCTCGACAATATTGGCTCAACACCACTGGCGGAAAAAGTGAAAACTAAGGCCTGCGATTTGGTCTTAAAACAAGGGCTGAACTTTATTTCCTGATAATTCAACGCCACGTTTTAACCTTTTGAGGAGTAACGTGGCGTTAACCGCATTTTTTCTTATCTCCAGGTCCTTTCAGCCACTCGCTCACAAGCAGTGACGGTGATCAAAAAAGTTTATTTATAAACCAAATCTGAACAAAAATTGATTTTTTTGACACTACAATTGCGGCAATGTGACATCGTCGTTACATTGTGCAACCAGTAAAAAGATTGTCTGCCAGTTGCCCGCTGGATTGAAAGAGGATCGTCAGTTGTCAGAGTTACTCTCCTTTGCCCTTTTCCTCGCTTCCGTGCTGATTTATGCCTGGAAAGCAGGTCGTAACACCTGGTGGTTTGCCGCCACGCTGACGGTGCTTGGGTTATTTGTTGTGCTCAATATCACCCTATATGCCAGCGATTATTTTACTGGTGACGGCATCAATGATGCAGTGCTTTACACGCTGACAAATAGCCTGACTGGCGCGGGCATTGGCAAGTATATTCTGCCAGGCGTTGGTATTGTGCTGGCGCTGACTGCAGTTTTTGTTTCGCTGGGTTGGATCCTGCGCCGTCGTCGTCATCACCCGCACCATTTTGGTTATAGCTTACTGGCTCTGCTCTTAGCGCTGGGCTCTGTAGATGCCAGTCCGGCATTTCGGCAGATTACGGAACTGGTTAAGTCGCAGACTCGCGATGGCGATCCCGATTTTGCTATTTACTACAAAGAACCGGCAAAAACGATCCCGACTCCGAAACTGAATCTGGTGTATATCTATGGCGAAAGTCTTGAGCGCACCTATTTTGATAACGAGGCCTTCCCGGATCTGACGCCAGAGCTGGGGGCAATTAAAAATGAAAGCATGGATTTCAGCCACACGATGCAGCTACCTGGTACGGATTACACCATTGCCGGAATGGTTGCCTCGCAGTGTGGAATTCCTCTGTTTGCGCCTTTTGAGGGTAACGCCTCGGCGTCAGTTTCCAGCTTCTTTCCACAAAATATCTGTCTTGGCGATATCCTGAAAAACTCCGGTTATCAGAACTATTTTGTCCAGGGGGCAAATTTGCGCTTTGCGGGCAAAGATGTGTTCCTGAAATCTCACGGTTTTGATCATCTGTACGGTGCAGAAGAGTTGAAAGGTGTCGTAGCCGATCCAACCTACCGCAATGACTGGGGCTTTTACGACGATACGGTGCTTGATGAAGCCTGGAAAAAATTTGAAGAGCTTTCCCGGTCAGGTCAGCGGTTTTCATTATTCACACTGACGGTTGACACTCACCACCCGGACGGTTTTATCTCCCGTACCTGCAATCGCAAACGCTATGACTTTGACGGTAAACAAAATCAATCGTTTAGCGCAGTGAGTTGCAGCCAGGAAAACATTGCTACTTTCATTAATAAAATCAAAGCATCGCCGTGGTTTAAAGACACGGTGATTGTGGTTTCGTCAGATCATCTGGCAATGAATAACACGGCGTGGAAATACCTGAACAAACAGGATCGTAATAACCTGTTTTTTGTACTGCGTGGTGATAAACCACAACAGGAAACGCTGGCGGTGAAGCGTAATACGATGGATAACGGCGCAACCGTACTGGATATCCTTGGTGGCGATAATTTTCTTGGTCTTGGCCGTAGCAGTTTGTCCGGGCAGTCGATGTCGGAAATTTTCCTGAATATCAAAGAGAAAACACTGGCCTGGAAGCCAGATATAATTCGGCTGTGGAAATTCCCGAAAGAGATAAAAGCGTTCACAATCGATCAGGATAAAAACACCATTGCGTTTTCTGGCAGCCATTTCCGCTTACCGCTGCTGCTACGTGTTTCCGATAAACGTGTAGAACCACTGCCTGAAAGTGAATATTCTGCCCCACTGCGCTTCCAGTTGGCGGACTTCGCCCCACGCGATAACTTTGTCTGGGTCGATCGCTGCTACAAAATGGCGCGGCTGTGGGCACCTGAATTATCGCTCTCTACCGACTGGTGTGTTTCTCAAGGGCAACTGGGCGGAGAACAACGTGTACAGCATGTTGATAAACCACAATGGCAGGGTAAAACCGCTTTCAAAGATACGGTTATCGATATGGAGCGCTATAAAGGTAACGTCGATACGCTGAAAATCGTTGATAACGATATCCGTTATAAAGCCGACAGTTTTATCTTTAATGTCGCAGGCGCGCCGGAAGAGGTAAAACAATTCAGTGGCATTTCCCGCCCGGAGTCGTGGGGACGCTGGTCCAACGCCCAACTGGGTGATGAAGTGAAAATTGAATACAACGCACCGCTGCCGAAGAAATTTGATTTGGTGATTACTGCCAAAGCCTACGGCACGAACGCCAGCAAACCGATACCCGTTCGCATTGGTAATGAAGAACAGACAATGGTGCTGGGTAATGAAGTCACTACCACCACGCTGCATTTTGATAACCCCAACAGCGCCAGTACCGTAGTCATTGTGCCGCCGGAACCCATCGCCACCAACGAGGGGAATATCCTGGGGCATTCACCACGAAAACTGGGGATTGGTATGGTTGAAATCAAAGTTGTTGAGCGTGAAGGTTAGCGAGCTTGAGTGCCAGCTGTGGCGTGCAAGTGCTTGTACGCCACCGCGGCCAGATAACGCGCTCATGCTGTTTCTATTAATTTTTAATTACGACAATCAAGAACGTTATATTTAAACTCTCTTTTTTCATATCCCTGGGTAAAACGATATATTACCTGAAACCCTTTTACCTGAATAACGTTTACCCAACAAAAACGCTTAAAGTCGCTTTTTGTTTTATCATACCATTCTGTAGCATTTAATGTTTTTAAATTCTTTGTATCATATTCCATAACCAATGATTTATCTTCAATATAAAAATTCATTAACGTTACATTATTGTCAATTTTAATCGGTAGTTTAGATTTTTCTCTTTCGACCTCAATAGCTTTGACATACTCTCCCCAAAGATTCTGGACTAAGTAATCATTTATTTTCATAGAGATAAACACTCCTGCGCCAAAAACCAACGTCATGGCGATGAAGAGTTTAAAAGCATCTTTCCTCAGTCGGTACTCAAGACTAATTCCTTCTTTTCTCTCCCGAGAAGAAAGTCGAACAGCCACAACAGTGCAGCAAAAAAAATAAATACCAAAAGGCCACAGCAGATTGAACCGTGTGTACCCTGTATCAATAATAATAGCACATTGATTTACAATATAAAAAAATATGGACAGCCAGGCATAAATCTGTATTTTTTTATAAATCCCAACGGAAATAATTAACCACATTATGGCTATAAATATATTTATCACCGTGTAGAAAATGTTATTCGAAACTAAACGTGACGGTAAAAAAAAGGGGAGCAAGGTCATAAAACAGGTAATAAAACTAATGGACGTACCGATATTAATTGCGCCATTAATTCCTTTAGCTTTAAAAAATCCCTTCATATATTCACACGACCTATAATTAAAGTGCATTATTTATTGTGGAATAATACGCTTTAATTACTTTCCCGCAACGTCACCAATGACCAGTACCCGGCAAGAAAGAAGTAAACCAATATTTACCGGACCAGGAACTGACACCTGATCCGGCATTACAAACAAAACTTACCGACGACGCCCCAGCTTCACCGCTTTCAGCACCACAAATTTATTATTCG
>ERZ1034915.1853-NODE-1853-length-10901-cov-6.441176_pt1 | contig 10901 bp, 6 predicted proteins | sample MGYA00520592_ERZ1034915 | MGnify/ENA primary metagenome ERZ1034915 (study PRJEB33766, sample SAMN09781787) | gut metagenome | biome: gut microbiome | host: Homo sapiens | place: Madagascar | study: EMG produced TPA metagenomics assembly of the PRJNA485056 data... | reverse complement strand
TTCGCTTCTACAATTTGAACGGATTTTTTGTTAAAAAACTTGCACACGGCGTTAAATTAGGATTTGCCAGCTTATGCCAGCCGAACCTGATGGAAACCGGCTCGGGAACCAGAGGAGATGCAATGATAAGCCTTTCATGGTCAATTGTCCCCTCCGCCTGATGAAATATTCCATCTTTTCCGGCGATTTCAAGATGATTCAACGGTTTGCCATCCCGGGACTTGAGTCCATTCGGATCGGCAAACTCCACGACAACGTGTTCCACCTCGAAAATTGCCCGTTGCGCCATTGGTGAAAAACCGGCAGAATCTCCTTCAAATTCCCGTGCCAGGATCACTCCGGCAATCCGTGTTGCCAACGGACGCTTGTCTTTCGGATGAATATCCGCAGGATCTCCAAGATCAGAGGTCACCACCAATGCCGCATTGCGGTCCGTTTTCACAAAACATTGCTGCGCCCGGCGCAATTCAGGGATAATGCCGGGATCTTCCCCCCAATAATCGAAGGGCGGTAACTGAACGATATAAAACGGCAGTTGAGGATTATGGAAAAGTTTTCTCCCCCCGCCAGTCAACGCACGCAATTTTTCCGCATATAACATTCCCTCTGTATGATTTCCTTCCCCCTGATACCAGATCACTCCCCGGAACTGAAACGGCGTAACCGGCCAGACCATCGCATTGAAAACCAGGGCCGGCAGTCGATTCAATCTGCCCTGATACGTTCCCCGGGGCCAACTTGCCATACGTGCGATTTCAGCTTCGGCCCATTCCGCAGTCTTGCGCAAAGCGGGAACGGACCGAAACGCAGGCGGATATGTCCAAACCTCAATCCGGGTGCCGCTCATGCTGTTGTCGATGATTCCGACGGGAACATCGAGGTTCCGCTGCAGTTCTTCCGCCAGGAGAAGCGGAAGCGCTCCCATCATCGGCGCATTATCCGGCCGAACAGTCTGCCATGATTTCACCAGCAATTCACGCGGTTCCCGACTCCACGCCGGTTCAATCTTCAACATTCGAATTGACCGGTTCTTCTGCCGGGCGGCTATTTCGGTTCCGTCTGCCGCATCTTTCACGCGGAAGTACATATTCGATTGGCCGCTGCAGAGCCAGACGTCCCCAACCAATACATCATAAAATTCAAGACGTGTATTTCCCTGCACCGACAGAGTACGCCCCTCCCGGCAGGCTTCCAACGGTTCAAGCCGAATCTGCCAATTGCGATTTGAATCGACAACAGTCTGTCTGCGCTGTCCGGCAAATTCAACGGTAATCTGCTCCCCGCATCCCCACGCCCGGCCAGACGTAACGGCACATCCCGCTGCAATACCATGAAATCAGAAAAAACGGGCGGCATTTCCACAGCGGCCGAAGCGATCCCCGCTCCCAGCAATATCAGGACTCTCCAGACTTTCATATCATCCATCCGTTTTTCTATTCAACAACCATCACATACGGAAATAATTCCGGCTGTTTATACTCGGCCAGCCCCGACGCGATACGCATAAAGCTCTCGCGCCCGCCTCCGTCGTTGTCGTTCACCACCAGATTGAAACGGAATCCGCTTTGCGCTGTTTCTGAAGTAATCCCCAATGCCCGGAATGGAAGCTTCGCCTGATACGTGGTGACCGTTCCTTTCCGTTCTGCAATCAGGCGGAACTGTTTCGCAACCACGGCGGGAGCAAAGCCGTAAGCTGCCCGCCACACGAACACCTCACTCGTTCCGTCCTCCAGCCGGGACAGGCCGATTTCCCAGAAACCGCGCTGGTTCGGGAACGCCAGCCCGATCTGCACATTGTCCCCCTGCCAGACTGCCGCGCCGCGAAAAGGCTGCACATGAATATCATCGCGCACTGCAACCGAAAGCTCCAGCGCCTCCGCATCCGCCGCCAGCCGAATTTCGGCGGACAGATCCTCCGGCCCTTTCCAGACCAGATGCGACATCGCCGGGTCGTTGCGGAAAAAACTTTGCACCTGCCCGACCCGGTCAAGTCGGAAATCAGGCTTGCGATCCGGTCTGTCCGCGGCAGGAATCGCCACCGCCGCCCGAACCGTCAGGCTCTCCTCGCCTTTCCACGGCGTGCCGGAAACCGCATACCGCAGGCGGATCACCGCCGGTTCTTGCCCGGCGGCACGGAAAGTTCGGCCTGTAACGGCCACACAATTCCAACGCCGCTTTTCTCCCGCTTCCAGCCGGAAGCGGCGCAAAGTCTCCCCCTGAAACTCCAGCCCGGCCGGAGCAGTGAGCGCCACTTCAAAATCGGCAGCCGTACCCAACGGGTTCTCCAGCAGCACCGTCACCGGATACTCCCTGCCCGGCACCGCCAGACCGCCCCCCGCCAACTGGACCGGACACCCGGCGATTTCACTTTTGTGCGCCTCAATCAACCGGAGTGTCGCCGGTTCCGGGCCGATTTCAAACAACAGAAGCCCGTTTACAAGCGGCAGCGGTTCGATATTGCCCATCAGGTCGATCCGTTCGGCGCGGCGGGCGTCGGTCCGCACCGCGACCGGGCGGCAGCCATAACCGGAGTTTTCACTCCACCCCGGCAGCAGAAGCGTGTTTCCGCTCCGAAAGGTGAAAAGCCATAAATTCTTCGCGCCGGCAACCTGTTCCTGACGCAGAAACTCCGCCCCGGAGAACGTCCCGGCCAGCATATTGTAGACCGCATAGACCGGTTTCGGCTGGAAATCGTGAGTCAACATGCCGTAATTGTGTTCGCCGTCCGTCTTGCTGTAACCGTCGTCGCGAAGATCGTACCAGTTGTAGCCGATCGAACCGCGGCTCCACGCGTAAAGCAGCTTTTTGAACAGCGCCTCGGCCTGTTTGCGTTCACCTCCCTCGGTGGACGTAAGGGCGGTTTCATTGGCATACCACGGTTCCGTCACGCCGAGTTTCCGGCGCATCGGCAGCAGATTCAGGTCAACCAGCTGCGCGAAGTACGGAAAATCGCCGTGACCGTGAAACGCATGCACCTGATAACTGCCGCGGCCTTCCGCCAGAATCCGCTTCTGCCGATCCGGATCGGCAAGCATCTGCGGCAACGTGACGCTGGTTGCGAAACCGCCGGTCAGCACGACCGCTTCGGGCGCGGCCAGCTTGATTTCAGTATAGGCGTTTTTCAGCATCTCCACATACCGGTCGGAACCGAACGGAGCGAAGCCGGGCAGATCCGGTTCGTTCCAGACCTCCCAGAAGCGAATGCGGTCCCGGTAACGTTCCACGGTACGGCGCACAAAATTCCGCCACGCATCCTGTCTCGGAAACTGCTCCCGGTCCCGCGCCCAGAGCGGCGAATAAGCGAGAATCGCATTCAGCTCAATCCCCCGTTTGCCGAACGCTTCAACGATATGGTCGAACAGCGAATAGTTCCAGATGCCCGGCTCAGGCTGGATCAGGTTCCACTCCGTATCATTGCGCATCACTTTGGCGCCGCAAAGCCCGGCTGCTTCGGCCTCCAGTTCCCTGACACGTTTTCCCCACCGCTCCGGGTGCGAACAGACCCCGAACAGGAATCCTTCGGCCCGCCCCGGCGTCGGCCCGGCCGGTTTCAGGTAGGCGAAACTGTTTGAAACCTGCCGTTTCTCCTCCGGGACCGATCGATCGCTCAGCGTGCAACGTATTCGATGCCAGCCGAACCTCTCCGGCTTCCAGTCGAGCGGCAGGCACCGCCGTTCCCCCGGAAGCAGCCGGAGCGTTTTCTCCAACACCTTGCACCTGCCGTGGTAATCCATGATTTCCAATCCGGCGGCCAGTTCAACCGGCCGGTCCGTAAGCGTATTGGTAAAAGTGACGGCCAGCGCCCTTTCCTCTCCCAGCTTCAGAACCCGCACCCCGTTGCCGGTTTCCACCCGGAACCGCACCGCCTCCGCCGGAGTCAGTTCCCGGCTCAACTCCGCCTGTTCCAAAGTCACCCGCGCCTGACGCGACGGCAGGAAAAGTTTCAGGCACTCCACCGAAACCAGCCCGGAAAATTCCCGCAGCGCTTCCCGCAATGGGAAACGCAACTCATTCTCCCCCTGCTTCAACCGCTGTTTCGGCAGCAGCCGGACTTTTCCGGTCGAATCGCGCAGCTCCGGGGCGAACTGCGCCTCCCCCGAATCCAGCCGGACCCGGAACCGCATCTCGCGGGGACGGCCGAATGTCTCAAGCTGCAATCCCCGATCGCGCAATATCACAATCTCGGCGGCGGCGTCGACCGTCAGCGAATCGGCCTCCTCAACAGCGTGCACCCTCCCCCGGTAAGCCTGAAGCTGCCACAATTCATCCTCACCGAACGAACGCCACACTTCCCGTGCCGGGAATCGGAGATGACGCCCCGCCTCAAAAGTCAGTCTGCCCGGCTCAATCGCTCCCACGCCGCTCCCCGCAGCGAAATCGAATCCCAGTCCCGCCACTTCCAACGGCAGCTCCGGCCTGCCGTTTCCGCCCCAGCAGTCGGAAAAATTATCCGCACTCACATCGAAAGACAACGCTCCATTCTTTTCTCCCGGCCTCTGCTTCCATTGGAACATTTCCCCTTTTTGATCGCGCAGCCGCAGGTTGATCGAACGGAGAGCGGCCGGTTCCGACAAATTCCGGTATTTCAACCGGAAAATTCCCTCCCCTTTCCCCGGAACCGGCACCGGTTCCGCCAGAAACAGTTCCGCGTATCCCGCCCGTTGCCCGTCCCAGCGCAAAACGGTTCCGCCATCCGCAGTCCGCACCGACGACTGCCCTCTTTCTTCCGCCTGGTGCATCCATGTTTTCGCGACGCCGAAATCCGCCAGCTCCGCCGCCCAAAGCGAAAAGCACAGCGTCATCCCCAACCAGAAACCGAACCGATATTTCATAATCAGAAGCTTTCGATTTTACCGTTGACCGCGATCTTCGTGAACCCGTATTCACGCATGCCGGAAATATTCCGCGCTCCGACATGGCCGTCGAAATACCCGAAATTCGCCTGCCCGTTGTGACTCAGCGAAACCGCCGCATTCTCACCGGTCCACCACGGATTGAACGCATGGAAACCGCGCCCCGCCTTTTCGCCGGAAACGATTGCAGTATCGGCAAGCAATATCACGCGGGTCGGATTTTTCAGCTTGGACAGAGCGTAATAGTTGCCGTTCGCATCCGAGAAGCCGAACTGTCCGCTCTCGGGAACGATCGACCAGTAATAAGCCGAATTCAGACTGACCCGGAAAGCGCCGTATGTGTGCGCCCCCCACCAGTCGGTGTTCGTCGCCCCCTCCGGCTCCACCGGTTTCAAGTTTGTGGGGCAATTCAGAACTTCCCGGGTGATGTAATTCAGATGAACCAGCGTATCTCCCCAGCGTTGCGGCTCCACCCGGTCGCGATCCCCCAGCATCCACTGCCGGTTGTCGTCGGCGTAGAAAATCTGCGCCTTCATCGCCTGTCCAAGCTGGTTCACGCAACTGGCGGAACGGGCCGATTCCCGGGCCTTGTTCAGCGCCGGCAGCAGCATCCCCGCCAGTATTGCAATGATCGCAATCACCACGAGCAGCTCAATCAGCGTAAATTTTGCGATAGTCGGCCTTAAATGGCGGTATGCGGGGGGCGTATCTGCCTCGTGCCGCGCCCCCTGCGTCCGGCAAGGTGCCGGTGCCGGGTACGGGACGGTCAACAGGCGGGGCCGCGGTCGCTCGGCGGGGGAAGAAGATCCGCAAAGCCCTAATAGTTTTTGCTCCGACTTGCCGCTTGCAGAGCATTGGCCAAGGCGTAAGAGCTTGCAGAGAATGAGAGAAATATTCAGATTGCTTGGTACGGGGAGAGACGCGGCGCAAGTCGCCGCTTTCTCTCTTCCGAGCCCCTCTCTTTTACGCAGAGCGGCATAAAAAGAATCATTGTACATTCGGCGACCCTTCCTCATCAACGATTCAGGCAGTGCAGAGCAGATGCGGCATTCCATTTCATTCATATACGGTTCTCCTTGTGTTTCGGACAGTTGAATTTCGTTATCGTGCACACGCTGGCGCGCTCGGTGATCTTCGGGATGGAGAACAGGGCGATCCGTTCCCCTCCGTCGAACCAATCCCACATGCGGTGAATTTCCCGTGCCAGCGCCGCCATGCTTTCCTGCTGATTCACGCCCACCGTGGTCAGCGGCGGATGCATGTAGCCTGCGCAGAGCGCCGAGCCGGAACCTACCACGCTGACCTCCTCCGGCACCCGCAGGCCGTGTTCCGACAAGGCGAGCAGCGCCCCCTGCGCCGCATATTCGCTGATTACGAACAAGGCGGTGAAATCCGCACCGTGCAGCTCCAGATGACGGAACAGCGCATCATGCGCGATCACCGGCGTATAGTTGCCGACCTCCGCTGTACACGGAATCCGCACCACCCCGCACTCCCGCGCCGCGGCGTACTCCACAAACGCTTCAGCCTCGATCCGGTTGCCGCCCACCGGAGCCTCCGCCGACAGAATCGCCAGTTTGCGGTGCCCTTTCTCTTTCAGGTAATCCACCAGAAGGCTCATGCCGAATTCATACTTGCGGAACGTGCAATGCAGTGACGCATCCACCAGATTCCGTCCCAGAAAGATCACGGTTTTGGAACTCTTGGCCGCAAAAACGATTTCCTGCGGCGTGATCGGACGCGAGGGCGGGCAGACGATCAGCACGTCCGCCGGGGAGCTCTCCAGTTGCGGCACCAGGTCGCTGCGGTAATCATACGGTACGGAACCGAACTCATAATCGCAGTCAAGTTTATCGAATTCATCCTTCAGGTCCCGGGCAATCTCCCGCAGCTCCTCATTCACCCAGTCGTTGTAGTAAAAAACGACATGGCGGCGCTTGCGGAAACTGCGGACATAGAAACCGCACAGCTCCCGGTGTTCAAGCAGCCCGTCCCCGGCAAGCTGCCGCAGCGTCAGGTCGACCACCCGGCGGCTTACCTGAAAGCGGGAAACCAGTTCCCGGACCCCGTAAAATTTCCCCCCTGCCGGGAAACGGTTCAACTCATGAAGGAGCTGTGTGTAAAGCGTTCGGGCCCGTTCCTGCAACAACATCGCGATTCATCCTGTTTTATGACTGATTGCCTATATTATACCTTACTGTGCACACATGTTCCAAAAAATGTGCACATAAAATCATCAAAAAAATCGGACCGCAGCAGGAAGCCCTTTCCGTGAAAAGACCTTTATAATTCACATTGTTCACATTTTTTTATAATCAGCTATTGACATTCGGTGCCGAGTATGGTATAATTAAAACAACAACAATTCACACTGTTAACATATTTTTTATTCATGAGCATTCGATACGAGATCACGGAACATTTCCGCAATGCGATCGTTTCCGGCCAATATCCCGGCGGCAGCATGCTGCCCTCCACCCAGAAAATCGCCGCCGATTTCAATACCAGAGCCGCGAATGTACAGCGCGCGCTGGCGCTGCTGGTCAAGGAGGGGCTGATCATCCGCGAACAGGGGGTCGGCACCCGGGTCCGCGGCTGTTCCGACGAGCTGCGTTCCATTGCAATCTATCTCAACAAGAACCACATGGAGGCGATGAACCATTATCGGCAGTACTACTGGACGCAGCTCTGCCGGAAGTTCAGGGCCGCCAGCATCGACTACCGGGTCGTGGTGGAGGATGAAAACGGCAACGGCTTCAGGACGCTGGAACGTCTGGCCGACTCCGGGGAAATTCAGGCGGTCAGCTTTCTGGAACTGGAACCGGAGGAGATCAAACGCCTTCAGCATCTTTCCGTAGCGGTCGCGGGGCTCTCCTCGACTCCGATCGGTTCGCACATCTGCGTGGACTACCGCTCCATCCTGAAACCGCTGATCCCGGAACTGGCCGGACGCGGCTGCCGGAATCTGGCGGTCATTTCGCCGCTGTTCACCCCGGAATTCCTGACCCGGAGCGGTCCGTCCTCTTTCGGCAAAAGCAACCTGAACCGGCTGGAACGATACGGCATCACCCTGAACCGGGAGCTGCTTCAGCCCCGCTCCATCTACGAGCTTTTCCCGGATAAGCTCGCGGTGCTGGGCTACCGGATGTTCCACCGGCTGATGGCGCTTCCGGAGCGGCCGGACGCCCTGCTGATTTACCCTGACCAGCTGCTGCCCGGCGTGCTGACCGCCGCCTATGAGCTCAGGATCGATCTGGAGCAGGAATTCCGCCTGATCGCGGCGCACCGGAACCGGGAGCTTCCGGAGCTTTTCCCGGTCGAGACGGTGTGGCTGGAAATCAGCCTCGACGAACTCGTGGAAGGAAGCATCCGCCTGCTGCTCAATGTTTTTCACCGCCGGGGCGAACAGGACCTCCTCGTCCAGCACCATTTGTGCCACTCTCAAACCGATATGCACGAAACCGTATCGTAATCAACTGATCAAGGAGCAATTATGAAAAAGACACCTCATTCCAACTCAATCGACGGACATTCGCGGCAGCAGCGTCCGGCAATTCACTTTACGTTGATTGAGCTTCTCATAGTAATAGCAATCATTGCGATACTGGCGGCGATGCTGCTGCCCGTGCTCAACAAGGCGCGGGCGAAGGCGCAGCAGGCAAGCTGCCTCAACAATCTGAAGCAGTGCGGAATGTTCATCCAATTCTACACCAATGCCAACAAGGGCAACTTCATCGTGTTTGAAAACCACAACGGGGCGAAGGTCTGGGCGGACATCGCACTGGACTATGCGACGAACGATGCCGATCCGGCGCTTGTGCGCGCAATGCGCCGTTCGCTGCGCTGCCCCTCGGCGGAACCTTTCGGCTGGGACGGCACCTACTTCGACGGCAAATACAACACCTACGGAATCTGGAACCTGACCAACCGGCTTTCCGAAGCGTACTGGCATTTCCGCGACGGCGGGAAACTGCAATTTTACGCGGTGGACCGCATCCCCTCCCCTTCGCAATTCCCGATGCTGGGCGATACGCTGAACAACCAGCGCAAGCAGAGCTACACCTTTTCGCACATCAAAAGCGGCGGCACGGAACCGCTGATCAGCCTGCGTCACGACAACCGGGCCAACCTCTGGTTCGCCGACGGCCACGCCGCGGCTCGAAGCGGCACGGAATTCGCCGCTCATCTGGTCGTAAACCTGAAAAACACGGTTCCCGGGCAGGTTTACGGTTACAACGCACTCGGCGCCACCCTGAAATGGGACACTGCCGGACTTTAAGCTGGAAGGAAGAACATCCATGAGTTTCAAATTGAACGGCCCCCTTGCCGCCCTGTTCGCCGCCGGCCTGTCGCTGTCGGCGGCGGAAACACTCGACGATCCCTACGGTGTCTGCGCCCACGTGAGCCGGGCGGAACTCGCCGTCGCGCCGCAGGAGTTCGACCGGCTGCGCGAAGCGGACATCCGCTGGGTACGCACCGATTTCGACTGGAGCGGCATTGAGAAGAGGCAGGGCGACTGGAACTACGCCCACCTTGACAAGCTGACCGCGCTGGCCGCCGGAAGCGGAATCAACCTTCTGCCGATCCTCGACTACGATGTCCCCTGGGCGACTCCGGCATGGAAGAATCCCGACGTGTGGGGCGCCTACGTCCGCAGGACAGTGAGCCGCTACGCAAAGCAGCTCCGTTACTGGGAGGTCTGGAACGAGCAGAACCACGAACGTTTCTGGCGCGATACCCCGAACGGCAAAAACTATGTCCCGCTGCTGAAACGGGCCTATGAAGAAATCAAGGCGATCGATCCGGCCCTCACCGTCCTCTACGGCGGCACCGCCGGGGTCCCGCTCTCCTATATCGAAGACTCCCTTGCCGCCGGGGCCGGCAACTGCTTCGACGTGATGAACATCCACCCCTATCACTGGCAGGGGACGCCGGAACTGCTGATCCGCGACCTTAAAGACCTGAAAGCCCTGATGAAGAAGTACCGGATCGACAAACCGATCTGGATCACCGAGGTCGGCTGGTCCACCGCCCGTTCCTCCGCCTTCTACCGGCAGGTGCTTCCGGCCGTGTTCCGGCGCGCCGGAATCGATCCGGCGCAGGTGACGGCGGCAGTGATTGAAGAATCAGCCGGAATGAGCAATTTCAACCCGGAATTCAACCTGCCCGGTTTCAAGGCGATTGACAGGATCGGATTCGACCAGTTGGAACATCTTGATGCCGGGCAATATCCGGTGCTGGTCCCGGCGGTCGGCGAGGAGTTTCCCGCCCGATATATCCCGGCACTGGTCGAATATGTGAAACACGGCGGCACGCTGCTGCTGCCCTCCGGACTGCCGTTCTACTACGACCTCCAGACGGATGGCGAGGGCGGCATGCGCAAGGTACGCGTCAACGCGAAGTACCTGTCACGCTTCCACATCGGCTGGGACGCTTGGTGGACGAAACAGGGCGTGCCGAAGAAAGAGACCTATCAGAAGCCCGCACCGGAATTCGCCGGAAAGTTCGAGGCCGGTTTCAATCCGGCCGGGCGCTTCCTGCACGACCGCAACCTGAAGGGCAACGACCGGTTCATTCCGGTCATCGAAGCCGGCGCCGGTTCCTACAAGGGGGCGGTGGCGGCGCTCTACAAGCTCGACAGCGACCTCAAGGGGAACATTATCGTCTGCACCGCGACTTCGGCGTTCGAGACGGTGCCCGAGGAACGGCAGGCCGAACTGCTGCCCCGGACTTACCTGATCGCACTCGCCAACGGGGTCGAACGGGTTTTCTGGTACAACTTCCGCTCCGGCGAGTGGTCTCCCGACGCGCGCGAGGCTCATTTCGGCATCGTAAGGCGAAATCTCGAAGCCAAACCCGCCTTCACCGCCTACCGGACTCTGACGAAGCTCTGTCCCTCCGGTTCGACCGTGCCGGAGCTGACCCGATCGAACGGCGTTTACACGGCCTCCTGGCGCCGCCCGGACGGCGTCAGGGTTCACGCCCTCTGGACCGCCCACCAGCCGCAGCCGGTCAAACTGGAAATCGACGGCCAGAACGTTAAGGCCC
>ERZ1034915.1851-NODE-1851-length-10916-cov-5.711721_pt1 | contig 10916 bp, 3 predicted proteins | sample MGYA00520592_ERZ1034915 | MGnify/ENA primary metagenome ERZ1034915 (study PRJEB33766, sample SAMN09781787) | gut metagenome | biome: gut microbiome | host: Homo sapiens | place: Madagascar | study: EMG produced TPA metagenomics assembly of the PRJNA485056 data... | reverse complement strand
AAACTGGCGTTGAATGAGATTCTCTGCTTTCTTGCCAATCTTTCCTTATTATGAATAATATTTCCGTTTACGACGAATTAGAGCAGTTAGACCAAGAACTCTCATCAGACGTTAGACATTCTTATGGTTCACTACAAAACCACGATTCCTCAATTTATATATTTGAATTTTATCTTCATAACTCAATTTCATAATAAAAGCACCCCAAAAGTTAGATCTTTTCTGTCTAACTTTTAGGGTGCAGTTCATTTTCGCCAAAGGGAATTCTTTCATCTATTATTTGAAAATAGAACTTGTGAAACTATCTGTCTCTTGTAGGAGTTTCTTATAGACAGCTTCTTTGAGTTTCGTCGTATGACTTGTTGACACAGATTTATTACCCTTATTATCTGTTTTAATACTTGCAGCATCTTTTGCTACTGCAGCTTTAAACAAGGCTAATAAATCATTATAAGAGCTTATTGTTGTGCCGTCAATTGCAACTGTCGTCAAACCATGTGACGCTTTGTCTTTCACTTCTTTGAAGTAGGCCTTCTTGAAGGCTTCTAGTGAGTTGAACTGACCATCAGAAATCTTGCTAATGATAAAGTCGTCTCCAAGGGTGGCCTTACCAGCCGCTTTTGCTTCTTGTTTATATTTGTTAGTAGCATAACCTAGGAAGCCTTTTTCATAGCCATAGTAACCCCAGAGTCTGAAGGTGTTATGCTTGAAGGACATAGCTCCTGGAGATCCCTCACTGGTATTACCACCATAAATAGCAGACATCATAGGGACATTGACATAGGCAGAAGAGAAATCATCTGGTTTATAGACACCATTCCCAGGACCACGATTGGTCATAAAGTTATTATCTACAAGGTCATCAATAGAGGTCAAGTTAATAGCCTTTTCACTATCACTTAGAGAACGAACCTGGTCGTATTGATTTTTACTATTACCTCGTAACTGTTTATCTACCTTCTTGAACCATGCGTTATTGAGCTCTTGATTTCCTTGACTGAGGACTGCTTCCCCTTCAAGTGAGTCAAGAAGCATGAGAGTATCATTGTAGCCCTTCATGTAACGGTCGATGGCTTCACGTGAGTTCAACTTGTTTGGATTAGTGTTGTACCACTGATTACCGTCATTTGCTCTTTCAAAGGCCATGTTAAGTCCTAAGGCTCCGTATTCACCTTGATGCCCCTGAGTAGCTGGTGATTGCAACATTCCTTGGGCATAGGCTTCAACGTCTGTTCCTTCACGACGACCAAAACCTCCAAAGTAGGCAATACGGTCATTGAGATGAGTCGTTTCATGCGTAAAGGCTGAAGCACCGTACTCGCTAATCATGTTAGACATGACGTAAGTAACCTTGGCACGATTGTCGTATGGATTGTCGTAGATGGCAGCATAGGCACCAGCCAAAGCTCCATTATCGCCGTAGTACTCACCGACTGGTCCATAGATTTCACGGATTGGCGCATAGACTTCCGTACTGTTCTTGAATTGGCCGTAGCGCTCTGGCCAACCTGGCCAACCATGCCCCCAGACATAGAAACCTTCCCAGATTGGATTGACAATGTCTTTGAACAATTTGTTTTTGACATTATCTGCAGCCAATCTTTGCCAGAAATCAAGGTAGTTGATTTGACGTTGGGCGGCTAGATCAATCTCAGGTTTCAACTTCTCTAGGGTTGTGTTGTACTTGTTAGCTGTTCCATAAGACATGGTGTCATAAGTAGAAATCAGGAACATCTCTGTCTTATCAAGGTTCAACAAAGGCAAAATCATCTTGCGGTGGAGACCACGACTAAGATTGTCATAAACACGATACTTGTGCTCGCCAACACCTTCATTTTGAGACGCCTTCTCTACAACGTAGACCTTATCCTTAGCAGCATCGATGAACCAATCATTCATATTGTCGATAGTCGTAAAGAGTTTTCGGTTGTAGTTGAGGAAGTCGGTAAGATCACTAGAAAGGGTACTCTTAGCGAGAACTTCACCGAAAGCATCGTAGGTTCTTGAACCACTGATATTATTTTCTTTAGAGCCAATCTCAATCAAACGGTCAAGGACATCCACATTTTTACCATAGAAATCTGGTTTGAAGAGCATGATTTCTTTGATGTTAACATCATCAAACTTCACACCGTAATAACGATTCAAGTAGGTCAAGCCAAGCAAGAGGGCTGCTTTATTTTTCTCGACCTTGTCAAGAATCATTTGTTGGGCAGCAGATGATTGATTAAGTTGATGGTCTTCATTTTGAACCAGTTTAGTCACAAGGTTCGTCAAATTAGTTTTAACAGCGTCAAAGCTTTCTTCCAAGAAGAGGTTCTTGATAGCATTGACCTTATTTTGACCTGTACGACCAAGTTTTTGGTAAATTGGGTCAGACTGCAACTCAATTGGTTTCAAGATATCAACAATCCCATTGATAAGGCTTGAGTGATCTTTTTGAACGATATTTGGAGTGTACTTGATACCCAAATCAGTGACAGTATACTCCTTAACGTTGCTCAATCCTTCAGAACTATCTGAAAGCTTGAAGTAGTCTTTGGTACCATCAGCATAATGAACAATAATCTTATTAGCAGAGCTTAGGTCAGTGACAAAATTACTATCCTTCATTGGTGTCACTGAGAGCACTTCTTTGGTGTTCAAGTTGTGGTCCTTAGCCAGTTTGTTGGCTTGGTAGACAATATAATCCTTGTTATAGAATGGCTGGAATTTCTCAATATTCTTGTAAGCCTGCTTGTATTCTGGATTATAATCTTGAATATTGGCAAAATCTGCTTGACTAGAAACGTTGTTAAGGGTATTCAACGCGTAAGGCTCGCTGACAAATGTATCAGCTGTAATCTTGTAACCTTCAACACGCTTGTCGGCTTCTTCCTTAGTCAAATGTTTGAGTTTTTTAGGACTCTTGGTATCTTTACCCGTACCATCTTCGGCCGAGCTGTAACCAACAACACCAAAGAGGTCCTTGATCTGAGGCCCACCATCTTCATCATTGACATCATTAGAAGCAAAAATCTCTTGACCTTTGATAACCTTGGCATAGGTCACGTTGTCTTGAACAGCACCGTATGGCCATGTCTTAGCGACAATACCACCGACATTTCGTGTGTTTTTGACATCAAGAACACCCTTGGCTACTGAATTGGTCACCTTGGCCTTAGTTCCTGACTTCCAACTGTTGAGCATGTAAGTGACAAATGGCACCAACATACTTGCATTGGCATTATTGGCTGTAATAGTCGCATCCACATAGGCTCTGTTGACGAATCCCATGTAGTTTGAACCAGCAATCCCACCAACTGTCGAGTTATTACCGACAGAGTTAATCTTACCACTAAAGGCGACATTCTCAACCTTGCCATCTTCATCAATCTTATTGACGATACCTGCCACGTCATTGTTACCAGTGACTGAACCAGTCACCTTAACATCTTCAATCAGACCTTTGTTTTTAAGGTTAAATCCAAGTGTCGCGATTTGATTTTGATCAGAGCGATTGATGTCTACATTTTCAAAGTTGATGTTCTTGATCGTTCCGCCATTGATGACATTAAACAATGGATGCTCTAAATCATAGATGGCAAAGCGTTTGTCACCATCACTGAGCAACTTACCAGTAAACTCAGTCGTGATATATGACTTGCCATTTGGAACGACGTGGCGAGCACTCATGCTTTGACCAAGTCTAAACTCACCTGATGGATTAGCCTGAATGGCATTGACCAACTCAGCAAAATCATAGTAAACATTGGCTTGGCTAGCCTGAGGTTTCTCAATGTAATAGCTATAAGTCTTCGCAAAATGGTTTTGGGCATCACGTTGCACCAAATTATCCGCTTCTGCAGTTACCTTATAAACCGCCTTGCCACCAACTGTTGTTTCTTCGATGGCTTTCACTGCCAAGTAAGTGGTCTTCTGATCCGCAGAAGTCAGCTTCAAGTAGTAATTCGTCAGATCCTGAGGCACAGCTGCCAGACGGGTCTCATCCACTTCTGTTTGATTGTTATACTTGATCAAATCTGTACGTGCAAAATCTTTAAGCTCAACCTTCTTGAGATCCAATTGGATAGTTTGGTCCGCTAAAACCTGACTCTCCTCACCATTGCCACGATCAAAGGTCATGGTTGTTGTGAGGGTATAAGGCTTGTAATAGGCTAAGTTGGTTAGGTCAGCAGTCAAGGTCGTGCTAGGAATATCAAGCGTTTGAATAACCTGTCCATCTTGCTTGAGGACCGCCTTAATAGTCGTGATAGCTGCTGAACCTGGATTAGTCAAGTTGTAGCTAAGTTTAGCACTGCGACTCAAGTCATCCTTGTCAATCTGTGTCAGTGTAAGAACTGGTTTTTCAGATATCTTAGTACCTTTGCGAACGATACGATCTTGGGCAGGAACTAGCACTGTTTCAGTAACAGTTGGTTCTTCAGCAGTCTTACTTCCCTTAAAGGTCTTATAAATCTTGGTAATTTTATTTTGTCCTTTTTGCCCTTCTTGGACAACCTGCACAACGCCTTTCTCAAGTGTATCATCTTCTTGGACAATTTCTTTAAATGGAAGCTCTACAATAGACTCTTCAGTCGTTGTCCCATCTAGAGGCTTGCTCCCACGACGGATTTTTCTAGGTTGTGGCACCTCAATAACCTTACCTGACACAATAGTCGGCTCACCAATCTTAACACCATCAATGGTTTGGTAAACTTTATGGATTTCTTGGCTACCTTTTTGGCCCTCTTGATCAACAACTTCTTCATCCACATATTTGTTATCATCAGTAATAACTTCGATAGGATAATCAATGGCTTGCGTTTCAGTCTCTGTGATACTTCCGACAACTGGGGTATAAACAGGATTCTCAGCTTGGACAATAGCCTCACCTTCATGACCTGATTCTTGTGTACCCTTAGCTTCTAGTTTGCCTGTATAGTCTGGGTTAGCAGGTTGAACAGCTGCCTCACCTTCGTGACCGGATTCCTGTGTACCCTTGGCTTCCAGTTTACCTGTATAGTCTGGGTTAGCAGGTTGAACAGCTGCCTCACCTTCGTGACCAGATTCTTGCGTGCCATTAGCACTAATTGGACCTGTATACTCTGGGGCCACTGGTTGAACGAGCGCTTCGCCCTCATGACCGGCTTCTTGCGTGCCATTGGCACTAATTGGACCTGTATACTCTGGGGTTGCTGGTTGAACTAGAGATTCGCCTTCATGACCGGCTTCTTGTGTTTCGTTATCACTAATTGGACCTGTATACTCTGGGACAGTGTGCTCTGGGACTGCTGGTTGGACAAGAGATTCGCCTTCATGACCTGATTCTTGTGTGCCATTAGCACTGATCGATCCAGTGTAATCTGGGACTGCTGGTTGGACAAGGGATTCGCCTTCATGACCTGATTCTTGTGTACCATTAGCACTGATTGAGTCAGTATACTCTATATTGGCAGGTTGAACAAAGGATTCACCTTCGTGACCGGCTTCCTGAGTTCCTTTTCCCCAACTTATATCTTTATCTATTTCATACTGGCTTGCTGTGTTTCTATCTTCTCTTGATGGCTCAAGCCCTTCCAAAGTATTCTCCAAAGGTTGTTCAAGCTCAGGCTTAGATGAGTAACGCAGATAACCGACATACTCATAACCATCAATGGTAATAACACCTTTAGCTAGGTCCGCCTCATCTGAGACAGCTAGATTCTGATTATAAGCCTGCAACTCCTTATTTTGCAAAGCAAGAACCTCAAGAGGAATAAGTAAGCTTTGCCCAGCTGCTCCAATCAAGACCAATCCAATAATCTTTTTGCGATATTTTTTTGAAAAGAGGAGCACAGCCAAAGTTGCTGTCGTCAGTCCTAAACCTGTTGCCGCCCAGTCAGAACTGCCTGTCTTAGGAAGAGTAGCTTGACTGTCTCCCTTACGTTTATAAACCAGATAAAAAGTATCATCATTTTGATATGCCTTTGGAATAGCATGAACCACTTGCTTCTGCTCTTCGGCTGTCAATTCATTTTCAGTAACATAAGCCAGATGTACCGATGGATCCGTAGTAACCTGATCCGCCGAAACTGGCTTAGACACGAAAAGACCACCTGCTATTAAGAATGTTCCAATAGCAACTGGTCCAACACCAACTGACAATTTACGAATAGCGTATTTTGTCACTTTTTCAACAACATGATTTGCTTGTTTCATTCATAAACTTCCTATTTGTTAATCATTGTACCTCAAAGGCACGTCAAAAATAAAGACATTATCGGATAAACACGCACTTTATGCATCTATTAACCTTCTTTAAAGCTCTATCTTATCCTTTTTTTAATGTTTAGGCAAGTATTTTCTCTAATTTTTAATCAATATAAATAATTGTTTAGCGACCATACTTTTCTTTCATGAAAACATCTAAAACCTTTTCATGTAAATAACTACAAAGACTCTAACATTTGTAAAAATATTCTCTTGAAATTTAAACTAATAACAATCCAAAAGTAAAATAATTGGTCTAATCTCTTTTATTTTACTCTTTATCTAATACTTTAATGTAAGTGAAGATCATTTTTCAGTAGACACAAAAGAGCCCCACTACTGGCACTGCACCCCAATAATGGGACACGAAAAACCTCTTATGCGACCAGTTTTCTGTACTCTACAGGAGACTGGGCATTTAATTTTTGTTGAATTCTAGTTTCATTATAAAATATGATGTCATTTTTAACAATATCTATAGTTAAGTTTCTTCAATTATGGAGATGGAAGGTTTCAGAGTTGAGAACAGAATGAAACCATTCGATACAGGCTAGCTTAGTTTCTACTGAGTATGCTTTTTTTGACCATAACAAAACACTCCTATTTCTAGTTTACCAGAATTCAACAAGAGTGTTTTCTTGTGTCTCATTTTATGGATGCAGTGCCTTCAATCGCTGACCTATCTAGTGGACAAAAAGGAAAACTACTCCTACTGCATGTAGTCCTAGAAAGCCCTCAACTCCTAATCTTAGATGAAGCAACCAAAAATTTCCCCCCACCTCACAACCCCAAGTCCGACAGCTCTTTGAGAACTATCCAGGTGTAATTATTACAGTATCACATGATGTCAACTATCTCAGACAAGTCTGCCAAAAGATCTATCGACTAGACTCACTCGGTTTAGAAGAAGTTGAGATTTAAGACATTAAATCTGTCGTTTTTATAAGAAAATTCTCAAAAGAAACCTTTTCTTCATATGCAAAGAACTCAGGCAAAACCTGAGTTCTTTTAATGTTAATCAATTTCAAGACCACCAGTATAGAGTCGGTAGTAGGTACCGCCTTGTTCCATAAGGGCATCATGATCACCACGTTCAATGATACGTCCATGATCCATAACCATGATAACATCAGAATTAACGATGGTTGAAAGACGGTGAGCGATAACGAAGACCGTACGTCCTTCCATAAGTCGGTCCATCCCCTCTTGTACCATTTTTTCAGTACGAGAGTCAATAGAGGAAGTCGCCTCATCAAGGATAAGAACCGGTGCATTGGCAAGGGCAGCACGCGCAATTGCAATCAGCTGACGTTGTCCATTAGACAAGCCTGCGCCATCATCTGTAAGAACAGTGTCATAACCATTGTCCAAATGTTGCACAAAGGAATCCACATTAGCAATACGGGCAGCTTCAAGGATTTCCTCGCGTGTCGCATCGGCACGACCATAGGCAATATTTTCAGCGATAGTTCCCGTGAAGAGATGGGTATCTTGAAGCACGATACCAAGTGAGCGACGAAGAGAATCTTTTTCAATTAACTTGACATCAATACCATCATAGGTAATCACACCAGATTGGATGTCGTAGAAACGATTAACCAAGTTAGTAATCGTTGTCTTACCTGCACCCGTCGCACCAACAAAGGCAACCTTTTGCCCCTTGTCTGCGTATAGATTAACGTCATGAAGGATTTGTTTCTTACCATCGTAAGAGAAATCAACGTCTTCGAAGACCACATTTCCGACCAACTCGACCAATTCGTAGTCGCCATTTGGACGTGGGTGTTTCCAAGCCCAGAGATTGGTTTTCTTGTCTGTCACAACCATTTGACCGTCTACCAATTCGTAGTTGACCAGAGTGACCTTACCTTGGTCTACTTCTTCTGGCTCGTCCAAGAGGTCAAAGATACGGTCAGCACCAGCAAGCGCCATAAGGACAAAGTTAAGTTGTTGAGAGACCTGAGTAATAGGTCCGTTGAAGGAACGGTTCAATTGTAGGAAGGCCATGAGACCACCGATAGTCAAACCACCGACGCCATTAAGGGCAAAGAGTCCACCGACCAAGGCGGTCAAAACAAAGGAAACATTTCCTAAGTTCCCAAGAATTGGCATGAGAACATTGGCATAACGGTTGGCCAAGTAAGAAGATTCAAAGAGTTGCTCGTTAATCTTGTCAAAATCAGCCATGCTTTCTTCTTCGTGGACAAAGGCCTTGACCACCTTTTGACCTGACATCATTTCCTCGATGAAGCCATTTTCAATCCCCAGATTCTTTTGTTGTTCACCGAAGTGACGGCCTGATTTGGCGGATACATTTTTAATAACCATAAACATGATACCTACCATGACCAGAACCACGATAAAAAGGAGAGGACTCACGGTAAGCATGGTCACTGTCACACCGATAAGGGTAATGGCTGTTTGTAGCAACTGTGGAATGGATTGCTCAACAGCCTGACGGAGGGCATCGATATCGTTGGTATAGATTGACATGATGTCACCGTGTTGGTGAGTATCAAAGTAGCGAACAGGAAGCTTTTGCATACGAGCAAAGAGCTGATTACGAAGGGAACGTAGAGAATCTTGCGAGATGGTCGCCATGAGGAGTGATGACACATAGTTGGCAATCACACCAATAAGACAGAAGCTCCCCACTGAAGTCAAGAACCGTAACAGTGGTCCAAAGTCATGACTACCAGATTTGAGCATGGGTTGAACGTAAACGTCAACCAAGGACTGAATAGAAGCCGTCAAATTGACCGTTGCCAAAGAAGCGACCACAATAAGGATAAAGGCGATAGAAAGCGAAAGTTTGTAGTCTTGCCACAAAAAGCGTAGAAGACGTGCTAGAGAGCCCCAATTAGCTTTTTTCTTATTCTGCATCTGCTACTCCTTTCCCTTGTGTTTGCATCTTGTAGACGTCACGATAAATGGCATTGTTAGCCACCAAGTCGTCATGCGTACCAATAGCATCGATACGACCATCATCCATAACAACGATACGGTCCGCATCTTGGATAGATGAAATCCGTTGACCGATGATAATCTTAGTTGTTTCCTTTAGGCTTGACGCAAAACCTTGACGAATCAAACTATCTGTCTTAGTATCAACCGCTGATGTTGAATCATCAAGAACCAAGATTTTTGGATTCATGAGAAGGGCACGTGCAATACAAAGACGTTGACGTTGTCCTCCTGAGACATTGGCTCCACCACGTTCAATCTTGGTGTCATAGCCATCCTTAAACTCTTGGATAAATTCATCAGCTTGGGCAATCTTACAAGCTTCAATGATTTCTTCATCTGTCGCCTGTTTATTTCCCCAACGCATATTTTCCTTAATGGTCCCTGAGAAAAGGACGTTGGTTTGTAGCACCATAGCAACTTGCTTACGCAAGCTATCCAAATCATAATCCTTAACATCGTGGCCAGCAACCTTAACTTGACCAGCTTCCACATCATAAAGACGAGGAATGAGCTGAACCAAACTTGATTTCCCAGAACCCGTTCCACCAAGAATACCGATAACCTCACCAGACTTAATATCAAGTGTGATATCTTTGAGGACATGGGTCTTATCACCATTTTCATCAGTGTATGAGAAATCCACATGATCAAAACTGATAGAACCATCTATGACTTCTGTCAAGCCATTTTCAGGTGAAACAATGGTTGAATCAGTGTTGAGCACTTCATTGATACGCTCTACAGAGGCCATAGAGATAGACAACATGACAAAGATCATCATGAACATCATGAGTGAGATGAGGATGGTCATGGTGTAACTGAACATGGAAGTCAATTCCCCAGTAGTCAGGCTACCTCCAACGATAAGATGGGCACCAAACCAAGAAATCATGAGGAAGGATGCATACATAGACAACATCATGGCTGGGTTAGACATGACAACCACACGAATGGCACGCATGAACATCTTGTAAATACGACGTGAGGCCTTCTTGAATTTGTCAGTCTCTTCCTGCTCTTTAACATAGGATTTAACCACACGCATGTTGGTGATGTTTTCCTTGATACTGTTATTGAGGTTGTCATAAGCCTCAAACACCTGAGTAAAGAGAGGATATACGATTTTGGTAATAATGGCCAAAACCAGACCAAGGAAGAGTGTCACACCAACGAAAATCCAAGCCATTTCGCCATTAATTAGGAAACTTGCTGCAATGGCAAAAATCAGATTAAGTGGTGCGCGCACACAGATGCGGATAATCATCTGGTAAGAGTTCTGCACGTTGGTAACATCAGTCATCATACGTGTTACCAAACCACCAGCTGAGAACTTATCGATATTTTCAAAAGAGAAGGTTTGAACCTTTTTGAAAATAGCCTGACGTAGATTCTTGGCAAATCCAGCAGAGGCAAAGGCCGCATAGCGTGCCGACTGCATCCCACAGAAAAGCGACAGGAAGGCGCAGACCAACATGAGGCCACCATAGAGCCAAATGTTAGACATGTTAGATTGCTGGACACCTTTGTCCAAAAGATTGGCCATGACAAAAGGAATGGAAATCTCAAACATGACTTCTAGCGTCATAAAGAGGGACGCTAAGATTGAGGGTTTCTTGTATTCCTTTATCTGGGCGATCAGGGTTTGAAACATAATTACCTCCGTTTTTATTCTTTTTCTTTTGATATTTTTCTTTTTTGATATATTCAATAATATCTTT
>ERZ1034915.1849-NODE-1849-length-10923-cov-4.469636_pt1 | contig 10923 bp, 10 predicted proteins | sample MGYA00520592_ERZ1034915 | MGnify/ENA primary metagenome ERZ1034915 (study PRJEB33766, sample SAMN09781787) | gut metagenome | biome: gut microbiome | host: Homo sapiens | place: Madagascar | study: EMG produced TPA metagenomics assembly of the PRJNA485056 data... | reverse complement strand
TTTTTGTTGGCAGGGATGAAATCAGTGGGGAAGAATCATCCTTGGAAGAGATTTTTTGTTGGCGGCGTTGTTCTGTGCGTGCCGATCACGGTAGTGATCGCAAGTCTTCTTCTGCGCGCTCCATTGAAAAACAAACCAGATCAATGAACCAAAATCCTTCATGCAGACTCTTATATACAGATGCATCAAATACCGGAGAGTTTCTACAGAGTGAAATTCCCGGAGTGCTGCTGGCGCGGCAGCATGGAAAGGAAAACCATTGGGAAGATGTGACTTCATAACGAAATTGAAGGAAGGAAAACCGGAGGCTTTTGACAGGCTCTATGCCGAATACCATCTTCCACTGTATCGGACGGCTTTACTGATTCTGGGAAACCGTGAGGATGCGGAGGACGTTCTTCAGGAGACCTTTGTAACAGCATATTTGCACATCCGTGATCTTCGCAGCGAGAACGGTCTGAAATCCTGGCTGTTTCAAATTCTGACACATATTGCATATCGTGCCGGAAAGAAAAAGAGCCGTGAGATTCCGGTGGAACCGGAAAGCCTGGGCAAAGATCAGAAAGAGCAGATCTTTCATCAAGACAATATGGAGAGAAGGCTCTTGTCAGCAGGATCCGATGCAGTGGTACAGCCTGTGGATTCGGCGGAGGAAATTCAGGGACGGATTTTCCGAAATGCGTTGCTGCGTCTGGATCCGATGCACCGGGAGGTATTGGTTCTGTACTACTATGATGAGTTGTCGATAAAAGAAATCGCAAAGATATGTCGGTGCCTGGAGGGAACGGTAAAGTCCAGATTGTACAACGCACGGAAGAAGTTAATGAAGGCGCTTGAACAGGAAGGATATACGGAAGAATGACCCGGGAAAGGATTCGATCGTTATGAACGAGACATGGAACGGTAAAGAGCAGAAAATTACTCATACTATGAAGGTGGAGATGGAGAAGGAAATCCCTTCACAAGCATGTGAAGAGATAATTCACAGTCGGATTTTGGAGATGTATGAGCAAAGGAAGCGTGAAAATCTGAAAATGGAGAAGGAATCAGGCATGAAGGACAGAGCAGAAAACAGAAGAAGGAACAGATGGAATCTGCCGAAAATGGCAGCAGCAACGGCACTTTGTTTTATTCTTGGCGGTGGAGCGGTTTTTGCCGGTGGAAAGATCACAAGAATCGTCATGGGGAGCAGTGCAGGCGGAGATTACTGGGAATATCAGGATCTCGGAAAAGCGGAAGAGAGGGCAGGAATGCAGTTCTATACACCGGAGAGCTTCTCTAACGGTTATACAATGAAGAGCATCAGTATAAACGATATTGCGGATTACACAGAAGACGGAGAAAAACGAAATCCTGGAAAGGGAATGTCATTTGTATATCAGCAGGACGGAGAAAACTCCGATGTCGAAGAAGTGAATCTGAGTGTTTCCAAGGTGCGAGACAGCTATGGAGATCCTGCGGAGAACAGCATGGAAACCCGAGAGGCAGACGACGTCTCATTATACTACAGAGAGATTGAGTGTATGTTTGTTCCGGCAGATTATGTGCCGACCGAAGAAGAGAAGGAACGAGATCAGAACGATCCAGGCTTCAGCATCAGCTACGGATCGGATGAGAAAGAGACCTTGATATATCGCGGTGTTACCTTCCGGAAGGAGGGACTGGAGTATGTTCTGTACGCAATGAATACGGATCTTTCCTCGGAAGAGATGATGGATATGGCTGCGGAGATTGTTTCTCCGCAGCAGTAAATACTTCGGGATATCTGTGCCATCAACCCCGTACAGGAGTAAACTGAGCGCGCGAATTCTCCTGATATTGCCGGGGCGAGATTTTCACATGGTTGGTGAAGGTCCGTGAGAAATTGGAATAATTGTTGAAGCCGCAGGCGTAACAGACATCTGTCGGGGACTGGCCGTTTCGAAGCATCCGCTTCGCTTCGGCCAGTCTCTTTTCGATGATGTACTGCTGGAGGGAGAGTCCGGAATACTGGCGGAACAGCCGGGTGAGATACACGGAGTTCAGGTGAACGCTTTCCGCAATGCCGGACACGGAAAGATCTCCGGCAAGATTCTGATCCACGTAGTGAATGACATCCGTTACAACCTTCGGCATGCTGGGAGCCTGTGCCTGCGGCAGAATAGGGGCAACACTGGAGGCAGCCTGGCGGTTCAGGATCACCAGAATGATCGAGAGAAGGGATTTCGACAGGATAGTGGCTCCGTACGCATCCGCCTTGCTTCCGGAGGCGGCTTCGAGCGCACACGCAATGTCGATCAGCTGATGAAGCATGCTCCCGTTTACATGAATGCGATAATCAGGAATCTGATAGAAAACATCGGTGATGTGCCGGTAGCTTTCATCACTGGCAATCAGGGACTGAATCACGGTCTCCTTCATGTTGAGGACAACGCGGCAGTAGGTGTCGCTGCTCTGTTGACAGGCAAAGTGAAACACATAAGGCGGAATCAGCACAATGTCGCCAGGCTGCAGGGTTATCATGCGATCCTCAATCTGCATGCCAACGTTTCCGCGTTTCATCATCAGAACCTCATAGCCATCGTGACAGTGCAGAAACCGGATTTTGAAATCAATGGGTTCTTCCTTATAGAAGCAGCTGATGTTGTCCTCCTGCGTCTCCCAGGAGAGCAGGGTGTTGTGTATGAGATCCTTTGAAACCGACATGTTGATTCACACTCCTTTGCGGAACTGTGTGAAAAACAAAAAGCGTGCTCTTTCACACATAAAATAGACCAATTGTCCGATTGCACAAATTGAAATGACAAAAATCGTTGAACATGAACATATTGTACGCCGGGAAGTTTGATTCCGCAATGTTATAGGCTTATTTACTTGTATTACAGCACAAACGGATCATGCTATGCTCTATGCAGATCAGGAAAACAAATTTCAATCAGGCCGGCTGAATGAAAGATGTATTGGTGAGTTTTTGATTTGCTAACAGGAGGATGGAAATGAATAAGAAGATCATTGCAGCAGTGCTTGCAGGCTCTATGTGTGCGGCGATGCTGGCAGGCTGCGGCGGAAATTCCGAAAGCGGCTCCACTGCACAGGATACAGCAGGAAGCACCGAAGCTGCGGCAGAGGATGCAGGCGGATCCGGCAGCAAGAAGCTCGTGATGGCATGGTGGGGCAATCAGGTCCGCAATGAGAGAACCCAGCAGGCTCTGGATAAGTACCATGAGCTGAATCCTGAGGTTGAGGTAGAGGGACAGTTCAATCAGTGGAACGACTACTGGCAGAAGCTCGCAACCGATTCTGCGGGAGATGCTCTTCCGGATATCATCCAGATGGACTACTCCTATATTGATCAGTATGTAAACTCCGGTCAGCTTCTCGATCTGACTCCTTACATTGAGAGCGGCGCACTGGACGTTTCCAATATTCCGGACAACATCGTGGCGATGGGTCAGGTCGGGGATGGCAACTACGGCATTCCTTCCGGCGTTACCGGCTCCTGCCTGTTCTATAACAAGACGGCAACCGAAGAGGCCGGCGTTGAAATCAAACAGAACATGACTCTGGATGAGTTCATTGAGATCGCGAAGGTTATGAAGGAGAAGACCGGATACAATGTGCGTCTCGAGCAGGGCGGCAGCTATATTTCCGAGTGGCTTCGCGGCAGAGGAACACCCTTCACGGAGGCGAAGCTCCCTGTTGGGGAAGCGGATATCACTGAATACTTCCAGGTTCTGGCCGACGGCATCAGCGACGGCTGGCATCTGACTCCGGATCTGGCAACCTCTACCGGTGTTGAGGACGATCCGCTCGTTTACGGCGCAAGCCCGGAGACCATGGTATGGTGCGCGATCAACGGAAGCTCCAACATGCTGACGGCATTCCAGTCCGCAGCTCCGGAAGGAACCGAGATTGCACTGATGACCATTCCGACGGCAGATCCGCAGAAGTCCAGCTACCTGAAGCCTTCGATGTACTTCTCCGTAAGCGCCAACACAAAGGATCCGGATGCAGCCGTAGCACTTCTGAACTATCTCATCAATTCGGAAGACTGCAACGATATTCTTCTTGGAGAGCGCGGCGTTCCTGCCTCGACGGTCATTGCAGATTCCCTGAAGGATAAGGTTTCTGAGACCGATCAGAAGGCAATGGATTATGTAACCGATGTGGTTACTCCAAACTGCTCTCCGATCGACCCTCCGAACCCGGAAGGCTGGAGTGAGTTCAGTGATACGCTTGGCAAGCTGCAGGAGGCAGTCGGCTACGGCCAGACTTCTCCTGAGGATGCAGCAAAGCAGCTCTGCGAAAAGGCAGCTGCACTGTGGGGAAACTGATCTGAAACCAGGATCAGAACACGATGAAATAAGGAAACTCCTTGGGTTCATTACAGAAGGGGGAGGCGCAATGGGCCTCCCCTTCCGATCGGGCAACGACTGTTCCGCCATGCGGCCAGGGACATTCGGAGCCCGATTTTTGCTTTGAGTTACCGTAAACCAGTACCGCGAACTGCGGCGGGGGAAATAATAATGGGAACTAAAATAAGAAAATTCATGAACAAAGAAAGCACCTGCGGCTTTGTCTTTGCTCTTCCTTTCACCATCGGCTTTCTGATGTTTCTTTTGGTGCCGATGCTGATGTCGCTGTATTACTCCTTCTGTGATTACAACATTCTGACACCGGCGAAGTTCTCGGGACTTGGAAACTATGTCAAGATGTTCACCGGCGATGTCACGTTTAAACACTCGCTGAAGGCTACCTTCTACTTCGCCTTCGTATCGGTGCCGCTCAAACTTGTCTTTGCGCTGATCGTTGCGATGATTCTTGAGAAGAACTCGAAGATGTCCGGCTTCTATCGTGCAGCCTACTACCTGCCCTCCATCATTGGCGGATCGGTAGCTGTGGCGGTTCTGTGGAAGAGAATGTTCGCTGTAGACGGAACGATCAACAGCCTGCTCCAGATGGTTGGAATCGACTGTCACAGAGCCTGGCTCGGGGATACCAAGACGGCGATCTGGGTTCTGATCATCCTGACGGTGTGGCAGTTTGGATCGTCCATGCTGGTATTCCTTGCATCTCTGAAGCAGATTCCGGTCGACCTGTATGAGGCGGCAAGAGTGGACGGCTCCGGAAAGATCTACACGTTCTTCAAGATCACGCTCCCTCTTCTGACGCCGACCATTTTCTTCAACCTTGTCATGCAGATGATCAACGGCTTCCTGGCATTTACGCAGAGTCTGATCATCACACAGGGAAAACCGATGGACACGACGCTGTTTTATGCGGTTTACATGTATCAGCAGTCGTTCCAGTTTAATAATGCAGGCTACGGCGCAGCAATGGCATGGGTGATGCTGCTCATCATCGGACTGTTCACGCTGCTGCTGTTCAAGACGAAAAAATTCTGGGTATATGATGCGGGGGATTCCGAATGAAAACAAAACGAATCGTTAGTGCGTCCATTTATCACATATTGGTCTTCGGATTCGGGCTGGTCATGCTCTATCCCCTGATGTGGATGTTCTTCAGCTCGCTGAAGGAGACCACCACCATCTTTACAACAGCAGGTCAGCTGATTCCGACACACATCACCTTTGACAACTATGCAAACGGCTGGAAGGGCTTTGCGGGAATTACGTTCGGCGTATTCCTCAAGAACTCCCTGTTCATTGCGATCGTTGCAACCTTCGGTACGCTGATGTCCTCTGCTTTTGTGGCATACAGCTTTGCAAGATGCAAGAAGTTCAAGCTGAGAGGAATTCTGTTTGCTGCAATGCTGGCATCGATGATGCTTCCGGGACAGATTCTGATGGTACCGCAGTACCTGTGGTATAAGAAACTTGGCTGGGTTGGATCGTATCTGCCGCTGATCGTGCCGTTCTTCTTTGCGGTGCAGGGATATTTTGTCTATCTGATGATGAACTTCATCGAAGGAATCCCGACTGATCTGGATGAAGCTGCGAAGATCGATGGCTGTTCCTATTACAGCATCTTCTTCCGGATTATTTTTCCTCTTATGAGACCCGCCCTGGTGACGGGAGGAATCTTCTCCTTTATGTGGAGATGGGATGACTTTATGTCCGCCCTGCTTTATATCAACAAGGCGGCGCAGTATCCGGTTTCGCTTGCGCTGAAGCTGTTCGCGGATCCGGGTTCCACCTCGGACTACGGCGCAATGTTTGCAATGGCGGTGGTATCTCTGATTCCGATTCTGATCATCTTCTTCATTTTCCAGAAGCAGCTGGTAGAAGGAATCGCAACCTCGGGATTGAAAGGATAATCCGCATGTGCGGAGAAAGAAGGAACATATATGGAAAAGACATGGAAGATAGAATTGAGCGGCTTTGCGGATGAAATAAATCCGCAGCTGGATGAGCAGATCCGTGTGCTGAAGAAGCTCGGCATGCATTATGTGGAGATGCGCGGAGCAAACGGAAAGGGACTTGTGGAGTACCCGTTAGATGAGGTGGAGAAGATCAAGGAGAAGCTGGATGAGAATGACATTCATCTGTCCTCCGTCGGATCCCCGATCGGCAAGATACCGATTACGCAGGATTTTGAGGACCACTTCAAGCTGTTTTGCCACACGGTAAATATTGCACATGTGATGGAGGTTCCGTACATCCGGATGTTCAGCTTCTTTATGCCGGAGGGGGAGGACCCGGAGAAGTATCACGATGAGGTGTTCCGCAGAGTGGGAAGAATGGCTGATTACGCAGCAAAGCACAACGTCATTCTTCTTCATGAGAATGAGAAGGAAATTTATGGCGATGTGGCAGATCGCTGCAGAAAACTGATGGAAGAGTTTTACAGCGATCGCTTCAAGGCCGTTTTTGATTTTGCAAACTTCGTTCAGTGCCATCAGGATACGAAGGAAGCGTATGAGATGTTAAAGCCATACATCGAGTATGTACATGTGAAGGATGCTGAGTGGGAGTCCGGACATGTGGTTCCTGCGGGCCATGGCGACGGAAATGTGAAGGAGATTCTGAAGATGCTCAAGGAGAGCGGATATGAGGGCTTCCTTTCGCTGGAGCCGCATCTTGCTGATTTTGCCGGCTTCTCTGCTCTGGAAAACGGAAAGAGTGAGAAGAAGGAGAAGCTGACCGGTGAGGAGTCCTTTACACTTGCACACGAGAGTCTGGTGAAGATTTTGGGAGAAATTTAATCGTATGAGTGAAGAAATTGTAAAAATCGGAATCATCGGAATCGGGAATATGGGTTCCAGCCATGCGCAGCGGATTGCAAACGGGGACATTCAGGGAATGAAGCTTGTTGCCGTTGCTGACCGGAAAGAGAAGAGAAGAGAGTGGGCAAAGGAGAGCCTTCCGGAAGATGTAAAGATCTACGAGGATGGCGAGGCTCTTCTGGAGGATCCGGAGGTCAACGCTGTGCTGATTGCCACACCGCACTATCAGCACCCGGAGCTGTCGATCAAAGCCATGGAGCATCACCTGAATGTGATCTGTGAGAAGCCTGCAGGTGTGTATACGAAGCAGGTGCGGGAAATGATCGCGTGTGCAGACGAGCATCCGGAGCTTACCTTTGCCATGATGTTCAACCAGAGAACGAATCCGGTCTATATCCGGATGCACGAGCTGGTGCAGAGCGGGAAGTACGGAAAGATCAAGCGAGTGAACTGGATCATCACCGATTGGTACCGCACGCAGCATTATTACGATTCGGGAGACTGGAGAGCAACCTGGGACGGAGAGGGCGGAGGCGTCCTTCTGAACCAGTGCCCGCACCAGCTGGATCTCCTGCAGTGGATCTGCGGAATGCCGGTGCGTGTACGAAGCTTCCTTCATGAGGGAAAATGGCATCACATCGAGGTTGAGGATGATGTGACGACATACATGGAGTTCCCGGACGGAGGAACCGGCGTATTTATCACATCGACCGGAGATGCACCCGGAACGAACCGCTTTGAGGTGGACCTGGAGAAGGCGAAGATCGTCTGTGAACACGATCAGCTGTCCGTGTATGAGCTGGAGGTGAACGAGAGAGAGTACTGCTTCACGGCAACGGAGGGCTTTGTACCTCCTGCAGGGAAGGATGTTCCGCAGGAAATCAGCTCGGAAAATCCGCAGCACAACGGAGTTCTGCAGGCATTTGCAGATCACATCCGGATGGGCGGAGCTCTGATTGCGGACGGAAGGGAAGGAATCAACGGACTTACGCTGTCGAATGCCATGCATCTGTCTTCGTGGCTTGACGAGATGGTGGAAATCCCGTTTAATGAGGAATTGTATCTTGAGAAGCTGAATGAGAAGAGACGCAGCTCCAAGGTAAAGGAGAATGTGGTAGAGGATACCGCCAATCTGGAAGGCACGTATTGATCAGGAAGCTTCCCGGGATGCGGCGCGGATGAATTTCATGACGTTTGAAGAATATAAAAAGAAATATTCTCTGCAGCTGACAGATCAGCAGGACAGGGCCGTTCAGACAGTGAACGGTCCTGTCCTTGTTCTTGCTGTTCCGGGAGCCGGAAAGACAACCGTTCTGGTGGCAAGGCTTGGATATATGCTCTTCTGCCTTGGCATTTTGCCGGAGGAGATCCTGACCGTAACCTATACCGTGGCGGCGACGAAGGACATGCGAAGGCGGTTTGAAAGGATGTTCGGCGCGGAGTTTTCCGATGCGGCGAGCAGACTTGAGTTCCGGACCATCAACGGGATCTGCGCCCGTGTGATCGCAGATTATGGACGCAGAATCGGGAAGGAACCGTTTGCGCTGCAGACGGACGAGGGTGAGATTCTGAAGCTTCTCCGGGGCCTTTACATTGACGCTGCGGGAAGCTTTCCCACGGAGTCGGAGACGGCGGAGCTTCGGAGCCGGGTCAGCTATATCAAGAATATGCAGCTTACCGGAAAGGAGCTGGAGAAGCTGGAGGAGGAAGCCGGTTATCCGCTTGCAAAAATCTATCAAAGCTACTGCGAAAAAATGAAGCAGCAGGGGCGGATGGATTACGACGATCAGATGGTCTATGCGCTGAATATTCTGATGCGCTGCCCGGAGCTTCTTTCCGAGTACCGGGCCAGATACCGGTATCTGTGTGTGGATGAGGCACAGGATACGTCGAAGATCCAGCACCGGATCCTGAAGCTCCTTGCGGGAAACGGAAACCTGTTCATGGTCGGCGATGAGGATCAGAGCATTTACGGATTCCGTGCGGCATATCCGGAGGCGCTCCTTTCCTTTGAAAAGGATCACCCCGGGGCCAAGGTGCTTCTCATGGAGCAGAATTTCCGTTCGGATGCGGCAATCGTGAAGGCAGCCGGTCAGCTGATCGCCCACAACCGGCTGCGCCATCAGAAGACGATGCTTCCGACCAGAGGGCAGAACACCAAGGTTCGTATTTTCTCGGTAAAGCAGAGAGAGGATCAGTACAGCTATCTGGTACAGACAGCAAAAGAGTGTGCAGAAAAAGGCGGCGGGACGGAAACCACGGCGGTTTTGTACCGCAACAACGAAAGCGCGGTTCCTCTGATGGATCGCCTTGAGCGGGAAGGAATTTCCTATAATGTGCGGAGCGCGGACCTGTCCTTTTTCACAAGCCGTGTGATATATGACATTGCTGCAATTTACCGTTTCCTGCAGGATCCATCGGATCCGGAGCTTTTTCTTCAAGTTTATTATAAGCTGAGCCTGTACGTCTCGAAGCAGATGGCGGAGGAGGTCTGCCGGCTTGCGGGGGAACGTCGCTGCTTACGGCCTTGTGGGCGAATCCCAGGACGCCGGAATATGTCCGAAAGGCAATCCGTGAGCTGGAGCGACACAGAAATCGAATTCTTCACGGGCCGGCCCTGACGGCGGTGCAGCTGATCGAGGGACCTCTTGGGTACGGCGCGTATCTGGAGCGTATGAGCCTTGGACGCGGGAAGCTGGATCTTCTGGAATTCCTCGCCGCCGGAGAGAATTCGATGGAGGCGTTGTTTCTCCGAATGCAGAGCCTTCAGACCTCCATCCGGGAAAAAAAGTACGATCCGGCATGCAGCTTTATTCTCTCTACCATTCACGGAAGCAAGGGACTTGAATATGACCGGGTGATTCTGATGGATGTGGGAGACGGCGTTTTCCCGGCATGTTCTCCTTCGACAGGAAAAAGGGGCAGGGAAGGGAAGAAAGAGCTGGCGGTCTATGAGGAGGAACGGCGTATTTTCTATGTCGGGATAACCCGCGCCAGGAATGAGCTGACCATTCTGAAGCTTCCGCAGGGGTCTGAATTTGCAAAAGAGCTTTTGCCGCCAAGGCATGCGGCAGTTCGCTCCGCGAAACAGACGGCCAGGCAAGGCGACCGGAATCCGGATAAGGTCCGTGAATTCTGTGAGAAGGTGCAGCAGGGGCAGAAAAGAGTGATCCATTCGCGCTATGGCTGCGGAGATATTCTGGTACTGGATGAAAAGAAAAACCGTGTTATGGTACAATTCGATGATGGAATGCAGAAGAAGCTGGACCTTGCCATTGCGGTGGGAAGCGGCCTTCTGGAGCTGAAAAGGTAGAAAGATGAATCGAATTTTTGTGGATCTGGAGATGCATCCGGTTGCTCCGGAATATGTACAGGAGCGGACGATTTTCAAATTTGAGACCATTGAGGTCGGCGCGGTCATGCTGGATGAGCGGTATGAGGAAATTGCGTCCTTTTGCGAGTATGTAAAGCCGCTGTACAGTGAGAAAATTCTGCCCCGGTATGAAGAGCTGACCGGGATTACGACGCAGATGGTGGCGGAGGCAGATGCGTTTCCCGAGGTACTGGAGCGCTTTGCGGACTGGTGCGGGGAAGGCTACACCATGTATTCGTGGAGCAAGGCCGATCTGAATCAGATTCGCGGCGAATGCCGTCTCAAGGGCATCAAACCGGATGAAAAACTGACGTATATGCTGCGGCACTGGAAGGATTTTCAGAAGGAATTCTGAAAATCCTTCCAGTGCCGCAGCATATACGTC
>ERZ1034915.1846-NODE-1846-length-10942-cov-5.113530_pt1 | contig 10942 bp, 9 predicted proteins | sample MGYA00520592_ERZ1034915 | MGnify/ENA primary metagenome ERZ1034915 (study PRJEB33766, sample SAMN09781787) | gut metagenome | biome: gut microbiome | host: Homo sapiens | place: Madagascar | study: EMG produced TPA metagenomics assembly of the PRJNA485056 data... | reverse complement strand
TGATAAAATATGCTAAGAGTAAGGCTAAAAAACGCTTTAACTTTTACGGTACTATTGAAACTGAGGCAGCTAGTTCTGGCAAAGGAAACTTTAATTTTAAGCGTCAGTTTGGCGGACAATTAGAGACGCTTGTTGGTTCATTTACTAAGACCCTCAATCCTTTCTACGATATTTTTAAGAAGACAATAGGTAGACACTAGTGTTTCGATAGTAAAAAAGCCAAATGAGATGATGATCTTCATCTCAATTGGCTTTTTAAGTTATTATTTACAAATATTTTTTAGCGACTTCAATATCGCCAGCATAGTTATCACGTTCCCCATTTACGATTTGGAAAGCATCAGCACCTTTACCGGCAATAACCACAGCGTCTTTGGAGTCTGTAGTCTCAGACATGGCTGTTTTGATGGCTTCTTCTCGATCGACAATGATACGAACTTTACGATTGATATGACTAGCAATTTCTTGACAGATGGTAAGGGGGTCTTCCTTGTTAGGGTCATCAGCAGACAAGATGACATCTACCTCGGGGTAAGTGTTGAGGACATGACCAAAGTCTTTACGACGGCTTTCCCCCTTATTTCCAGGAGCCCCTAGTATCAAAGTAATCTTACCTTTTTGATGGTCAGTTACGACTTGTAAGAGCTTGTCTAGGCTGTCACCATTGTGAGCATAGTCAACAAATGTCTTAGCCCCATTAGTTTGGGTTAGAACCTCCATACGCCCTGGAACAGAGGTTTGAGCAATCCCTTTTTTGATGTCTTCAAGACTGGCTCCAAGACGTAAGCCGGCTAGACCAGCGGCCATAGCATTGTCCTGATTAAAGTCACCGATGAGTTGGATATCGTAATCACCAGCTAGTTTACCTTTTGTTTTAAAGCTAAATCCTGAGCTATGTTGAACGGTATTCTCGGAGTCCTTACCATAGAAGTCGTGGTCTTTATCAGCGACTTCCTCTGCAACAAACTCGAAGTGATCCATACCGCTATTGACGATAACAGCTCGACTATTTTCCAAGAGCAGACGCTTGTGGTAGAAGTAGTCTTCAAAGTTTGGGTGTTCAATAGGCCCGATGTGGTCTGGACTGATGTTAAGAAAGGCACCTACATCAAAGGTTAACCCATAAACACGTTTGGTTAGATAGGCCTGACTTGAGACCTCCATAATCAGATGGGTCATGCCATTAGCAACAGCTTCAGCCATCATACGGAAAAGGTCCAAACTCTCCGGTGTTGTTAAGGTAGACTTGAAGAAGTTTTTTCCGTCTAGTGTCGTGTTCATGGTTGAAAGCATAGCAGGTTTATGACTTTGCTTGAGAATATTGAAGGCAAAGTAAGCTGCTGTAGTTTTCCCTTTTGTCCCAGTAAAAGCCAGCAATTTAAGCTTGTCTTGAGGGTATTGGTAGAAGGCCTGAGCAACGAGGCTCATAGCCTGCTTAATATCTGATACGATAATAGCAGGAATTCCCACTTGATAATCTTTTTCAGCTACGTAGAAACTCAATCCCGCTTTGATAGCATTCTCTAAAAATTCAGGCTTAAAGGTAGCCCCTTTGGCAAAGAAGAGGGAAGATGGTGTGACATCACGACTGTCGTAAGAAAGATGATCAAAGGTCACCCCAGTCCATGAATAGTAGTAATTGTCTTGGTCGATAATATCTCTAAAATTATGGTCCTTTTTAAGAACCTCTAGAACTTGTTCAATAGTAATCATAGTTCCTATTTTAGCCTTAATGTTCTTGTTTTACAAGTCACAGCCAAAAGTTTATAATTAACTAGATTGTATTTTATTATCTAGAAAGAAAATTATGACTGAAACTAAAACTGACAGGCAGCAGCAGCAAATGCTAAGAGGGACGGCATGGATGACAGCATCCAATATTATCAGTCGTCTCTTAGGAGCACTTTACATTATTCCTTGGTATGCTTGGATGGGTAAACAGGGCGACCAAGCCAATGCCCTCTTTGGTCAAGGATATAACATTTATGCCCTTTTCCTTTTAATTTCGACAGCAGGGATTCCAGTCGCTATTGCCAAGCAGGTGTCAAAATATAACACGCTTGGAAAGATGGAAACGAGTTTCTTCTTGCTCAAGCGTATCTTGTATTACATGATTGGTCTCGGACTGATCTTTGGCGTTTTCATGTACTTTGCTTCGCCGTGGATGTCTTACCTTTCTGGGGGAGACGAGGATCTGGTTCGCGTCATGCGTAGTCTTTCTTGGGCGGTTGTTATTTTCCCATCGATGTCTGTTTTACGAGGCTTTTTCCAGGGCTTTAACAACATGAAGCCCTATGCCCTAAGTCAGATAGCAGAGCAGATTATCCGTGTTATTTGGATGCTTTTGGCGACCTTCTTCATCATGAAAATTGGTACAGGTGACTATGTGACTGCAGTTGTCCAATCGACTTTTGCCGCTTTCATCGGTATGTTGGCTAGTTATGGGGTACTTTTCTTCTATCTTTGGAAAGAAGGCAAGCTCAAGAGCCTTTTTGGTAAGCAGGCCGTTCATCCTGATATCAATCCAACTGCAATTGTTATTGAGACATTTAAGGAAGCCATTCCCTTTATTATTACTGGATCAGCGATTCAACTTTTCCAGTTGATTGACCAATGGACCTTTATACGTACTATGGAGAAGTTTACAAGCTATAGTAACAGTCAGCTTCAGGTTATCTATGCTTATTTGTCTTCAAACCCAAGTAAGATTACTATGATTTTGATTGCTGTTGCTATTTCTATTGCTGGGGTAGGAATCCCACTCTTAACGGAAAATATGGTAAAAAAGGATCTTCGGGGAGCAGCCAAACTCATTATTAGTAATCTTCAGTTACTCTTGCTCTTTATTGTACCTGCTATTGCAGGATCAGTGATTTTAGCCAAACCACTCTACACCGTTTTTTATGGTGCACCGGATAGTCAGGCTCATTTGCTTTTTGTTGCTAGTTTGATTCAAGTGATTTTCCTGGCCTTGTATAGTGTTTTAGCACCAATGCTTCAGGCCATCTTTGAGACCCGTAAAGCTATCAATTATTTTGCGATTGGGGTGCTGGTTAAGGCCATTCTACAGCTACCGTTGATTATTTTCTTAGGAGCCCTTGGTCCGGTTATTTCGACAGCCATTGGGTTAGGGGTTCCTATTGCTTTGATGTATAATCGCCTTCACACAGTTACTCACTTTAGTCGTAAGACAGTCTTTAGAAAAGCCTTACTCATCTGTATTCTTACAATGCTCATGGTTATTCCAGTTGCTGTTTTCTATTGGTTATTCCAATTTATCCTATCTCCAACAAGTCGTATGGGTAGTGTGATTCACTTAGTGATTGGAGGAGGTCTTGGCGTTTTAGTCTATGGAGTGCTTGCTCTTGTGACACGTATGGCTGACCAATTGCTTGGCGCACGAGCAGGTAGATTACGAGCTAAATTACATATTAAATAGTATTTGAAACCAAGTTATGTGGCTTGGTTTTTCTTTTCAACCTTTTTTGAAAAAAAGAGTATAATAGGTGTAAAAATATGAAATCGCTTTAATGATTTAGAATCGAGGAAAGGATTATGAGTAATTCTAGACAGAAAGGTACTAAATTAGGAACCTGTGCCCCTGATCAGGTTTATCAGGTGTTGCAAACCAGTCTTCAAGGGTTAAACTCACAAGAAGTAAAAAAGAGACAAGCAACTTATGGCCCTAACCAGTTGAAAGAAAGTAAGAAAGAACCTATTTGGCTGACCTTTTTCAGGCATTTTACCAGTCTCATGGCCCTCTTATTGTGGGGTGGTGGCTTTATCGCCATGCTTTCTCATAGTTTAGAGTTGGGGATTGCAATTTGGTTGGTCAACATGATTAATGGTCTCTTTAGTTTTATTCAAGAACATAGAGCAAGTCAGGCTACGGCAGCCCTTAATAAGCTTCTTCCATCTTACACAAGGGTTCTTCGGGATGGGAAAGAAGATAAGATTCTAGCTCAGGACTTGGTGCCAGGGGACTTGGTTTTCATTGAAGAAGGAGACCGTATTTCTGCAGATGGACGCTTGGTCGCTGTGACAGATTTGCAGGTTAATCAATCGGCCCTCACTGGTGAGTCTAATCCCATTTATAAATCTGATCAAGCAGATTTGACTCCTGACAAGACTGAGTTAGAGTATGACAATATGGTATTTGCAGGGACTACTGTCTCTTCTGGTTCTGGACGCTTTATAGTATCTGCTATCGGGATGAAAACTGAGTTTGGACAGATTGCGGATTTGACACAGAATCTTGCTCAGGGAAAGAGTCCCCTTCAGAAAGAACTAGACCATTTGACCAAACAGATTTCAGTTATTGCGGTGTCTGTTGGTCTCTTCTTTATGGTAGCAGCGACTCTATTTGTCCATCAGCCTTTGTCTCAAGCCTTTATTTTTGCATTGGGGATGATTGTGGCCTTTATTCCTGAGGGACTTCTTCCCACAGTTACTCTCTCTCTAGCCATGGCCGTTCAGCGCATGGCTAAAGAACATGCTTTAGTGAAGAAATTGTCTTCTGTTGAGACTCTTGGAGCAACCTCTGTTATTTGCTCAGATAAAACAGGGACCCTAACGCAAAATGCCATGACAGTTAATCACTTATGGACCTTGTCAGGTAATTATGAGGTAACTGGGCTAGGTTACGCACCAGAAGGGAACATTGAGCAGGATGGTCACCCTGTTTCTCTTAAAGAAAGTGCTCTTTTGAATCGTCTGGTTCGCTTTTCTCATTTGGCTAGTAATGCTCAAGTGGTGGCACCAAGCGCTGAAAATCCCAATTATACAGTCTTAGGAGACCCGACTGAAGCTTGTCTTAATATTCTTGCAGAAAAAGCAGGGCTTGATTTAAATGACAACCACACCTGGGCGCCTCGTATTAAAGAAATTCCCTTTGATTCTGATCGTAAACGGATGACAACGGTACATCGCCTCGAAAAAGGTTTGGATGGCAGTCATCATATTTCCATCACTAAGGGTGCGCCTAAAGAAGTGATGGAACTTTGCTCAGACTATTACGATGGTCAAGGAGCAATCAAATCTATGACCACTACAGAACGTCAAGCTATTCTTGCTGCTAACGACCAATTTGCTCGTGACGGTTTGCGTGTTTTAGCTGTTGCTTATCGTCCTTTGGAAAGCCAACATATCAAAGAAGACGAGTGGGATATGCGGACCCTCGAAGAAGATATGGTCTTTGTGGGACTCGTTGCCATGAGTGATCCCCCACGTCAAGGTGTCCGTGAAGCAATTGAGCAATGTCACCGTGCCAGTATTCGCATTATCATGGTGACAGGTGACTATGGGTTGACAGCTCTTAGTATTGCCAAGAAAATTGGAATTGTAAAAGGTGATAATGCCCGTGTTGTTTCAGGACTTGAACTGGCAGATATGACCGACGAAGAGCTCAAAGAAGTGCTTAAAGGTGAGATTGTTTTTGCTCGTGTAGCTCCCGAACAAAAATATCGTGTGGTCAATGCACTTCAGGAACTTGGTGAGGTTGTTGCTGTTACTGGTGATGGTGTTAATGATGCCCCTGCTCTTAAAAAGGCTGATATCGGTGTAGCTATGGGGGTATCGGGAACTGACGTAGCCAAGGAATCTGCCGATATGATTTTAACGGATGATCACTTTGCTTCTATTGTCCATGCTGTTGAAGAAGGACGTGCCGTTTATCGAAATATTCAAAAATTCTTGACCTATATTTTTAATTCCAATACTCCAGAAGCTGTACCCTCTGCCTTCTTCTTGTTCTCTCTGGGACGCATTCCTCTTCCCTTAACAGTTATGCAAATCCTAGCTATTGACCTGGGAACTGATATGATGCCAGCTTTGGGACTAGGGGTTGAGCCACCTGAAGAAGGCGTTATGGACAGGCCACCAAGACGCCTATCAGATCGTTTGTTAAACCGACGATTACTATTAAAAGCCTTTGCTTGGTATGGACTGATTGAAGCAGCCTTAGCTATGGGGGCTTTCTTCCTTAATTATTGGGTTAATCAAGGTAACTTAAACCATTTGGCCAGCTCAGGTCCTCTCTATCGAGAGGCAACTACCATGACCTTAGGAGCTATTGTCTTTACCCAAATTGGTATGGCTATGAATAGTCGCAAGGGTAGGGGATCTATTTTCCAAATAAAACCATTTGCTAATCGTATTATTAGCTTAGGGATTGTTTTAGAAATTGTTCTCTTTATCATCCTGTCTTACGTGCCTTTCTTCCACACGTTATTTAACACTGCGCCTATTGGACTTGATGATTGGCTCTATTTACTTGCTTGTCCATTTGTTATTATGGCTTTGGAAGAAATCAGATATCGCTTATTTGATAAAAAGTAAGTCGGTGGCTTAGCTTAGATTGAAGCAAGACTTTTAAATCGTTTCTTAGTGCTTGAAATTATAATGTTTCAGGCACTTTTTGATGCTTGAAAACTTACTTTTGACAATCTCAAAAATTGGCCTTATTTTAAATTAGAGTCAGTATCTATCTGTCTTTTTAGGTTATAGAAATAAACTATAACTAACTATCAAGAATCCGTATGATGGACTTACCATTATTTTTCAGAAAATAGTGATAAAATAGAGGTCATAGATATGGAGTATATCCACTTTACCATGTAGAAAGGGCACATTATGACACAAGAATATCAATTAGAAACCATTTTGGCACACGCAGGAATCAATTCGGACGAAGCAACAGGAGCCTTGGCTTCACCAATTCATTTTTCAACAACTTACCAACATCCAGAATTTGGCCATTCTACTGGTTTTGACTATACACGAACTAAAAATCCAACACGCGAAACAGTGGAAAAAACACTTGCAGCTATTGAAAAAGCAGATTATGCTATTGCGACAAGTTCAGGGATGAGCGCCATTGTTTTGGCCTTTGAAATTTTCCCAGTAGGCAGTAAGGTTGTGGCTGCGCGTGACCTTTACGGAGGTTCTTTCCGTTGGTTTAATGACAAGGAAAAAGAAGGTCGTTTCTTTTTTGAATACACAAATACAGAAGATGAGATGATTGCGGCTATTACAGAAGATACCGATATTGTTTACATCGAAACACCGACAAACCCACTTATGATTGAGTTTGATATTGAAAAAGTGGCAAAAATTGCTCATGATAAGGGTGCGGTGGTTATTGTTGATAATACTTTCTATAGCCCAATCTACCAAAAACCGCTTACTCAAGGTGCTGATATCGTTGTACATTCAGCTACTAAATACCTATCAGGGCATAATGATGTCCTGGCTGGTGTTGTTGTGACTAGCAATCCAGAATTCTACGATAAACTTTATTATAACCTCAATACGACTGGTCCAAACTTGTCTCCATTTGATAGCTATATGCTCATGCGTGGACTTAAGACCCTAAAACTTCGTATGGAGGCATCAACAGCTAATGCTCAAGAAGTTGTAGCGTTCTTAGAAAAGTCACCAGCTGTTAAAGAGGTCCTCTACCCAGGTAAGGGTGGGATGATTTCCTTCAAAGTGGCTAACCAAGATAAGATTCCAACTATTATCAATACTCTTAGGGTCTTCACCTTTGCGGAAAGTTTGGGTGGTGTTGAAAGTTTGATTACTTATCCAACAACACAAACTCACGCAGATATTCCAAGTGAAGTGCGTGCTTCGTATGGATTAACGGATGACTTGCTTCGTCTTTCAATTGGTATTGAAGCAGCAGAGGATTTGATTGCTGACTTGGAAAATGCCCTTAGTCTTTAAGGAGTTATCTATGACACGTTATGATTTTACAACACAACCAAATCGCTTAAATCAAAACACTATGAAATGGCACGAAGCCGAAAGTAATCCAGAACTACTTGAGCTTTGGGTTGCTGACATGGACTTCTTACCTGTTCCTGAAATTAGAGATGCGGTCATCAACTATGCTGAAACGCATATCTTTGGTTACCCTTATCCAAGTGATGAGCTCTATCAATCCATCATAGATTGGGAAAAAAATCAACATGGCTATTCAATTGATAAGGAGAGCATTGTCCTTATTGAAGGAGTTGTTCCTGCCATTTCAACAGCTATTCAAGCCTTTACGAAAGAAGGCAATGCTGTTCTCATTAATACACCAGTTTATCCGCCTTTTGCTCGTTCTGTCCGCTTGAATAATCGCAAGTTGATTGAGAATAGTCTTGTTAAGGTTAACGGGCATTTTGAAATTGATTTTGAGCAATTGGAACGTGATATCGTAGACAATGATGTAAAACTCTATGTCTTTTGTAGTCCACATAATCCAGGTGGTCGTGTCTGGACTAAGGAAGAATTGACCAAGGTAGCAGACCTTTGCCAGAAACATGGTGTTCTCTTGGTATCTGATGAAATCCATCAAGACTTGGCCTTGTATGGAAATAAGCATATCTCTCTAAATACAATTTCAGACGCCTATAAGGATTTCACTTTGGTCCTTAGTTCAGCGACAAAAACCTTTAATATTGCTGGTACCAAAAACAGTTTTACCATCATTGAAAATGAAGATTTGCGTAAGTCCTTTAAACAAAAACAATTGGCTAATAATCAACACGAAATTCCAACTATTGGTTTGATTACAACACAAGCTGCTTTTACCTACGGTCAACCTTGGTTAGAGGAATTGAAAACTGTCTTTGAAACTAATATTGACCTTTTAACCAAGGAACTTAGTGAAAAGACTAATATCAAAGTCATGAAACCTGAGGGAACTTACTTGGTCTGGCTTGATTTTTCAGCTTATGATCAAGATCATAATGAACTTGGACGTTTACTTAAAGAAGAAGCCAAGGTAGTGCTAAATGACGGTATTACTTTCGGTTCCGAAGGAGAAAAACATTTCCGATTTAACGTAGCTACGCCAACTAAAGTTGTTGCTGAAGGTGTGAAACGTTTGGTTTCTGTCTTTGGAAATTAAGAAAAGTGAAGCAAATGGCATCACCTTAAATTGAAGACGGAGTCTTCTTTTGAGATTTCCCTTATTAACCGTAGTGGTATTGCTGAGTGCTGAGAATAAATCGACATGGGCTCCAAGCTTCCTCATTAAAATGAATGAAGCTGATACTACAGAAGTTCTTCCTAAGATGACCAACCAAAGGACTGGATTTGGGATAAACCTGGTGAAATCTTGGTACATGTGGCTGATCAAAACAGTGCTAAATTGCCAAATGAGGACTTTAACGTGGATTATTAAGCGGTGTTAGATTATGGTCTTAAACCACATGCTTACAGTCGACAGTTCAACGAGAATTTCTGATGCTCACGGTGTATTAACTCTTAAAGATGATGAAGATAAGAAAACAGATAAATCAGAAACTCCAGTAAATCCAACAGATGGAAACCATTCTTCTGATGATAAGACTTCTAAACCAGCAGATAATAATCAGCCATCAGCTGATAAAGAATATAAAGCAGCAACATCGACGTATACAGATTCTCCAGTTCGCAGACCGCTCATCTAATGAATGATAATAATTCATTAGATGTTCATCATGTAGAGGTTCCTGTGAAACCTGCAACAGAGGGTTCTGTGAGTGACCGTCGTTCAGTAGCTCAAGCTACAGAGATTGCGACACCAGTACCAGAAGCTCTTGTATCGGCTGGACCATCTGTTCCAACGAATACTGTTGAAGAAAAGGTAGTTACTGAGACAGAAACTCCAAAATCAGCTAAGTCTGAAGAGGACGTTAAGTCTCATGAAGTAGCACAAGCTGATAAAGTAACTAAGTCTGATGAGAGACAACAACACTAAAGTTGCTGTCAAACTTGCTACAACTCCTAAGATACCAAGTGATTCAGAAGATTCAAATAGCAAGATTCTTTCAATTTTGGCAGCCTTCTTTGCGGTTATTGGTAGCTTAGCACTTTTTGGCTATGTTTTAGTTACAGGTAAGATTCATCTACCTAAAAAATAAAATTTGACCCTTTTCAAAAACGTTTGCAAGTAAAGCAAGCGTTTTTTTTGTGTTTTTGATATAATAGAGTGAATATAAAGCAAAGGAAGAAACTATTATGGGTAAATTTCAAGTTATTTCACATCCATTGATTCAACATAAACTCTCAATCTTACGTCGTGAGGATACCTCTACTAAGGACTTCCGTGAGTTGGTTGATGAAATCGCTATGCTTATGGGTTATGAAGTATCGCGTGATCTCCCTCTTGAAGAGGTTGAAATTCAAACACCAATTACAAAAACAGTTCAAAAACAACTTTCTGGTAAAAAATTGGCAATTGTTCCAATCCTTCGTGCGGGTATTGGTATGGTCGATGGTTTGCTTAGCCTCGTACCTGCAGCAAAAGTTGGTCATATTGGTATGTACCGTGATGAAGAAACACTTGAGCCAGTTGAGTACTTGGTTAAATTGCCAGAAGATATTGATCAACGTCAGATTTTTGTAGTGGACCCAATGCTTGCAACTGGTGGTTCAGCAATTTTGGCGGTGGATTCACTTAAAAAACGTGGAGCAGCTAATATCAAGTTTGTATGTTTAGTTGCCGCACCAGAAGGTGTCAAAAAATTGCAAGATGCTCACCCAGATATTGATATATACACAGCATCTTTGGATGAGAAACTTAATGAGAATGGTTATATTGTTCCAGGTCTTGGAGATGCAGGTGACCGTCTGTTTGGTACAAAATAAGTTGAAAAGGGAAAATCTCCCTTTTTCTAATTCCGAGAATACATTTGAAATAAAAAAGAATGCTGATAAATCAACATTCTTTTTAAGTATTATTTGCAAAAAACAAGATATTTTGTCTGTTTAGCTACCAAAAAGATACCATATCTGCTTATTTTTTCTTACAATTTTTTTGATGTGCTTTTAATTTCTTCATCGCCCAATCATAATGACTTGAAGTAGTGCTTACAAAATACGAACCAAGTACACTTCCTCCTACCCACTTATAGACATCTTTTGAAAACAATTCTTCGTTTGTAAATCTCTCAGCTAATTCTAAAAT
>ERZ1034915.1844-NODE-1844-length-10947-cov-8.150110_pt1 | contig 10947 bp, 9 predicted proteins | sample MGYA00520592_ERZ1034915 | MGnify/ENA primary metagenome ERZ1034915 (study PRJEB33766, sample SAMN09781787) | gut metagenome | biome: gut microbiome | host: Homo sapiens | place: Madagascar | study: EMG produced TPA metagenomics assembly of the PRJNA485056 data... | reverse complement strand
TACTTCTCCTGTTTATCACTGTTTTCGATGCATGATGAGTTGGTGCCTCTGCTATTTAACAGTATCAACACCTTATCGGGGAAAGTGGAGCGAATAATTAGCGTCGATACTTCCAGACGCTGGTATCTGCGTGATGTGGCAGAAAAACTCTACACCAGTGAGAGCTTAATCAAAAAAAAGTTGCAGGACGAAAACACTTCTTTCAGTAAAATCTTACTGGCATCCCGAATGGCAAGAGCAAAAACTCTCCTTGAGCTTAATCAAATGCCATTAACGGTAATTGCTGAGAAATGCGGCTATAGCAGTACATCCTATTTTATCAATACTTTCCGCCAGTATTATGGCGTGACTCCTCATCAGTATAGCCATCGTTCGGCGGTGTCGTTCGTATCCTTGTGTTAAGCCAGCGTATTTCAGTGCCGTGATAGTGGGAATAATCAAATTAGCACTCCTCGGCATCACTGCGATCTCAGTTTGTATGGTATTGCTCAATCTTATTCTTCATGGCTGGAGCGGTTTTTTCTTCCATTGTTGCCTGATTTGTCTGGGGCTTTTAGCTTCTTGCATGGTCGTTAACAAAAATTAAGGCCGGTTTCCCGGCCTTGCAGTAACACTACTCGTTATAAATTATGTCCGTTTTTTAAAGCGTGAGAATAGATGTTCCACGACGATAAAGAACACCGGAACGAAGTAGATAGCCAGCACGGTTGCGGCGAACATCCCGCCCATTACCCCAGTACCGACCGCGTTTTGCGCGCCGGAACCTGCACCGTGGCTGATAACCAGCGGCAGAACGCCGAGGATAAACGCCAGCGAGGTCATCAGAATCGGGCGCAAACGCATCCGCGCCGCTTCGATAATTGCCTCAACGGGAGATTTTCCTTCTTTCTGCATCATTTCTACGGCAAATTCAACTATCAGAATGGCGTTTTTCGCAGCCAGCCCGATAGTGGTCAGTAGCCCCACCTGGAAGTAAACGTCGTTACTTAAGCCGCGCAAGTCGGTTGCCAGTAATGCACCAATCACCCCTAGCGGAACGACTAACATCACTGAGAACGGAATTGACCAACTTTCATATAAGGCAGCCAGCGCCAGGAACACCACGATTAGCGAGATGGCATACAGCATCGGGGCCTGGTTGGTGGATAATTTTTCCTGATAGGAAAGTCCGGTCCAGGAATAACCCACGCCAGCGGGTAGTTTTGCGACCAGCGAGGCCATAAAATCCATCGCTTCACCGGTACTTTTCCCGGCAGCGGCTTCCCCCAGAATCTCCATTGATGGCAAACCATTGTAACGTTCAAGACGGGGAGAACCGTAAGTCCACTCAGTAGAGGAGTAGGCTGAAAGCGGTGCCATTGCCCCGGAGGCGTTCCTGACATACCACTGGTTAATGTTGTCCGGCAGCATACGGAACGGTGTACCAGCCTGCACATACACTTTTTTCACGCGCCCCTGATTCAGAAAGTCGTTTACATAGCTACTACCAAAGGCGGTGGAAATCGTCTGGTTGATATCCGAGAGCGACACGCCCATCGCTTCCGCTTTTGCCGCATTGACATTAACACGGAACATCGGCGTATCTTCCAGACCATTGGGTCGCACACCTGTGACCTGATCCGGGGCTTGTGCTGCCATTGCCAGCAGTTCATTTCGTGCCTGCGTCAGTTTTTCATGCCCCAGGTTACCGTTGTCGAGTAGCTCCATATCGAAACCGGAAGCTGTACCCAACTCCGCCACGGCGGGCAGGTTGAAGGGGAAAACCACCGCTTTATTTATGGCACTTAAGGCAACCATCGCCCGCTGAATGATCCCGGTAACTGAGTTTTCTTCGCCGACACGCTCAGACCACGGCTTGAGGCTGATAAACGCCAGGCCGTTGTTTTGCCCCTGACCACTGAAACCAAAGCCGCCTACGGTGAACACCGACTCAACATTATTTTTTTCTTTGGTCAGATAGTAATCGGTGATTTCACCCAGCACTTTACTGGTGTTGACCATGGTTGAACCGGAAGGTAGTTGGGCGGTGGTCATCAGCACCCCCTGGTCCTCTTCCGGCAGGAATGACGTCGGTGTACGTAAGAACAGCACCGCCATACCCGCAACAATCAACAGATATACCACCATATAGCGTCCTGTGGTGCCCAACAGGCGTCGGGTACTGTCGGTATAATGATTCGTGGAAGCCTCAAACAGACGGTTGAAGCGGGCAAATAAGCTGTTGCCCGTGGTCACCTCTTTGGTCGGTTTAAGCAATGTGGCACAAAGTGCAGGAGTCAGGCTCATTGCGACGAAGACAGACAGCAGCATGGAGGAGATAAGCGTTATGGAAAACTGGCGGTAGATCTCCCCGGTTGCGCCACTCATGAAGGCCATCGGCATAAATACTGCGGAGAGCACCACCGCGATCCCCACCAGGGCCCGCTGAATTTGCCCCATCGATTTATGCGCTGCCTCTTTTGGGGCCAATCCCTCTTCTGAAATCACACGCTCGACGTTTTCTACGACCACAATGGCGTCGTCCACCAGTAACCCTATCGCCAGCACCATCCCGAACATGGTGAGTGTGTTGATGGTAAATCCGACCGCCGACAAGATAGCGAAGGTGCCGAGAATAACGACAGGCACGGCGATGGTAGGGATCAACGTTGCCCGGAAATTTTGTAGGAACAGATACATTACGAGGAAGACGAGGATAATTGCCTCGATCAACGTTTTGAATACTTCCTGAATGGAGATCTGGATAAACGGTGTGGTGTCGTAGGGATAAACCGTTTTCAGACTGGCCGGAAACCAGGCGGACAGGCGATCTAATTCACTTTTCACTGCTTTGGACGTGTCCAGAGCGTTGGCCCCGGTTGCCAGTTTAATTGCGATCCCGGCTGCTGGTTTGCCGTTGTAGCGGGCGACGGTGGAGTAATCTTCTGCCCCCAATTCTACCCTTGCCACGTCGCGCAGCAGCACCTGTGAACCATCCTGCTGGACTTTAAGCAGAATTTTGCCGAACTCCTCCGGGCTTTGCAGACGCGTTTGCACAATGATGGAAGCATTCAGTTGCTGGTCTGCTGCCTGAGGCATTCCCCCTAACTGACCGCCGGAAATCTGGTTATTTTGGATCTTGATTTGCGAAATAACGTCCTGCGGTTCCAGGTTGTATTTATTGAGTTTCTGCGGATCCAACCAGATACGCATGGCATATTGCGAACCGAACAGTTGCACACTACCCACCCCGGCGGTACGACTGAGGGGGTCTTTAATATTAGACGCGACATAGTCAGCAATATCGTATTGATTCAGGCTGCCATCATCGGAGATAAACGCCGCAACCATCAAAATATTGCTGCTGGATTTATCCACACTGATACCCTGCTGCTGCACTTCCTGTGGCAAAGAAGGCATTGCTAATTGCAGCTTGTTCTGTACCTGCACCTGGGCGATATCCGCCGAAGTTCCGGTCTCAAAGGTCAGGGTAATTTGGGCGTTACCCGCCGCATCACTGGTGGAAGACATATACATCAAGCCATCAAGGCCGGTCATATTCTGCTCAATGACCTGTGTCACTGAGTCTTCAACAGTTTGCGCATCGGCCCCCGGATAGGTTGCGCTGACAGTGATCGTCGGCGGCGCAATCTGCGGATATTGCGCCACCGGCAAGTTCATAATGGCGATCCCGCCTGCAAGCATCAAAATAATCGCAAGTACCCATGCAAACACCGGGCGCTCAATAAAATAGTTAGCCATGAAAATCCCCTTAATGCCTGCAACGTTACTGTTTAGCCGGGTTGCTGGCCGTGTTCTCGTCGGAGGATATTGCCTGGGCTTTTATACCTGGACGGATCCGTTGTAGCCCAGAGACGATCACCCGATCCCCAGGTTGTAATCCTGCCGTGACCAACCACTGATTGCCGATAGCTTTTACCGCGTTAATCTCGCGCTGCTGGACAACATCGTCTTTATCGAGAATTAATGCTGTCGCTTTCCCCTGAGCGTTATGCGTTACCCCTTCTTGCGGCACCATTAGCACATTCTGGCGACTGCCTTCATCGAGCAGGGCAGTGACGTACATACCGGGTAACAGATCGCCATTCGGGTTAGGGAAGATTGCCCGCAACGTTACGGAGCCAGTGGTCTCATCGACAGTAGGATCAGAAAACTTCAGGGTGCCAGTCTGGGCATAGCGTTTGCCATTTTCCAGATTTAGCGCCACTGGTGTTTGTCCTTTTACCTGCTGTATTTGCCCGCTGGCGATTTCCTCTTTCAGGCGCAGAAATTCTTGTACAGATTGAGTTAGATCGACATAAATCGGATCAAGCCGCTGCACTGTCACCAGGGCTTCGCTCTGATTTGCCGTCACCAGTGCCCCGACGGTGACTGACGATTTCCCGCTTATCCCGGTAATAGGTGACGTCACATTGGCGTATTTGAGGTTGATTGCCGCTTGCTCGACATCCGCTTTTGCCACGGTAACATTGGCTTCGGCTTCATTAAGCTGGCTACGCGCATTGTCGTAATCCTGACGGCTGACATAATTTGAGTGCAGAAGGGAGGACTGACGGTTAAAGGTTAACCGCGCGTTACTGGCGGCCGACTGCGCCTTGGCCAGGTTACCTTTGGCTGAGTTGAGGGCAGCTTTTAAAGGCGCCGGGTCTATCTGATAGAGTGAATCCCCCTGATTAACTTTGTCACCTTCAATAAAATTACGTTTTACGATAATGCCGCCGACCTGTGGTCGTATCTCGGCAATTTCAAAGGGGACAGTTCTGCCAGGAAGTTCACTCGTAACGCTGACAGTGCCAGGAGTTATAGTGACAACGCCCACCTTTGGAAGGGCTGCAGAAGTATTTTCAGTGGGCTTGTTATCGCAAGCGGTGAGCATCGTGGTGCAGACCAACAACGGTATCAGCAGTTTTATCTTTTTGTTCATCATGTTCCTTGAATAACGGATAGCTTGCTTAATAGTCTGATTATTTGAACTTAGTTTGCAGAACAGGGGCATGACCGTTACTGTTTGGACAGGTGGATGATTAACCAGAGATAAACATCCACCCGGCGACATAAATAATGCTGGCTGCTCCAGCCTGAAACATCTTTAAATATTTTCGGCTCCCTCCCATTTATGCCCGTTAATCAGTTTTGTCACTATTTCCTCAGTGGCTAATTCTGATAATTATGTGGCTAAAAATAGGATGAAATACCCAGCGTAACAATATCGCTCATTCTTCTAAGCTTTAACTTGTACATAATATTGAATTTCTGAATCTTTAGCGTCTGTTGAGAGATGTTGAGCGCTGAAGTAATATTGCTTTCGTTTTTGTTTTTGAGAATCAGTTGCATAATCTTAAACTGATTGTGAGAAAAGCAAAGTTGGTCGTTTTTATGGTGTAATGGTTTGCCATAAATAATTTCAGTAAGATTCTTAAGACTTTCGTTGCGGTTGATAAAGTAAATCGGGGCGTTACTTTTTAGTTTGCTGATATGGTAGGGCGCTAAGATGATGATTCTTTCCGCATTGAGACTGGCGAGAAACTCCATCGATTCTTCGTCAAGGATGTGGTTATGATAGGTATCAATAACGACTTTGAATGGCATGTCAGATATATTATTGATATCATAAAGATTATTGATTTTTATCACTTTACGATCATCTTTTAAATTCATTAATCCGTGTAACAGAAAAGAATCTTTCGTCATGAGAAAAATCATAACTTACTCCTTAGCTATTTTGACTGCGAACATGTGGTCCATTAAGATTTATAACATCCTGATTTTAAACATTGTTCTCTATAGCAAGCATTGATGACATCATGGCGGTGGATTAAAAAACCACACCATTAACACTAATCAAGATCGACGGATTCTCCATTCCACACTCCATATAATCATCCTAAGTAAAATTCCTGGTTGTAAACAGTTTGTAAACATTAAGGCTGATGTTATTAAAGAGGAAAATTAAAAACTCAGTTGCGGACTCTTACTCAGGAATAAGTTATCATTTGATTATTTGTCGTTATCATTGCATTTCACTACACTGAAAGTGTAATCCGAGTAATTATCGAGTCTCCTTTTTTATTTTTTGGCTGGCAAACAGGATTGCCAGCTTTTTTTCATAATATTTGTTCATTATTTTAATTAAATGTTGCTTAAGCGAGGTGATATCTCGCAATGGTCATACTATAACGCTGCCATTCCTTGCAAACTCTTCTTAATCTCGACTGAATAAATAGCCTCGAGATGCATACTACGTAGTGTAAAACCTTAGACTTAAAGTGGAACAATATCAGCCAGGATAATGTTTGCTTTGGCTATATTGGTAATTGTTGGCGTAGAAAGATAATAACATCATTATGTTAGGCAGTAGGCGCGGGCATTATATGACGAAGCATAATGTTTCAGTAAGCTCATAGTCACATAGCGTGACCATGAGCTTAAAAATGAAAAAATGATATGAATTTTTCTATTTTTATAAAGCGATTATGATTTGGCAAATAACTGGGAGAAACTGAACAAACTAACCGCACTAATCACCAGTTCAATGCCGACCAGGGTGGAAACCATCGTCACAGACATCAGTGGTGTTGCCCCAAGGAATAACCAGGCGATCAGAATATCCAGAATACCAATGATGAGTTGTAGCCAGCTGCCTTTAACATGACGAAAGCGATACCAGCCCATCAAACGAATAATCCCCCCGACGCAGAACAATCCGGCCAGGAAGGCGGCAATTGCGAAGATACCGACTTCTGGTGCTCGCAGGAAAAAGTAACCAATAAGCAGATAGGCAATCGCGACCAGAAAACCGCCAACTACCGGCCAGAAATTATGCTGTCGATGAGTGAAAAGTCCAACCATTAAGGCAAGACCGGCACAAATTAACAGAATTCCAACAATAATGCTTATTATATCACCTGAGACAAAGGGGAAACTGAGACATAAAACACCGGCAATGAACATTAATATCGATATCAGCCTGATCGTTGTTTTGTGCTTGTTGAGCATATTTGAATCAAAATTTATTATCGTTTTTTTATCAACGTTTAACATAAAGCCTCCGCGCCATATTTTTTAAATAATAACTGTTATAAATCTATGCCAAAATGCAGGTTGAGAATGCCCCTTGTTTTATAAAAAATTCCTAAACAAATTACTTAGTATATTATTATTGCTTTGAAAAATAAGGATTTTTATATTTTGTTGGTATTGCCATCAACATGACAGTCTGCAGATTCCAGGTTATAACTCGTAATGTCGAATTGGTTACAGATGGCTCTTCTACTTTTTAATGAGGATATTACGATGAAAAAAGCAATTAGCATTCTTCTTGGTGGTCTACTCCTGATGCCGGTAATCAGCAATGCCGCAGAAACCCAAAAAGCAGCTGATAACCAAAAACCGGTTAATAGCTGGACATGTGAAGACTTCCTGGCTCTGGATGCTACTTTCCAACCAACTGCTGTTGGTTTTGCTGAAGCGCTGAACAAAAAAGATAAGCCTGAAGATGCTGTAATGGATGTTCAGGGTATCGAAACTGTAACACCTGCTATCGTTCAGGCATGTACTCAGGACAAAAAAGCCAGCTTTAAAGAAAAAGCACAAGGTGAATGGGCAAAAATTAAGAAAGATCTCTGATTTAGCCGGAATTAATAATGGTATTTCGACAGGAGGAGCATCCATGCATATTATGGATACCCTCTTGCCTGGACGTCATTCTTGAACGGATAGGTAACGATATGAAAAGTCTGTCTCTGCGTAAAACGCTGGTTTTGCTTGGTGCAGTTGCTGCTCTTTCCCTGGCTAATGCGCAATCTGCGCTGGCGGCCAGTGAAATGCCAAAAGATATGAGCTGCCAGGAATTTATCAACCTGAATCCAAAAGCCATGACTCCGGTTGCCTGGTGGATGTTACACGAAGAAACTGTGTATAAAGGTGGCGATACAGTGACATTAAATGAAACTGATCTCACCCAAATCCCACAAGTCATTGAGTACTGCAAAAAAAATCCGGAAAAAAATCTGTATACCTTTAAAGAGAAGAATGCCAACGTCTTACCAAACTAAGGTAAGCCACCAGAAAAGTCACTGCCTGTCATCAGCGCGGGCAGTTTCTTTTTTGGGCTACAACTTTATATTTTATACAACTTACCCAAACCCTTGGTTAAATACTCAGATTGAGTCATAAAATGACCGATGAATTTATTCTCCGCATTTGTCTTGCGGGCCTGGTCAGTGGCATTATAGGTGTTGAACGACAAATAAGAGGAAAAGGGGCCGGGTTAAGAACTCATGTATTAATTGGCATGGGCAGCGCCTTATTTATGATTGTCTCTAAATATGGCTTTGCCGATGTATTAGCTCTGGATCATGTCGGGCTTGATCCCAGTCGTATAGCTGCTCAGGTGGTTACCGGTGTAGGTTTTATTGGTGCTGGTAATATTATTGTCCGTAACCAAAATATCTCCGGTTTAACAACCGCTGCCGATATCTGGGTAACAGCATCTATCGGTATGGTGATTGGTAGTGGAATGTATGAGTTGGGGGTGTATGGCTCGATAATGACGCTACTGGTGCTGGAAGTTTTGCATCAAATCACGTCCCGCTTTATGAATAAAACCTGGCACTTACAATTAACATTAGCAGATATTGAAACAGCCAGCATAATAGCATGGTTCAAAAATCATCATATAAAATCACGTATTGTATCGCTCCAGGAAACTGCAACTAATGACATCATGACGGTTGATATTACTCTTACAGCACGAACTTCCATTGATGATATTATGCAAGAACTGAAAAATATTCCTGGCGTGCAAAGTGTTTCGATCAGTTGATAGTGTTCCCTTGCAGCTTATTACGACAGTTGAAGTTAATGATTTGGGCGTGGCATAGGCCACCCCCCTTTTTTTTAAATAAGATAGCTCACGTGCGGGTACTTTATCAGCTCCGTAATTCTTCTTAAATTCAGGATCATCATCACGCTATGTTTATGACAGTAGAATGTTTTGAGTGAAATCTGCATTTTCTGCAGAATATCTTCTGTTTGCATCTGCTGTGCAATATAACTCAACACCTGATGTTGCTTACGGGAAAGCATGATGTCAGCTTCCGGGGCAGGGCACAGACCGCGATTGACCAGTACCATAAAATCTATCAGCGAAATGTTGCGTAAAACGAACGTCACGGGAATATCGCCCAGGCATCTTTTGATAATAAAAGGGGAAAAAACAATGACCTGTTCCGGTCTTAGCTGTTTGATTTTTTCCGCCATGGCCGAGTGAAATACGTTGTTCATTAAAGTATCAATGATTATATGGCAATGTTGATGCAACACTAAGTCAATGTCATCTTCATCCTGAACGTGAACAACCTGGCTCTTATTGAGCAAAAATGTAATAGCAGTAAATAAAACAGTGTCCTTTGTGATAACCAAAAACATGACCGACTCCTGTTGCAGTTCATTCTTTCTCATTTGCGGTTAATTTTTTAAATTGTGCTTAGATCCTCTTTGGCATTTTTATCTAAAAACGGATACCTGATGAGGTATCCGTTGAGTCTAATGACAAACATGTGATTGCCTGATGCGCCACGCTTATCAGGCCCGAAGGGTATCTGCAATATCATATTGAATTTGCAGATCCTGGCAGGCCAAATAAGACCTTCATACTGCATCCGACATAAAACAGCGAACGAGTTTCTAATCTGTTATTTAATTAATTCCGGAGTAACAGAACTCACGTTTTCGCCGTAATACGGCGCACCCCAACCTGGTTCAGGCCAGAAGGCACCATAGCCGTAATCCCATAAGTTGTAAGTGGTATTCACGGTTTCAACCATGCGCCAAATCTGAATCCCTTGAATATTCAGATTAACGAAATCGTAAGGAACTTTGTTGATAAAGCCCTGTTGTTCACCTTGAATAGTGCCCAGCACGGTAACGTAATGATTGCGGTAGTTTACCGGGTCAAGGAAACCATTCTGTTTAGCCAGAATACGCCCCTGATAGTTGGCATCGAGTTCAGGTTTGGCATAACGGTCTAAAGGTAAAACGGCAATTTCCAGTAATGTGTCATTTTTGGAGTTGATCACATTTATAACTTTACCGCCAAAGCGAGCCTGTTGACCTACATATAAATTTGGCTGGTTGTGGACAGCAACGAAACTTTTCTGGATATCGGGTTGGTTATTACCTTTGATATTCTGTGGAATAGAACTACAGGCAGCCAGCAATAATGACAGGCTGATGATAAGCGCACCTTTTGTTTTGTTCATGTTACTGTCCTTTTCAACGTCAACAAATGATATGCAAATAATAGGATTTTTTCGGTTAATTTCTCAGTTTAATGAGCGAAATAGCCGATAGTGGTATTTTTTGGTCTAATTGTATTTTTATATACAGATTGATGATCGAGGAGAGGGAATATATTAACGTCTGGTTTTATACCCTGCTAATTATTAGACAGGATATATTGACGTGTTGTCATGAATAAAAAGACACAGGGTTTGTATCCTGGGAAACTGCCATAATTGGTCAACCAATAATGTGATCTAAGCCTCATTTTACATCATTAACACCAACATCAATGCCCGTCAGATAGCCTGCATTGCCTGTAATTGTGATTTGGTTAACCAATTTTGACTTCAAGGTTGACATGTCTGACCAAAAAGTGGAACTTATACGTCATCTCGTCCGGCACGACGCTATAAGTACGTCGAAAGACCCGGCTATCTAATCAATCTGGGGATCTACTGACACCCCACCACGTGAAGAGGAAAAATCATGGAACAGACCTGGCGCTGGTACGGCCCAAATGATCCGGTCACTTTAGCTGATGTACGTCAGGCGGGCGCGACTGGCGTGGTTACCGCTTTGCACCATATCCCGAACGGGGAAGTGTGGTCAGTAGAAGAGATCCTCAAACGCAAGGCGATCGTTGAAGACGCAGGCCTGGTGTGG
>ERZ1034915.1838-NODE-1838-length-10967-cov-9.387188_pt1 | contig 10967 bp, 10 predicted proteins | sample MGYA00520592_ERZ1034915 | MGnify/ENA primary metagenome ERZ1034915 (study PRJEB33766, sample SAMN09781787) | gut metagenome | biome: gut microbiome | host: Homo sapiens | place: Madagascar | study: EMG produced TPA metagenomics assembly of the PRJNA485056 data... | reverse complement strand
GCCTTCAATTTGTCTCGCAAAATCTCAAGCAAACTAATTTATTCTGAACTTTTTAAGCCCATTGTCAGGCCCAACGAAAAGAACCATCGTTTTCATTGGGTCTAAAAGCATGGAGACGACTCATGGCAATGACGCTCCTCTGGAACATCAGAAAAAACAGCGAGAAACTCCCATGAGGCCAATACCAACACTTTCTGTTAGTTGCCGAGCGTAGGTGGAATGTAAAGAAAGACAGAGCCATAGAAGTGTGTGCTGACGATATTTCGCACTCATAAAATAAATCAAATGGATACGCGAAAGCGTAGCCTTTTTCTTGGGCTGTGGCGGCAAAATGGCGACAGCGAATTTGAGTAGTGACAATAAAGAACCATGTAATGCGGATTGCGGCTGATGACAAATGCAAATTGCCTGATGCGCAACGCTTATCAGGCCGACTAACCTCCTGAAATGTATTGTATTTTATTGACATTTCAGAACGAACAAAACATTTACCCCGCATCCGGCAGGAACAATGTGCAATTTATCAAGAATCTGAACCCGCGTATTGCGAATTCAGTCTGCTTATGCGGACAAAAATATAATCCTCAAGCTCTACCGTTCTCACATCATTGATGATGTAGGCGTGCATCTGAATAGTAGATGCGAAGTGCCATATCTTGAATACTGGTTAGAAATACAGTATAAAAACTGTATATACGTCCAGTTAAGAGGCAATGCGCAATGTTCGTGGAACTCGTTTATGACAAAAGGAATTTTGATGGTCTGCCTGGTGCAAAAGAGATCATTTTAGATGAACTGAGTAAGAGAGTGCACCGGATCTTCCCGGATGCAGATGTCCGGGTTAAACCGATGATGACACTGCCAGCGATTAACACGGATGCCAGCAAACATGAGAAAGAGCGGATAAGTGCCGTCGTTCAGGAAATGTTCGAAGAAGCGGAATTCTGGCTGGTAAGTGAGTGATATCCTGGAAGATCCGCTTCAACCGTATATTGATATCGCTGTTGCGGATCTGCGCCCATTCTCGCCCTGCAGCTACGGGGAACAAGTCAGTTTTTTAACTACTACGGCATCCCCATAGGCTATTACATAGGTAACCTGCCATTTTGGCCCCTGCGCTTCGTATGAGCCCGTCATAATTCTGGCGTTAACAACCGCATTCGCACCACTTTTTTTTGCCGTTTCAAGTAACTTTTGAAACACGCTTGTCTCTCGCTTTGTTATGTCACCAGCAACGTTTTTAATAACGTATTCAACAATACCGAGAGACTCCACCACATCATACCCCGGCAATGAGGGAAGAGTGGTGCAGCCCTGCGTCATAAACGTGTTTTCGCACTCCACCAAGTTTGTCAAAAAGTCCCATGTTCCTCCTGAGTAGCTCAAGTATGAGTTCGCTTCATCCGGTTTGGTGTAAATGCCCCATTGCCGTATGTTGTCATGATTCGCCTGGCAGAGCATCCCACTTTAATTATCTCGCCAACAAGCAGAGGAACGCGATGCCATAAAAGATAATCATAAAATTTGGCTATAGAGCCACATGAAAGAGTCAGGATAGCCGCCTGTCGTTGTGTTTCGATTTATATACCTACACAATTGGCAATATCACCCACTGGATTTATTAATCCCAAACTATTGCGTCATACTCAAAATAGTGCGGATATTGCGCGCACTGGTGGCGATAATATCAATCACACCAGTACGTAATGCGCCCATAATTGACATTGCTTTGGTGTTCTCGGAGGCGATAGCAATAACGCACGGGATCTGGCGTAGCTCTTCAATACTCAACCCGATGACGCGATCGTCCATCACGGTATTGACATGTTTCCCCTGGGCGTTGAAGAAATCATACCCCGCTATATCGCCCGTGACCCCCTGATTGAGACTGGCATCGTTGATCTCCTGCGGCGTAAACCAGCCCAGCTTCACCATATAGCTGTTCTCATTCATATCACCAATACCTACCAGCGCGATATCCGCTTTGCGTGCGCGATCCAGCGTCTCCTTTATGGTGCCATTACGCATCAACGCCACTTTAAGCTCGGGATTTTCAACGTAGGCGGGCGCATAGAGCGATTCGCTGCTGCCGCCAAATTTCTTCGCCAGAAGACGGCTGATATGGTCGGCGTTGATGACATCGCCAGGACGATGCGTACCGCCAATACCGCAAACAAAATGACAATCTTTTGTCTGGATTGGGCTGATGTGTTCAGCGACTGCCGCCACATTACGCCCCTGCCCGACCGCGACGACCATATTGTCACGCAGATTATTGGCGAGATAATTAGAAACCAGCGCTGCCACCTGGCGGCGCTGTTCATCTTCATCATTATGATCAAGAGCAATCAAAGCGCGGGAGATCGGGAAACGTTCCTGCATCTGTTTTTCAAGCTGGGTGCTGAAAACCGGATGATAACGAACGTTAATCTCGACAATGCCCTCTTCTTTCGCACGCTTTAGTAACCGACCAATTTTAATCCGTGAAAAACCGAATCGATTGGCTATCTCTTCTTGTGTGACCTCATCGCAGTAGTACGCAATGGCTATCTCGGTGAGTAGTTCAAAATCCTGAGTCTGGCTGGATTTGTCCATGCGAGGCGGGTTCTCCATAGAAGAAAAGAGGGATGACATTGCCGTTTAGCAAAAATTGTATCAGATCTGCTGACGCAGAGAAAAAGATCTGCTCCGCCATCAGGGGGATAGCGGAGCGTTGTATCAACGTTTAATGCGGTCGATTTTCAACATTCTGGCGATGACTTTATCCAGTTCCTGCTCTTCAAAAATCACTTTCCAGTCCGGCTTAACGATTTTTTCGCGGCCATATTCCATCGCAATCATGCAGGCATCAGAGAACGGGTTCGTCGCCCGGAAAGCCACAGCAAGCGCAATCTGAATATGTCCGTACAGCATGGCTTTCGCCGCCTCTTCCGGGACACCGCTGTGTTTCACCGTCTCATCAAGCGCTTCTTTCATAAAGGCACCAACCATGCAGGCCACCGTCTCCACCAGCGTCGGCTCCAGGTAAGCAAGCTGCTTCACCGTCACCCAATGCACCTGCTCTACCGGGCCATACATGCAGCTGATCACTTGACTTAACTGCGCTTTTTGCGCTTCGCTGCCGGTCTCAAAAGAGGCGGCAACGTGCTGCACTGCCGCAACGCCGCCAAAGGCATCTTCATGTTCTTCTTTGGTATAGCGTTGCAGGAACACCGACGGGTGACAGGGGTGCGCAACGGCGTACTCAATCCCATCACGCTGGGCGATGAGATTCGCATAAGCGGCTGCTGGATCAAGCGTCAGTAAAATTGCCCCCTGTTTCATCTGCGGAACGACCGATTCTGAAACTTTCCCCAGCGCAATATCAGGTACTGCCAGAATAACCACATCGCTTAACGGAACGACGGACTGCGCGTCGGAAAGCTCGCGCCCTTTCGCGATGATCTGCTGCTGTGCCGCCGGTGAGTTTTCGCAATAAAAAACGTGATAGGCGCTGTTCTGGAAATTAGCTGAAATACGCATCCCCATTTTGCCGCCGGCACCGATGACGGTAATCGTTTTTAATTCAGCAGACATGGTCTGACTCCTTAGATTGGGTGGAAGAAGCATTGATTAAGTTTTGCTTATCAAGCAGATAACGCATGTTATGTTCGGTCCAGGCGGCTTCCAGACGACAGGTAGTTTCGCTATCGCCCTGCCAGGGCAGCCAGTGCTCAATAATCTGGTTGATACCACGCGTTTGTGGCTGAATTTGCTGGTAAATATCGTCATAGCGCAGCAGTCCTTCACCAAGCGGACAGCCTGCCAGCGTAAAGCCCACCCAACCGTCGCGGCGGGAGAAAGCGAAATCTTTAACATGCCAGTTCAGAACGTAAGACGCCGTTTTTGCCACCACATCCGCAGGCAATTCCAGGCTGGCAATGCAGTTGGCGGGATCAAGGCAAATGCCAAATCGCGCCGAGTTTATCGCTTGTACCAGCGCAATATTGTCGTCGGTCGGCACCTGCTCGTAAGTTTCTAAACAGATAGCCACGCCCTGTTGTTCAAACGCTGGTAGCACCGTTTCCACGCTGCGCCGGGCTTCGCTTAAGGTCGGGCGATGATCCGGGCTGTTGATCATGGTGCGCAGTAGCGAGCACTCCAGTTCAGCGGCAATCGCCAGATAACGTTGCAGATGGTCTGGCTTAATGCCTTTAGTACCCAGTTCCAGCGTGATCCCGGCACGGGCAGCGTGTTCTGCCAGCCGCGTGCGCTCACCGGAGGACCACTGGGCGATTTGCGGATAATCGCAAATCTGAAATACCGTCGCGCCAAGGCGCTGGCTGTCGTCAATGGCGTCGAACAGGCTGAGAGGTTTGGGCGCTTTTTCTGATAACTGCCAGAAATAGGCCCAGGTGCTGAGTCCAGTTTTCACAGATGCTCCTTCGTCTCGCTGCGCGTTAACAGGGTATAGGCCTCATCCAGGATCGCCGCTATTGCAGCAGGCTGATGGGCGAAACGCCCGAGGAACAGGCCATCGACATCCGGCCACAGCTCGCTCAGTAACCCCGGTCCGGCGCTGCCGCCGTAAATCACGCGGTGATGACCCGCAACAGTAGACAAATAACTGCGCAGTCCCGCACAGACGGACTGGATATATTCTGCGCTGGCAGGCTGCGGCGCGCCTATGGCCCACTGCGGCTCCCAGGCAAAAATCAAATCCCCGCTAAGCCCAAGCTGTTGCAGAAAGTGAATGATGACGTTCGCCTCCTGAATGGCGAAGTCGGTGGCATCAGCAACAGGCAGTTGCTGCGGCTCACCGATACAGATAACCGGCGTCAGGCCGTTTTCCAGCGCCAACTGCACTTTGCGGCAAATTACCGCGTCATCCTCATGAAAATGACGACGCCGTTCAGCGTGACCAATTTCGACAAATCGCCCGCCCATTTCGGCAACCATCGCCGCACTGGTTTCTCCAGTCCAGGCGCCAGGCGCTGCGGGGGCAATATTCTGCGCTCCAACCTGCATTGCCGTACCAGCGAACGCGCCCAGTGTACCGTCAATGACCGGCGCAGAGGGAAAGGTAAATAAGGTGGTTTGCGGGTATGCTTTTAACAGCGGATGTTGCCGCACGATTTCCGCTACCTGCCGACTCCAGTCAAGGGTTTGCGCATAACCGAAATACATTTTCAGGCTCACGCCGAGAGTGAGGTTCACTGCCATACCGCCCCCTCTTTCTCACGACCAGCCGCTTCGGTAAAACAGCCGCCCACTGCCGTAACAATCATCGCCAGCGAGACGGCGCCCGCATCCGGCGTTCCCAGGCTGCGTTCAGCCAGCGGGCGGGCGCGACCAATTTTCGGCAGCAACTGTGCGGTGTCTTTCGCACATTGCTGCGCATAACTTGCGGCAGCGCGCCACGCCTGAGCCAGCGGCAAACCTTTTTCGACGTTTTCATTCAGCGCTTCGCTAAATGGCAACAGGACATCCACCAGCGTTTTGTCACCCGGTTTAGCCTTACCGAAATGCATTACCCCGTGGGCTGCGTCACTCACGGCCTGGACGACGGTATCCGCCTGCGGTTGCTGCTGATTACCCAGAGCGGTGCCGAGGGTATTTAAGATAACGCCCCAAATCGCGCCGGAAGTGCCGCCAGCGTTATCTGCCCACGCGTCGGCGGCCTGTTGCAAAACGGTGCCTGCGCCTGCGCCCAGCGCCAGGTATTGATGCGCACTTTCGCGCGCTGCTCGCACGCCGCGCTCCATACCCATACCGTGGTCGCCATCACCGGCTACCGCGTCAATGCGCCCTAACTCATCAACGTTTGCAATCACCACCTCAGCCAGCGCATCCACCATCGCCACTACGCGAACGGCGGCGCTACGCGAGGCGTCAGACGCCGCGGGAACGGTCTGCTGCTGACATTCATCGTCACTGCTCGCCTGTCGTGGCTGCGCGGCAATTACCGCGCCACGCCTGAAAGCCGACGTGTAAGCCGGAGCCTGCCACTGTGCCTCTAACGCTTCGCTAAACCAGATGAGCGTCAGTGACAGGCCCGCCATATCGAAACTGGTGACAAATTCGCCGACCTGAATATCAGCCAGGATAATGCCCTGCTCGTTCAGCCGTTGCTGCACGCTGTGCCAGACCACAAAAAGTTCTTCATATTTCACAGAGCCGAGACCGTTTAAGATCGCCCCAACGCGGGCACCTTTGATGCTCACGCCAGATGGAACATCGTTGAGCAGATGTTCAACTAACATTGTCGCCAGTTCATCGGCCCCCGGCACGGCTATTTCACGGATACCCGGTTCGCCGTGGATCCCCATGCCAAAGCCCATTTGCCCTTGCGGAATGGTAAACAAAGGCTGCTCCGCCCCTGGCAATGTGCAGCCAGAAAAGGCGACCCCGATGGTACGGGTGCGATCGTTGGCGTGTCTGGCGACGGTAAGTACCTCTTCCAGTGAAGCCCCCTGCTCCGCCGCAGCCGCAGCCGCTTTGAACACCACTAAATCGCCCGCCACGCCGCGGCGTTTTTCGGGCTCATGTTGTCCGGCGCTGGTGATGTCATCAGTAACGGCGATAAGTTCGCAGGGAATGCCTTCTGCAATCAGGCGCTCCCGTGCGAGGCCAAAATGCAGAACGTCCCCGGCGTAGTTGCCAAACGCTAACAGCACGCCCGCCCCGTTGTTGGCGGCTTTCGCCACCGAGCAAATTTGCTGCGCGGAGGGTGAGGCGAATAAGTTTCCCATCGCCGCGCCGTGGGCCAGCCCCTGGCCGACCAGCCCGGCAAACGCCGGGTAGTGGCCCGAGCCGCCGCCGATGATAATCGCCACCGTACCTTGCTGACTTTGGGTATTGCGAATAACCCCGCCCGGCACCTGGCGCACGATGTCAGCATTGGCGCTGACGAAACCCGCCACCATCTCTTTGGCAAAGTCGGAGGGATTATTAAAAAGCCATGTCATATTAGTGCTCTCCTGCTCGTTTCATCTTCACATCGGCGGCACTGGACGTATGGGGAATACGGCTTAATACCAGCATCAGAATTGCCGACAGCAGCATAAATCCCCCCACCACCATCATTGGCGCCAGATAACTGTGCGTTACATCGTGCAGCGCACCGGTAATGTAGCCCGCCGAAAAACCGGCCACGTTGCCAAGGGTATTGATCAACGCCACAGCTGCGGCGGCAGACGCCCCTGAGAGGAACTGTGTTGGTAAGGTCCAGAAATTAGGCAGTGCGGCAAAAATGGCGCTGGCGGTTAATGAGATAACGACCATCGTGGCAAACGGCGTGTCCATATAAAGTGCGGTGGGGACAGAAATTGCGCCGACCAACGCGGGTAGTGCGATATGCCAGGTTTTGCAACCGCGGCGCGTGACATCACGCGACCAGAAGTACATCACAATCGCCGCCACCAGATACGGCGCGCCAGTAATCAGCCCTTTTTCCATCACGCCAAAGGTGACGTTAAACTGACTCTGGAAACCGCCAATAATGGTTGGCAGGAAAAACGCCAGTGCATACAGGCCGTAAACAAAACCGAAGTAGATAAGACACAGTACCCAGACGCGACCATTGGACATCACTGAACGCAGGCTGTGGTTGGCGGCACTGGATTTCTGCGCATCTTCCCGCGCAAGCTCAGTGTTCAGCCACTGTTTCTCCTGGGCCGTCAGCCATTTGGCATCGTTAGGTTTATCAATCAGATAGAACCACGCAATCACGCCCACGACGATAGCCGGAATCGACACACCAAGGAACATGACGCGCCAGCCTTCAAGGCCGAACAGACCGTGTTGATTGATAAACCAGGCCGCCAGCGGTGCGCCGAAGACCACAGTCAGCGGCTGCGCGAGATAAAACAGTGCCAGAATTTTGCTGCGATGACGCGCCGGAACCCAGGCGCTGAGGAAAAATATCGCGCCAGGGAAGAAGCCCGCTTCCGCCACACCCAACAGCAAGCGCAGGATATAAAGCCCTTCAACATTGCTCACCCAGGTGAATAAAAGAGAAACGATTCCCCAGGAAACCATAATACGCGCCAGCCAGCGGCGCGCGCCGTAACGGTGCAACGCCAGGTTGCTGGGAACTTCCAGAAGAATGTAGCCAATAAAGAAAATCCCTGAGGCCAGGCCGAATTGTGCCACCTGCAATCCAAGGTCCTGCATCATGCCGTTAGGACCAGCGAAGGAGATCGCTGTTCTGTCGAGGAAGTTAATGAAAAACATCAAAGCAACAAAGGGGACGAGACGGATAGAAATCTTACGAATCGCGGATTTTTCTACCTCAGTCGCAGGTTTTTGCTGAGTACGAGTCACAGTGTCTCTCCTTCCGGAAACCTGGTTGCCGGTGGGATCAGAAGGTAAATGTTTTTGCTGGCTTACCAGCAATGATGAATACGCGTAATTCCCTTCCTGCTCGTGTAATCCATTTACATTTTTGCTACATGACAAATGTACATTAGCAGCTCATAAGATTTGCGCATATGCTCGACAAGTGAAAATGTGATCGCCCTCATAATGTCTTTCCTGGCGACTTTCAAATCCTGAAAGCGGGTAAAAATGGGCGTTAACCGATCTTTTTTACTGTTCATATGAAAACACGTTGAACTTATGTTTATTAAAAGCTACTTTTTATCCAGTTACAAAATGTTCACATGAATGATCATTGCTCATATGAACACCCATGTCCCCTACTATGAGAAACCATTATGTTAACAATCGCGATTGGTGCTGATGATGCGGCAACCGAGCTGAAAAATCTGGTGAAGTCCCATTTACAGTCGAAAGGGATCGAAGTTGTCGATTTCAGCCACGACGTGGGTGATAACTCGCTCATTTACCCGGATATCGCCTTTAATCTGGCCAGTGCTGTCAGCGATGGCACTTACCTGCGCGGCATTCTGCTGTGCGGCACCGGTATAGGTATGGCAATTGTGGCGAATAAAGTGCCGGGTATCCGTGCCGCGCAATGTCACGACACCTACTCCGCCGAGCGCGCCCGTAAGAGCAACGACGCGCAAATCATGACGATGGGCGCGCGTGTTATCGGCCCGGAGCTGGCGAAGAATATTGTTGATGTGTGGCTGGCTTCAGAGTTCGAAGGCGGACGCTCAGCGCCGAAAGTTGACAAGATCAGCTACTACGAAAAACAGGGTAAATCTGCATAACCTCTCTTTTATGAAAGGGTCAAGATTATGAGTCAGTTAGATGAACTTAAACGCCTTACCACCGTGGTGGCCGACAGCGGCGACATTGACGCCGTAGCACGTTTTAAGCCGCAGGATGCCACGACTAATCCGTCGTTGATCCTCAAGGCTGCGGCAATCCCGCATTATCAGCCACTTATCGATAATGCCATTGCATTTGCCCTTCAACAGGGCGGTTCTACCCAGACGCAGATTATGAATGCCAGCGATAAGCTGGCGGTGAATATCGGGATTGAACTGTTGAATCATGTGCCGGGTCGCGTCTCTACTGAGGTAGATGCTCGTCTGTCTTTTGATCGCGGTCTGTGTGCCGCTAAAGCCCGTAAACTCGTGCGCCTGTATCAGCAACAAGGGATTGATAAATCGCGCATTCTTATCAAACTCGCCGCGACCTGGCAGGGCATTCGCGCCGCAGAAGATCTGGAAAGAGAAGGCATTAATTGCAACCTGACGCTGCTTTTCTCTTTTGCTCAGGCCCGCGCCTGCGCGGAGGCCGGGGTGTATCTGATTTCACCGTTTGTCGGGCGTATTTACGACTGGTATCAACAACATCAGCCTCAGAGCTGTTACCAGGCAGAAAGCGATCCTGGCGTGGTATCCGTGCGAGACATCTACCGTTACTACAAAGCGCATCGTTATCCAACGGTGATTATGGGTGCCAGTTTCCGTAAAATTGAGCAGGTGCTGGCACTGGCTGGCTGTGATCGTCTGACGATTTCCCCCGCTCTGCTGAGCGAGCTGGCAGCGCAGCACGGCAAAGTAGTGCGTAAACTTAGCGCCGATGTACCCGTAGAAAACCGCCCCTCGCCGCTTAGCGAAGCCGGGTTTTACTGGCAGCACCATCAGGATGCGATGGCAGTGGACAAGCTGGCAGAAGGCATACGGTTGTTTGCCGAAGACCAGGAGAAGCTGGAATCGATGCTCGCCGTTAAGTTGACTGTGTACAAGCACGCTGCGGAAATCAGCGTGTAATCACAAAGGATTACGAACACGGTTTTCCCCTCACCCTAACCCTCTCCCCGAGGAGGCGAGGGGACCGTCCGCGCTATTTTTTGGGCTTTATCATCAGGTTGAGTCCGTACTACCACAGATTACGGGCTTTTCGATTCAAACACTCATTCTGCCAGCGTGCGATTATCAATAACAAAACGATACTTCACATCCCCGCGCAACATTCGCTCATAGGCTTCGTTTATTTCATCGGCGCGGATCATTTCAATATCGGCAACAATGCCACGTTCGGCGCAAAAATCGAGCATCTCCTGGGTTTCAGGGATACCGCCAATCATCGACCCCGCAATCGCGCGGCGTTTCATGATCAGGTTGAAGACTTCCGGTGATTTGTGCGGCGTAGCGGGCGCGCCGACCAGTGTCATGGTGCCATCGCGTTTCAGTAAGGTAGTGTACTCATCAAGATTATGCGGGGCAGCGACCGTATTTAAAATAAAATCAAAACTCTTCATATGCGCCGCCATTTCGTCGGCATTGCGGGAGTTCACCACTTCATCGGCCCCCAGAGCTTTTGCCGCTTCACGTTTTGCCTCCGAGGTGGTAAAGGCCACGACATGCGCCCCCATTGCGTGGGCCAGCTTGATCCCCATATGCCCCAGGCCGCCAATACCGACCACGCCCACTTTTTTACCCGGCCCGGCTTGCCAGTGGCGCAACGGGGAGTAAGTAGTGATCCCCGCACACAGCAATGGGGCTACCGCTGCCAGTTGCTCTTGCGGGTGACGAATACGCAGAACATATCGCTCATGAACGACGATCTGT
>ERZ1034915.1835-NODE-1835-length-10982-cov-20.147799_pt1 | contig 10982 bp, 12 predicted proteins | sample MGYA00520592_ERZ1034915 | MGnify/ENA primary metagenome ERZ1034915 (study PRJEB33766, sample SAMN09781787) | gut metagenome | biome: gut microbiome | host: Homo sapiens | place: Madagascar | study: EMG produced TPA metagenomics assembly of the PRJNA485056 data... | reverse complement strand
TCTGCCGCACCTCGCTCGCCGTATCGGCACTTAGAATTATGCGGTATTGCCCTAAAAACACCCCACCGGGGCTGTACGCAATGCACAGTCCCGGTGGGGTGCTTTGTATCAGGAATCGCTTTTATAACGAGGAACGCGGTTGCAAGCTTAGTCGTTCAGCAGAGCGATTTTGCGGATGGACGGATCGTGGGTGTCGTTGAAGTCGAAAGCGGCCTGGGCGTCGGTCAGCTTGAAAGTGTGGCTGATGGAGCCGTTCAGGTCGATCTTGCCCTTGTTGATGAGGTCGATGACGGTCTGGAAACGGTGGTTCTGCAGGCGGCTGCCGCGAACGTCCAGCTCTTTGCTGGTGATGACGAACTGGTTGATCTCATCGGGGGCGATGCTGAAGCCCATGGTGATGACGCGGCTTGCGTTGCCAGCGGCCTTGCAGGCGGTCAGGAAACTGCCATGGAAGCAGGCGCAGTCGATGACGACCGTCGGGCCGTAGCCATCGGTCAGCTCCTTAGCGCGGGTGACGACATCCTCGGTCTTGGAGTTGATGATGTCGGTAGCGCCGTTCTGGAGGGCGGCCTCCAGCTTGGGCTCGTCGATGTCCACGACGATGACCTTGCGGGGGCTGTACAGGTTGACGATGCGCAGCATGCTGCTGCCCAGAGCGCCGGCACCGATGATCATAACGGTGTCCTGGAACTCCAGCTGGGCACGGCTGCAAGCCTGCACGGCGATGGTGGTGGGCTCGATCATAACGGCATCCTGGTAGCTCAGGCTGTCGGGCAGGACATAAACGTCGCTCTCGGGCACGGCCATGTACTCGCGGTAGCCGCCATCGATATGGACGCCGCGGACCTGCAGGTGCTCACAAACATTGGGACGGCCCTTGCGGCAGGCATAGCAGGTGCCGCAGGCAGTGACCTGGTCCACGATGACGCGGTCGCCGACCTTGATCTTTTTGGCGTTGTCGCCGACTTCCTCAACCACACCGACGATCTCGTGGCCGATGACGCGGGGATAGGTAGCGGCGGCGTTGGTGCCGTGGTAAATGCCCACGTCAGAGCCGCAGATGCCAGCGGCCTTGATCTTGACCAGGACGTTGTTCTTGGCGTCGATGGTGGGCTTATCCATATCGATGATGCGGAGATCATTGGGCTTTACGATCTGAACTGCTTTCATGTGTAAACCTCCCGGGTTTCTCATGTACAGAAATGACTTGGTTTCTCTCATCCGGCGAGCTGACATGCTGACATGTCAGCTCTAACATCGTCATTGTAGCATGGCGGGTCAGGAATGTCAACACCTGTTTTGCAATTCATCAAAATAACAAAAGCGGCGGTGCTTTTTTGCACATTTTGCATAAGTGTATCGTTAAGTATTTAGCGAGCATGCGCCCATTTTTGTGTATTTTGGCAGTTGGGCTTTCTGGTTCCGTGGTTTTTCCATTTACCGCTTGCAGTCCCCTGCCGAATGTGTTACAATAGCAATAAGCCATCTGGCATACTGACATGTCAGTTACAGAGTAAGGAGCACATCATGCCCAGCCCGACCAACAAAGCGCAGGACAATTCCATCCGGGAGAATGTCTACCGCGTTATCCGAGAAAATATCACCTCGCTGCAGCTGGCGCCCGGCACCACGGTAAGCACACAGGAGCTGGCCGCGAAGCTGCAGGTCAGCCGCACGCCGGTGCGGGAGGCGTTCATCCGCCTGCAGAAAGAGGATCTGGTGGAGATCACACCGCAGAAAGGCACGATGGTCTCCCGCATCGATCTGACCCGTGCCGAGAAGGAGCGGTTCATCCGGGAGAGCCTGGAGACCGCCATTCTGCCGTTATTTTTGCGGAACTGCACTGAGCCGGACCTGAAAGAGCTGGAGCTTTTGATCGAGAAGCAGAAAGCCTGTTTTACCGGGCTGAAGCCGCTGGAGTTCATCGCGCTGGACAACCAGTTTCATCAGCGGTTCTTTGAGCTTGCGGGGCAGGATTTAAGCTGGGACGTGGTGGCATCCACAAACCCGCACTACAACCGCCTGCGCGTACTGACGGTGCAGAACGCTGCCACCTTTGACGGCGCGGTGCGCCAGCATGAGGTGATGATGGACCAGATCCGCCGCCGGGACATCGACGCCCTGCGCCGGGAACTGACCGACCATGTAAGGAAAATTATCGCGGAGAAGAACGTTTTGCTTCAATTATATCCTGATTACTTTGCAACGGCTCAGCAGGAGATGAAGTTGTAATCGCTCTTTGGCTCCCTCTGCCGCGCAGAGGGACCCGGCCGCGTAAGCGATCCCGCGAAGCGGGTGAGGGAGAAAGCTTCGTATCCGCAACAGCTAAAATTTTTGTCCCTCCGCCCCTGCGGGGCACCTCCCTCCCAGAGGAAGGCTCCAGGCAAAAACGGCAGACACCTATTACAGGTGCCTGCCATTTTTAATGCAAAATTTTCTTTAATGTTTCTTTTATTCGCCCTGCGGGCCTTGAGTATTGAACTTGACCCTGTGGTGTGTTATACTTTCATCGTATACTTATTTATAATAGGGAGATTGTGTGATGGAGAACCTCCAATCCAAACCGTTCTGGGACCGCTCGCCGCTGGAAAGCCTGGCGGACGGCTATAAAAAGCTTCCGCGGAACTTCAAGCTGTGCATGCTGGCGACCTTTATCATCGGGCTGGCCGCGCACATGTACTGCTATACCAATATGCTGACGGGGGCGGATGATGCGTTCCTGTTTTCCGACACGCGCACCTTTGCCGACGGTGCTTCTGGTACACGTTGGCTCCTTGCGATATACTTTGCCTTAATTAAAACGATCCGCATGCCCTGGCTGCTGGGCGTCATGACCCTGCTGCTATACGGCGTTGCGGCATGGCTTGTGTGCGAGACTTTGTCCATCACCTCTTCAGCAGGTATTATCCTTGTTTCCGGGCTGATGGTCACCTCCCCCACGATGATCTCCTCCAACTTTTACCTGACCAGCGCCCACATGTATGCCGGTGCCCTGCTGTTTGCCTGTCTGGCCGCGTATGCCTACAAAAAGTGGCGGCACGGCTGGATCGCCGCGTTTGTGTTTATGCTGCTATCCGAGGGTAGTTACGCTGCTTACATCAGCATGACGCTGTGCCTGTTTTTCCTGTGCAGCTTGAAAGAATTGCTGTTTGACCAGGAGGCCAATGACAAACGCAATCTTGTGCGCCATTTCGGCATGCTGTTCCTGTTCGGCGGCTCGATGGTTGCTACTACCGTGATCTGCAACCTGCTGACAGGCGGCAACACTCAGGGACGCGTGCAGGATTCCCAAGCGCTGGGGCTGCAAGGGTATCTGAACAATATCGTTTCCTCTGTCAAACAGGTGTTTGACTTTTTCCTGCCGGGCACCTACATCACCTATTTCCACGGTGAGCGGGTCATGTACTCATTGTTTCTGCTATGCGCAGCACTGTCGGCGGTGTTGGTCGTCTGGCTGTTCGCTAAGCAGCAGCTGTGGAAGCGCCCGCTGGGTGTTTTCCTGTTGGTGGCCGACATTATCTGCCTGCCATTGGCCATGAACGTCATCGGCATCGTATCCGGCTGGGTCCATACCCTGATGTCCTTTGCCTACCTGACTCCCTGGTTCTTCTTTGTAATGGCGGTCGAGCTGCTGTACCGCCACCCGGATCTGCACAAGGATCTGGAAAAGATGCTGCGTTGGGGCTACTCTCTGCTGGCTTGTGTTGTAGCGGGGCTGACGGTTCTTTGCGGTATCCGCTTGGCAAACCTTGCCTACACAAAGGCCTACGCCCGCAACCAGATGACACTTGCTGACACCACCCGCCTGGTAGAGCGCATTGAATCTGTCCCCGGTTACGAAAAGAGCGTTACCCCGGTCGTACTGACCGGTTACCAGTCCACCCGTTATCCCGGCCACCCTGCCTACGAGGCAGCCAACTCGCTGGCCGGCATCGGCGGCGACTATTACTGGGAGCAGTCCTACTGTGCTCCGTTTGCGGCGGATGCCTACATCAACCAGCATCTCAATGCGGACATGAATTTGCTGAATACGAAAGACGATTCGTTCTCGCCTGAGGCCGCTGCCGAGACCTTGCAGGAGCTTGGGTATTCAGCCGATGCGGATGAACTCACAGCCGTTGTTGATGCACTGGAGCCCTTCCCTTCCGAAAACTGCTGGGCCTGGTATAACGGCGTACTGGTAGTACGGCTTTTCCCCTATTGATTTGCGCGATCTTTTCGCTGCAGGAGGTACCCCATGGCAAAACTGTCAGGCAAGCTTTCCGTCCTGATGCCTGCTTATAATGAGGAAACCATCATCTATGCCAATGCGCTGGAAGCCGCACGGCAGATCAGCCCGCTGGCGGATGATTACGAGCTGCTGGTCATCGACGACGGCAGCAGCGACCGCACCAAAGCGGAGATTGAGCGCGCCGCAGCCGAGAATCCGAAGATTCGCTGCATCAGCTACCAGCCCAACCAGGGCAAGGGCGGCGCGCTGCGCGAGGGCACAGCCCACGCCACGGGTGACTATATTGCTTTCTGTGATGCCGATTTGGATTTAGCGCCCGAACAGCTGGCAGACTTTATCGATCGTATGCAGCGGGAAAATGCTGATGTTGTCATTGGCAGCAAGATGCACCCGGAATCCAAGGTCGATTACCCGGCCATCCGGCGCGTGTACAGTTGGGGTTATTATATTCTGCTGTTAATTCTTTTCCGCTTGAACGTGCGGGACACCCAGACCGGCCTGAAGCTGTTTAAGGCCGAGGTCATCAAGCCGGTCATGCGGCAGATCCTGGTCAAGCGTTTTGCGTTTGATATTGAGGTTTTGGCTATCATCAATGCGCGCGGATATAAAATCACTTCCGCACCGATTGAAGTTGTGTTCCACCGGGTCTCGTTTGGCCGCATCGGTTTCAGCGACATCCGCAACATGTTTATTGATACACTGGCAATTTTTTATCGGCTGCATATTTTGCATTATTATGATAAAGTCGAAGCACATCCAGAATTGAAGGAGTAAAACCTATGGCGGGTGTCATAAAACTTGAATCTGATCCTCGCATCACCGTTTTAGCTTTGTCCTGGCGGGACATTAAAGCCCCGAAAGCTGGCGGCGCTGAAATTCATACACATGAAATGCTCAGCCGTGCAGACCATAAGAAAATCCGTATTATCCATTTTTCTCCGCTTTTTGATAGTGCTTCGCCTGATGAAACAATAGACGGTGTGCGCTATCTGCGGCAGGGAAATATCTTTTCTGTTATATCGGCGGCACACGCTTTTTATCGGGCCAACCGGGATAGAATCGATTTTGTAATTGACCAGTGTAACACACATCGCTTTTTTACACCATTTTGGGTCCCACAGGAAAAACGGATTTTTTATATCCATCAGCTTACAAGAGAAATTTGGGATATTCAGGCCACATTTCCTGTCAGCACACTCGGGAAGCATCTGGAAACGCCGATGCTGCGAATGAATCGGAACGACCGTGCCGTCATTACGGTTTCTGAGTCTACCAAAAAGGATCTCGTTGCCGTTGGTTTTCCCGCAGAGCGAATTACTATTGTGCCCAATGCTTTATCAAAGGATACCTGCGCTTGTGCGCAGAATATTCCAGAAAAAGTAACGCCTGCCACTTTTATTTACGTGGGGCGTTTTGCCCATTATAAGGGAATTGATGCCGCTATTGAGGCGTTAGGCATCGTAAAGAAAACATACCCCGACGCACGCCTATGGTGTGTCGGCAAAAAAGACGACACCTATATTGCCAACACATTGCATCCGATTTGTGAGCGCTACGGCTTGACCGAAGGTGCCCCCGAAAGCAATGCCGATGTGATTTATTGGGGATTTGTAAGTGATGCCCAGAAGATGCAGCTGCAGGGGCAGGCGAAAGCGCTCCTGTTCCCTTCTGTACGCGAGGGCTGGGGTATCATTGTGCTGGAAGCGGGTATCATGAACACTCCCAGCATCGTCTACGACGCCCCAGGCTGCCGCGATGCCGTAGACAATGGCAAAACTGGCTACCTTTGCCGCGAGAATACCCCACAGGAACTTGCACGGCTTATGTCTCAAACCCTTGATAATCCCAGTGAATACGCATCCATGCAAAAGGTGGCCCGCGATTTTTCCAAGCAATTCAGCTGGGACAAATCTGCAAAAATCTTTACAGATCTCATTCTAAATCTGGGGAAAGGATCGGTCTGACCATTGGAAATTGTAACTCCGAAAGCGCCGCTTATCAGTATTGTCATGCCCGCATACAATGCCGAGCGCACGATTGAACTGGCGCTGCGCAGCATCCGTATGCAGACGATTGCTGACCAAATCGAAATTTTGGTCATTGACGGCGGCAGCACCGATGCTACCCGTGAGATTGCCAGGCAGTATGATGCTGTGATTTTGGAAAATCCTCATCGTTTGCCGGAACCGGCAAAGCTGATTGGCCTCCAACGGGCTAAGGGGCGGTATATTATCGAACAGGATACGGATGAGGAATTGCTATTTCCTGATCAGTTGGAAAAAAGACTGTCACTGCTACGGGCATACCCGGAAGTACATCTGGTAGTAGTGGACGAGCAGGCCCCGGGCAGGCTGGGCGGAGTTGCCACGCGATATGTCTGCGTCTGCGGCGACCCCTTTACCCAGTTTATCTACACCCGCAAGAATGGCGTGCTGGACACTTTCCGCCGCAATATTGCGGAACAACAAGGCGATTTCTGTCTGCTCAAATTCGCACCTGGCGACCTGACCCCCATTGGAGACGGCGGCGCCTCGTTGTTTGACCTGGAATGGATAAAGCAGCAGTTCCCACAGGATTGGAATTCCATTTCTTTTGTGTGTTCCATGGCACAGCAGGTTCAGACCAAATCCGGCTGCTGCGGCTGTATCCGTGGTGATAACATTCACCACCACACCCGCGCCACATTCAGTGGGTATTTGGCCAAATTGCGGTTCCGGGTCATCAACAACCTGTTTCACAAGGAGGAAAGCGGCTTCAGTGCGCGGGCATCCCAGCAGCCGCGCTCCCGCTACACCTCCCGCAAATACCTGTTTGTACTGTACGCCGCCACGCTGGTCGGCCCTCTGGTAGACAGCATCCGCCTGGCACTGCACCATAAAGACGCCACCATGCTGCTGCATTTTGTGTACGTGTATTACACCTGCCTGTGCATTGCCTGGTACCTCCTGCGCGCCCTGCTGGGCCGCCCGCCGGAGAATAAAACCTACGGAAAATAGTTTTACAAACAAAAACAGAGAGCCATCCTTTTGCGGATGGCTCTCTGCTTTGTTTTGTAAAGCTTTCGCTGCAAGGTTGGTGCAGCGGAAATACTTTTGCGTTTTGGAAGCGATGACTATGAATAATGCTTACTCGTCTGTGCGGACACAGCGCAGCGCATACCGTGCCTGGCCGGTCGTGGTACAGGTAAACAATGTCAGGTCCCAGTTGTTTTCGGGCGTTTTGACCGCCATCTCCTCGATTTGGGTCGGCTGCAGGACCTCTGTGTCCGAGACCGCATAGCGCCATGTGTTGTCATTCATATCAACAAAAAGCACCTCTGTCCCCGCCGTAAGCTGCGTCAGGGGGCTGAAGTGGCGCGCATAGTTGTGCCCCGCGATTACCAAATCATCCGTATACAGTGAGCCGGAATACCGCCCTGGCGCGATCTTCAGGCCCGGATAGCTCCACTGCTGCATCACGGGCAGCGCCAGCCCGATGGACGGAATAGAGAGATACCCAATATAGTCGCAGCCGTCAATGGTGCCAACAGGCATCTCCGTGTCCGCTGCAGGTTCTGCCGCATCACCGGGATAGATGGTGCGCGGCTCTGCAATCGCTTCCTCCAGCCGGGTCAACACACTGTCGGCTGCTTTTTCTGCGCGGGTACTGTCCCACTGGTTGTAGCCCATAAGCAGCACCGCTGCCAGTAATGCCAGAATCCCAAGCGCGATCAGGGCGTTCCCCAGCTTATTTCTCATTCTGACCACTTCGCTTTTTGAGTACAACACCTGCCGCCACCAGTACAACACCGATCACCGCCAGCACCGGGACAGGCCAGTTCAGCTGGCCGGTCTGCGGCAGTGCAGAAAGCACTTCCTGCGCAGGCGGGGTCTGCGTTGTTTTCCGGCTGGCGGTGCCCGCTTTGGGGTGGGCGTCCACATCATAGACATACTGCCCGTTTTCCATGATCGGCACCGTCACAAGAAAAGGCTGTATGGCGTCATACCCTTCGGCTGCCTGCTTCTGCACAATAAGGTAAAGCCCAGGCTTCAGATCATCAAACACGGCGATTCCGCTGTCGTTGACGGTCTTGGTGACGGCCTGTACATTCGGCGCCACCTTTTCCGCCAACCGGCTCGCCAGCGTGCTTTCGGATACATTGTCCAGCGCGATCCCGCAGTTTTCGAAGCCGTTTGTGTAGGTAAAGCTCATATCTGCGCCGTTTTTAGAGACACTCGCCACACGGTACAGCGTCAGCTCACCGCCCCGCAAGGGTGCGGCGGTTTCTGTATCACAGAGCAATATCTTAATGGAGCCGATGCGCGTTTCATCAACCGTTTCTGCTGCAAGGACCGGAACAGCGCCCCACACCAGCAGGCACAGCATAAGCAGCAGCACTGCCAACCGATCACGGATCTGCGACTGTCACAGCCGCTACCGCACCGTCCACAGCGCCGGAAACAACGGTCAGGGTCGTGCCATCATACTCGGTCACAATGCCGATCGTTTCCTCACCGGCGGTATTTGTATAGAGTACGATGTCGCCCGGTGTGGCCTCGCTGCCACCCGGCGTGATATATTCAGGGTGTGCGTTTTCCAATTCCGTGCGCAGCTGAAGCAGGCTTGCACATTGCGGGATGACATCCTCCGGTATGCCTGCATAATGCTGGCAGAAGGCGACAAACATCACATCCCAGTTCCCGTAAGGGTTGCCGTACCAATCGCCGTAGCGTGTGTAGTGATGGGCCTGTGCCAGGGTCTCCCCCAGCGTCTTATCCACCGTAAAGTTTTTGGCGCTCTCGGTGTAGCCAAGCTGCCTCTGTGCGATTTCCGTCATAGCATCGCTCCAGACGCTGCTCACGCCCTCGCTCTGCTCGTCCCAGTCTGCCGGGGTCTCAACATCTGCGGTTATGTCCGCCAGACATTCCAGCGTGTGGGTATGCTCCGGGAGGGTGCAGGTCAGCACCCTTTGGTAGCAGTCTGCGGTATGGGAGTGAGCTGTCGGCGCGGCCTCGCCGTCTTCCCTTGCCGAATCAGCAGGGTTTTCCGGTGCCTCGTCCTCATACCCGCAGACCAGGACCTCGGTATAGCAGGCGTCGCTGTGGGCATGCTCCTCATATCCGCAGGAGTATTCATCGTCTGTCATCGCCGTGCCCACCTGATGCAGCCGCCAGCTGACGGAAAGTATCGTCAGCAGCGCCAGTATCACCAGCACGGCAGCACGGCGGCGCTCCGCATGGCGCACTGCCATTACCCGCCGAATTGCCTTGTCCAATTGATTTCTCATGTGGATTCCCCCATCAGCCTATCCACGAAATGCGGGGCAAAGGCCATACCCTAAGAAATACCTTGCCCATAATTTGACTTTTTTCGACACAGCCGACAACCGTGCTCCGGCTGTCGATCGAAGTCGCACGATGGTCGCCCATCACAAAGAAGCGATTTTCAGGCACCTGATACGGGAAGCTGAGATCACATTCTCCCAGGGCCAGCTCATCGACATACGGTTCCTCCAGCACCTCGCCATTCACCGTGACAAGGCCGTTGCCGTCAATCGAAATCACATCCCCGGGGATACCGATGATTCGCTTGAGCAGCAGGTAGATGCCGACAGCCGCCGCCACAGCCAGCACCGAGCAGATGAACTGCCGGGTGTTTAGTCCGAAAAAGATATTTTCGTGATAGTTGCGGACTTCTTTCGGTATTTTGATTTCGATAAAAGCCACCTCCCATAAACAAAAGCGCCGCTATGCAATCTGCACAGCGGCGTTCTTCATTATAAATATTTCGTATAATTTTGTGTTCCGTGGAAGATTCTGTAAATTTCCACGGCATTTTCTGGTTCATCAATTTTGAAGAGAGCTACATATCTTCCAATCAAGAACTTCCTGTATTCTCTCTGCCGAAGCACTTCGTCGCGGGAGTACCCATAAATTGTAGGAGTCTCTTCCAAACGAAGCAGCACTTCACCAAAATCTTTTACAAACGAACGAATTGCCTGCTGAGAATCGAACTGTCTCTCAAAGTATCGCAAGATTTCTTGGTAATCATCCTCAGCTGCCGGCAGCAAAATGACATTATAACTCATACTTCTTGTTCGTTTCTTTTAGAATATCAGCAAGAGGTCGCCCCATTCCAGCTTCGTGCTGTGCTTCAGCCGTTGCCAGCTTTGCGTATACATCATTCATGATTTGTTGGTGCTCATAGGCTTCTATGCTCATGATAACCATATCGCCATAACCGTTTTTAGTTACAAAGATAGGTTCTGCTGTTTCATGACAGCGTTGGGAAATTGCGTTGGTGTTCTTTAAATCACGAATCGGAATAATTTCAGGCATAGTCTCCGCTCCTTTCGTGGCTCTATTGTACCACAAAAAAGCCACGCCTGCAACTCACAATCCCATAATTTCTTTCACGATGCGGTCACAGTCTTTGATGCCTCCTACCAGCACCAGCAGATTAAACGCCAGTTTCCCAACGTAAGTCCAGACAGCCGTGACAACCGATGCACTGGTATCCACGGCGGGCGGACTGGACGAGATGGCGGAGAAAATAATGCAGGACAAGGCAATCACCACGCCCTGCAAACACACGCCCGCATGACTGCAGATGAAATTCTTGCCTACGCTGCTGGTAGGCTCACCCGCGAATAAAGACATTTATTTGAGATTTTTGAAAAAACGGAAATCATTTTTATGATGTGGAACGTTTTAATAGACAGGAAGGGGGTGAACCGTATCCAGACAGAATTATTGCTGCGGAAAGCGCAGAG
>ERZ1034915.1823-NODE-1823-length-11055-cov-15.117909_pt1 | contig 11055 bp, 18 predicted proteins | sample MGYA00520592_ERZ1034915 | MGnify/ENA primary metagenome ERZ1034915 (study PRJEB33766, sample SAMN09781787) | gut metagenome | biome: gut microbiome | host: Homo sapiens | place: Madagascar | study: EMG produced TPA metagenomics assembly of the PRJNA485056 data... | reverse complement strand
TGGCAGAGGATAAGCTCCACGACATTCTCGGCTTGGTAGGAGCTATCGCCGCCGGGCTTCTTGCGTGGAAAATCGCGAGCTTGTTCACGAACGACCTGAGCAAGATTTGGGGTATTGCCCTTGCTGTTGCCGGCGCGTTTGCGCTTGTATATTTCTGGCTAGATGCGTGGAATAACGGCATTGATCTGCAAAACTTTCTTGGGATGTTCGCTGGGCTTGCCGCTCTTGCGGGTGGGCTTGCGTTGGCATTTGGGCCGACTGCGGCAGCCATCGCGCTAGTTGTGGGCGGTCTTGCAATGCTAGTGGTCGGCATCAAGGATGTTATTGAAAACGGGTTTAATCTCGAAAACACGCTGACTATTATCACAGGTTTGCTTGCGGCAGGGCTTGGCATTAGCATTTTAACGGGCAGCTGGATTCCGTTGCTTATTGCAAGTATTGTGGCGATTCTGGTCGCGCTAGTATCATTTACTGGGCACGGTGAAGAGCTTATCAACGGCCTGAAAAACGTCATTGAGGGATTCGGGAAGTTCTTCAAGGGCGTATTTACCGGGGATATGAAGCTGGCGTGCGAAGGTATCAAGCAGATCTGGGAAGGTCTTAAGCAGACGTGGAACGCCATTGTGAACTCCATCAAAGATGCGTGGAATATGTTCATCACATGGCTGCAATCGAAAAGCCCAGCCATTGCGGCGATTTTTCAGACATACGGAAAATATGTTTCCGACCTTTACAAAAGCATCAAAGATATTCTGCAGGGCGTCATTGATTTCGTCGTCGGTGTCTTTACTGGTGATTGGACAAAGGCATGGGATGGCATCAAAGAAATTTTCAAGGGGATTTGGAACAGCATTGTGGCGATCATCGAAGCGGAAATCAACTTCATCATTGATGGCGTGAACCTATTGATTTCCGCTCTGAATACCATTCACTTTGACATTCCAGAATGGGTGCCGCTTATCGGCGGCAAGTCCTTCGGAATCAATATCCCCCTTGTAAGTCAGGTAGCGCTTCCGCGACTGGCCGAAGGTGCAGTCATCCCGCCGAACCGGGAGTTCCTCGCGGTCCTCGGCGACCAGAAGAGCGGTACGAACATTGAAACGCCGCTGCCTACTATGGTCCAGGCTTTTAAGCAGGCCATGAACGAGACCGGCGGAAGCGGAAGACCAATCACGGTTGTTCTGCAGGTGGACCGCCGAGAGCTTGGCCGTGTGGTGTATAAGCTCAACAACGAAGAGACGCAGCGCGTCGGCGTGAAGCTCGCGGGGGTGAAGGCATGAGAAGTGTATTGACCCTTGACGGGACAGCGTATCCAAATCTGCATGTTGTGAGTCTCAAGCGGTCGTTCGCAGTACTTGACGGCGACAATGCCGGCCGTGTCATGACCGGCGCGATGGTGCGCGATATCATCGGCACATTTTATAACTACAGTGTCGAACTGGACCCGGTTGGGACAGATCCTGCGGAGTATGACCGCTTTTATGAAGCGATTTCCGCGCCGGTAGACAGCCATTCTCTGACGATTCCGTATGCGCAGGAGACGTTGACATTTGATGCGTATGTGGCAAATGGCGACGATGAGCTGCTGACGGCCTATGGAGAAAAGAATGAATGGGGCAACCTGACATTCAACTTTGTGGCAATGAAGCCGAAGAGGACACCGCTATGAGCGTAAAAGTTGTGTATGAGGACGTTGCGGTTGGTTCTGCGGCGGCTGCGAGTGTGACAGCAAGCGAGGCTATGGGTATTTCAAAAACCTCGCTGCTCCCATTCGGCGCTTTTGAGGGACCAATTGCAACGACGGAGCAGAATCAATGGGTGCTGAACGGCACGCGAAAGCTCAAGCCAAAATCTGAGCTAGTCGGCTTCTGGTCGACACCTCGGAGCGGAGCAGACTGTACGTTCCAAACACCGCCTACCATTGAGATATCCCTTGACGGGCAGTTTACGTCCCTCGGAATCTACTTCAAATTTGACGGGGAAACAGGGGACTATTGCAGCGACCTCGATCTTTCGTGGTACAACGGGAGCACGGAGCTTGCCGCGCAGAAGTTCTTTCCAAACTCCGGAAACTACTTCTGCGAAAGAACAGTCGAGCTGTACAACAAAATCAAGATTCAGTTCAACAAAACGAATCTGCCAAACCGACCGATCAAGATATCCCTTATCCTTTTCGGCATTGTTCGAGAGTTCGAGCGGCAGGAGCTTCGGAGCGTTGAGGCAACCGAAGAACTGAACATCATATCCGACGAGCTGGCGATTAACACGCTGGATTTCACGCTGGACAGCATGGAAGATATTGATTTTATTTTCCAAGAGAAGCAGCCCGTTTATGCGTACAACGGAAAGACGAAAATCGGCACGTTTTACATCGACGAATCTACCCGCGTAAGCAAAAACGTATACAACGTTTCCTGCATTGACGCTTTGGGAATTTTGGACGAAGACCCATTCCCGGCCGTTGTTTATTCTAATGCCAACGCGAAAACGGTTTTAGAAAGCATCCTCGGCGGGTATTTCGTCTTGGAGCTTTCGGAGGAACTACAGACCGAGAAGCTAACAGGATACATTCCTGATTGCACGCGAAGGGAAGCTTTGCAGCAGGTGGCGTTTGCGCTTCGAGCTGTGGTGGACACCAGCGGAACAGGAAACGTGAAGGTATGGAGACTGTCTGAGGAAACACCGACGGAGATTCCCCTGAACCGGCTCTACGTCGGCGGAGAGGTCAGCCAGTCTGCCATCGTGACCGAGGTAAGAGTTACCGCGCACACGTACAGCACGTCCGGGAGCGGAAGCGATACGATTGAAGTCGGCGGGAAAAAGTATTTCCACACGACGGCGGTCACGGTAAAACAGAACCCGAACATTACGGCATCCACGAAGCCAAACGTCATCGAGGTAAAGGACGCGACGCTTGTTAACTCGACGAATGTTGCAGCGGTGACGCAGCACGTCTTTGACTATTATATGCGGCGGCAGACGCACAGCGTTCAGATCGTCATGGACAAGGAGCTTCCCGGGGACTACGTAGACACCACAACTCCGTGGGATGACCACATTACCGGGACGATAACGAGCATGACCATTAAACTGAGCGGCATCGCGGCGGCTGAGTGCGACATCGTCGGAACGGGGGCTTCTGCATGAGAATTATGAAAACCTTAATCACAGACCGGACGCAGGCTGACGCTTCCTATGCTGAGAAGCTTTACAAGAAGCTGTGGAGCGACTTCACGGAACAGGAAAAGGCAGACTTTGAAGCAGGATTGAAAGGTTCTTACAAAGCGTCTGACCTGAACCGTGTAGGGACGGCGCTTATCACCATCCGTGACCGCCTGAGAACGCACGGAATCGACGTTCCGGCAAAAGTTCGGGAAGATTATGGTTCTGACGAAGTGCTCGACAAAGACGTTATGGACGCTTATATCGAATCCGCGAACGCTGTATATGACGCAGTTGTCAATTCTGCCCCGCGCCCTCCGGCAAAGATAAACGACCTGGACTGGGAAGGCGCGAACAACATCGAAAAGACGATTATCGCTGTAGATGATGTATTGGAGAGCCGGGAGGGCGGCTGGATTTACGCGGACGCAGAACTATACGCAGGAGACATGGGAGGATAGCATGAAAGATCGTTTACCAAAATTTCCGGGGCGGATAAAGCTCAAGCCCGTTGCCGGGCAGACAGATACTTACGACATGACACGAGCGGATGACCCGGACGACACCGGAACGCCGTTCAATGCGCGCACAATGCTCCAAGATTCCACGGGGCGATTTCTCCGCTTGCCGTATGCGAACCCGCTTGTCGACGACGCTTTCCGGCATATGCCGGACAGAATTGAGCCGATTGGGACGGTAAAGACATCTCCGGCTTTCAGTTTGGGAAAAGCGTGGCTTCCGTGTGACGGTTCGCAGGTGACGTTTACAGAGTATCCGAAACTGTGTCAAATTTTGAGGAACACAGATGGAAGCGTCACGTGGGAATCCAAAACGATTGGAACCGTTCCCGCGTTTAAGTCAATGTCCCGCGCGACCAAATTTAAAGGGAAATGGTATATTGCTGGCGGCGCTCGTGGGGTACCAAAAGGATCTGAACGAGAATACTATATGCTTTCCATCGCAAAGGCTGATTCGATTTCTGGGCCGTACACTGTGATATACACGGAAACGCTATTCCCGGAGGAAGGCTCTGAAACGCCTGCAAGTGCAGGATTCGAGAAAGTGAATATTCAACTTGCCGCGTCGGATGAACGGATTACTGCGATTATTGCACAGCGGCGTTCACGCGCGGTATATGGCGACAGTGATGACGATGTATTCTTTATTGCAACCTCGTTGGATGCAGAAACATGGACAGCTATCAAGTGCAAATACCCGAGCGCGATACCGGTTGGCTCTGCGTATGCCAAACCGTGGGAGAGTGAGTTGGATACGGACGGGACCTATTGGGCGTTCCCACTTGGACGATGGGTGTCATACACGACAGACCCGTCGTCGGGAATTTGGCAGTTATCCGACACGATTCACTACTCGGCAGGACACCCAGCAAAATTATGTGTTATCAGCGGCGTATGGTTTTTAACAGTTGACTACGGGCTTTTCACAGCATCTTCCCCCGCCAGTGGATGGTCACGGAAGAAAGACACGATAAGTTCTTACGGATATGTGACGAATGTCGTATTCTTCTCCGGGCAGTACTGGTTTTTTGCATCCGTCGATGAGAACAGTAGTAGCAGGAGACGCTATTTACTGCACTCAACAAATCTTACCGACTGGATGCAAGACGATGTGTCCGATGAAAGCGTGTCGAGAGACTACGAAAGGTCTCAATTACTTGCAACGGATAAATTGCTACTGCTTGCATGCTCGGGACAAAGTTCATCGCCTGCAGAAGGTGTATATGCTACGGGTGATATCAGTCTTGGATGGAACGCCGTGGCATTGCCAGCCGGTGCTGTTGCGCAAAGTCCGTCCGCTGATGGAGATGTGGTTATAGTTTCCGGTGAAAGCCTGATAGCGTATCACGATTATTCTACGGAAACACGTTTGCTGCCTACCATCTCGCTTTCGGACGACACCACCACATTTATCAAGGCGAAGAACGAACTGGACGTATTTGAGACAGGGGGGTGATTGAGTGTTTCAGAAAATCGCGAACGCTTTATCGGTGGAAGTAGAGGGAACCGACCTGACGAAGGCTTCGAACCTCGAATTCTATGTGAAGCAGGCCTGCCAGTTCTTCCAATACACGCCGGTAGTCGTTGACGAAACGCACCTGCTTGTAAAAATCCCGTACGCAGACGCGATGCGGCTGCAAGCGAGCACCGTAAGGCTACAGCTTGCCTTAACGGATGGCGACGGAAACCCGATGGCAGCTGAAATTGTGCAGACGGACGCGAAAAAGTTCTTGAAGGAGGCTGGCTATGATTAAAATGACGCTCTCCCAGCCGGAGATCAAGATGAAGATCGCACCGGCGAAGGTGGTTTATCAGGGCGGCGGTCCACCGTATAAAATCGGCTACGGTCTAAAGGTTTTAGACAACACACTGATGGTTGACGCAGCCGATGCGGTAGAGCAGGACAACACCAAGCCCGTGACATCCGCAGCTGTCTTTACAGAAGTCGGGAACATTAACGCCTTGCTGGCGACTATCTAAGGAGTGAGAACATGAGCACACAAACTGAAATCACACGGATTCAGAACGCGCGAAACAAAATTCGAACATGGCTTGTCTCTGTCGGACTTGCCGCCAGCACAGACAAGCTTGACACGCTGGCAACGGCGGTATCCGGCATCAAAAACAACGGCGCGATCGACGCGCAGGTCAAAGAGGGCGAGAGCTACACAGTCCCGAAGGGCTACCACGACGGCACCGGCACCGTCAAGGGCGTTGGCGGCGGCGGCAACTACCAGCTGCAAGCAAAGTCTGTCACGCCGACCAAAGAGCAGCAAGCCATCACGCCCGATCAGGGCTATTACGGCTTGTCCGGCGTTACTGTAGCGCCGATTCCAGAAAACTACCAGGACGTGTCTGCAACGACGGCAGAGGAAGCAGACGTTTTGGCAAACAAGGTGTTTGTCAAGTCGGACGGCACGACCGCCGCAGGCACCATGCCGGACAACGGCGCGGTATCTAAGACGCTGGACGCGACGACCGGCAATCAGACGTACACCGTCCCTGCGGGCAAGCACAGCGGCAAGGGCAGCGTCAAGATTTCCCTGGAGACTAAGACAGTCACGCCCACAAAGACGGCGCAGGACGTCACACCGACCGCAGGGAAGGTCATCAGCAAGGTGTCTGTCGGCGCAATCCCCGACAAGTACCAAGATGTATCCGGCGTCACGGCCACAGCGGCCCACGTGCTTGACGGCGACAAGTTTGTTGACGCAACGGGAAATGTCATCACAGGTACGATGGCCAATAACGGTGCAGTCTCCAAGACAATGGACGGGCTGACTGCGACAAGTGTCACAATTGAGGCCGGGTACACCTCCGGCGGCACGGTCAGCCTGACAAACGACATCGAGACGGCGCTTGCGGCGATTTAAGGGGGTGCTTGCATGAGCATCCAATCTGAAATCAACCGCATCAGCGGCGCGAAAGAAACGATGCGGACCTATCTGACCGGAAGCGGCGTTGAGGTCCCGTCTGCGGCCAGCATCGACGAGATGGCGGCGCTCTTATCGAGCGTCCCGGCGGGCGGGAATGTCACACAGTACACCGGCACGCTACTATCCACAGGCTGGGCGGCGGACAGCTACGGCTACCAGGCGCAGACGATCACGATTGCGGGCCTACAGGCAAGCTACGATGTCGACCCGCAGTGGGACGTGGTCCTCTCCGGCACGGACCCGGACGCGGACGAAGCGCTGATCAACGGCTTTGCGCTGATCCACAATTACAAGACCGGCACAAACAGCCTGACCGCGCAGTGCATCGGCTCGGCCCCGAGCGTTAATATCCCAATCAAGGTGGTGGTCTTCGGATGAGCGGGCGCGGACCGAGATGGGTCACAAAACCAACGTTTACGGTGCAGCTGGCTGGTCGTTTTAGCAAGACGATAGGGTATGCGACAATCAACGGAGTAAAATACGCAGAGGAAACGACGCTGCAGGTATTAAGGCACCAAACTGTCAGTGTAACGGTAGGTAGTGGTAGCTCGACTAATGCAGGGAAATGCGAAGTAACGCTAAACGGAGAGATCGTGCAGAGTGGTGCGGGAACGTATGAACTTACCGTAGACAGTGGGATGGTGATTACGTTCGAGGGGCCACATGCAGGCGTTCAGTCAGCATACTACTACACATGCAGCATCACGACAAAGTAGGAGGACCGCGATGGGAATGTTTTTAAGACGCGGCAAGGTGGGACCATTTACGGTCGCACTAACGGAAAACGGCTCCGGTTTTAACTCGTCGTATGCCTATGCCACAGTCGATGGGACAAAATATACGGACCCAGCAACGCTAGAGCTTGCATACGGCAGCATCGTCGAGGTATATGTCAGTGCGCGAAGCTCATATCAAGCACAATGCTATGTCACGCTGGACGGCAAGACCGTGCAAAGCGGCGCGGGAACATACTCATACAAGGTCACGCGGAATGCAACGCTTACGTTTGGCAGGAGCGGCAACTACAGATTTTGCGATATCGTAACGTCATAAGGAGGTAGCATGTACATCATCACAAATGATCAAACATACCCGGAGGTCCGCGTATTGAGCACACCGCGCTCGGTTCGGCTGCTTGGGGCGTCTCTGACGGGACTTACTGAGCTGACCGGCCCGGTCACAGTATACGCCGACAACGGATTTGAAATGCAATGCTTCGATCCGGGAGACTTCCTGCGGCAGGAGATCGCGGACGGCAGCTGGCTGCTGACGAATACGCCGGTTCCAACCCCGCAGCCCGCCGTCGTGATGCCTGTGACCTACGACCTGAACACGTCAACGGCGTTCGCGGTGAAGCTGCTCATGGCCGATCAGAAGCCCACAACGGCGGACGAGATCATCCAGTGCTTGGCGCTCTGGAACGAGTGGGAGCCGGGCAAACACACGGTCGATGAGATATTCACCGTGGGCGGCTACCCGTGGAAAGTTTATCAGAGCTACGACAACGCTGTATACCCGGACATCGCGCCCGGGAATCAGGCATGGTACACCTTCAATAAGCCCCTCCACGGCACGACGCGCGAGACGGCCAGAGAATTCTTGCAGCCACAGGCGGGCACGGTCGATATTTACCATGTCGGCGAGTGGTGCATATTCGAGGGCAAGGCGTGCAAGGCAAAAAGAGATACCAATTTCAGCCCGAAGGATTATCCGGCGGACTGGGAAGTTGAGGAATAACGGACTGCCAATGGCAGGAAAGGAGCATGCATGAATGAGCTAGAAATGGAGCACCGCATCACTGCCGTTGAAAAGCTCGCGAAGGGCAATGAACGGCGCATCGGGGATTTGGAATCCGACAACAAGGCGTTGCTGGACTTATCAACGTCCGTCGCGGTTATGGCAGAGCAAATGAAGACCATGAGCAGCAAGGTTGACAGCATGGACGCTGCTGTGAAGCGCCTTCAGAGCGTTCCAGCAAGCCGCTGGGAGGGCTTGATCAAAGCCGCTGTAACGGCGGTGGTCGCAGGCTTAGTCGGATACGCGCTGGCCCTCGCGGGCCTTGGTGGCTGAAATGCGGCTGAACAAGCGCCGGTGGAGCAAAGGAGAGATGTCCCGGACAATTGTGGTCTACTGCATCCGCGTGATGACGGTGACGCTCTTTTGGGCGGGGCTGCTCAAGACGCTGGGCGCGATTTTTGGCTGGACGGTTGACCTCTCGGACGTGCTGACGTTCGCGGCGGCGACCTTCGGCGGGGAACTGCTACTATTGGCATTCAAACGGATTTTTGCAAAAAAAGATACGGAGGATTGAGTATGGACAACATCAAAAAAAGGCTCGGGAATCTCCTGAGCGTCAAATCTCTGGTCACACTGGTCCTGACGGGCGTGTTTGCGTACATGTCTGTAGCCGGTAAGATCTCGCAGGACTTTATGACAATTTATGCGGTCATCATTGCGTTTTATTTTGGAACCCAGTCCCAGAAGACGCAGGATGTGCTGGACGGCACGACAGAGGGCAAATAGATGGCGGTTATGATCGGACAAGCGTCCATCGACGAGCGGGGCAAGATCACCGGCGGACAGGCTGGAAACCAGTCCGGCTGGGAACTCAACATCCGGACGTGGTACGCCAACGGCTGGACCCTGGTCCTGCGCCCGAAGCGCCGGGAGATCGCGCGCAAAATGGCCCTTGCCTGCCGCGCGGCCGTACCAAACAAACATATTGGCTATGATCAGGGCCAGCGGAACACACTGCGGGCCTATGCCAAGCTTGCCAGGTGGAATCTGGCAAATGTCACAGATGACTGTGAGACGGACTGCTCGGCCTTTATGGCCGTCTGCGCCGAAGCGGCGGGCGTCAACATGGAGCCTGCCTACACGGCAGGAAACGCCCCGGCAACGTTCCAGATGCGCACTCAGTGGGGCAAGACTGGTGAGTTTGAGATCCTGACAGACAAAAAGTACCTGACGTCTGCTGACTATCTCTTAGAGGGCGACGTGCTGGTCAACGAGAGCCGACATACCGTCATGGTCCTGTCGGACGGGAAATACGCGGAGGAGGAACGCGAAGTGGTAGAAAAATCCAAGATGATCATTGACGGCAAAGAGGTCGCCGTGGAGCGCATCCTCAAGGACGGCACGAACTACGTCAAAGTGCGCGATATCGCCGCCGCCCTCGATCTGGATGTCTCCAACAAAGGCAATATCGCCGTGCTGACACATAAGTAAGGGGGCTTCGCTATGGCACCGCAGGCGCGTTGCAAATTGCCGCCGGAACTCGGCGGCTTGATGCGCAAGGACATGGAAACAGTCATTCATCAGGCGAACCTTGGCCGAGAAGACGAGCAGATCGCGCGGCTCTATTTTGTGGATAAGCTCCCGCAAGTAGACGTTGCAACCGAGCTATATCTCGGACGCGCTACGGTGCAAAGGCGACTCCCAAGCATCATGGCAAGGATGAAAGACACGTCGAGCAAACTGTATAGTTGAGATAAGCGCCGAGAAATCGGCGCTTATTTTTTGAAACTTTCTGAATTTTCTACTTGACATATACGGTAAGACCGTATATAATGGCACCATAAGATAAAACAAAACAAGGAGGAAAAACAAATGAAAATCCAGCTCTACGTCACCCCGGTAAAGTCCGGCGCCAAAAGCATCATCCGCAAGATGGACGGCGTGTATACGCTGCTCGACCCTGTTGGCACCGCGACCGACGACTATTATTACAACAATCCCGGTTATCCCTGCGACCAGGGGTGGGCTGCATCTGTCACCAAGCGCGGGCTATTGGACCCCGCAAACCCCGCTGTCGGGTATCTGCTCTATAAGATCCCGGAGGACGCCGAGATTTACGATCGACTCGATGAGGTATGCTATGCCAACTGACGCCCAGAGCCGCGCCCGCAACAAATGGGACGCGGAAAACATGTCCGTGATCTCCTGCAAACTCAAGCGGGAGATCGCGGAGGAATTCAAGGTCGCTGCGAAGCGCAACGGTAAGACGCCAAATGAACTGTTCCGCGGCTGGATTGCCGCATATTTGGAAAGTGAAAAATGACCGCCTAGTACTGCGTACTGAGCGACTGCTCGTTGAAAGTTGAGCAGAGATGATGCAAAACTGAAACCCACGAAAATACAAAAAAGCCCATACTGGACACATCAAAGGAGTGTTCGGTATGGGCTTTTCCTATTTCAATCCAAACCCTGCGGGAAAACAGGTGGGCGATTGCACGGTTCGGGCTATCGCAAGAGCGACGGGAAATGGATGGGAAGAAACCTACATTGGTCTCTGTTTGCAGGGGCTTATGATGGGCGATATGCCGTCGGCGAACAGCGTGTGGAACGCGTACCTCCGGCAGCAGGGGTTTACCCGGAACGTTGTTCCGAACACATGCCCGGACTGCTATACGGTCGAGGAATTCGCAAGAGACCATCCG
>ERZ1034915.1818-NODE-1818-length-11072-cov-4.956522_pt1 | contig 11072 bp, 11 predicted proteins | sample MGYA00520592_ERZ1034915 | MGnify/ENA primary metagenome ERZ1034915 (study PRJEB33766, sample SAMN09781787) | gut metagenome | biome: gut microbiome | host: Homo sapiens | place: Madagascar | study: EMG produced TPA metagenomics assembly of the PRJNA485056 data... | reverse complement strand
ATTTAGGATAGCTACAGTCTCCCTCTATCCAAGGAGCCACGTAGTGTGAAGCCCCACCCCATTAGTGGAGAAAACCACTTCGTGGATGGGGATCCCCTTGTTAGGATAACTTCGCCAAAGGCGGAGTACACCACAGGTGTATAGTTGTTCTATCCTTCACTTCGTTTAGGAAGACCAGCTACCATAGTAGCGCTAATCCATCATTCTGCTAAAATCTACATCTTCTATAAAAAAAAGAGATAGGCTCACACCTATCTCAGCACTTGTTAGGATAACTTGGCCTGACGCCGAGTATAGTCCAACTAATTTTCGTAAAACGAAAATAGTTGGGCTAACAAATAAACGGCCTGTGGGGGAACACAGACCGTTTAGGGAGTGAGAAAACATAATGAATAAGAAAATCAAAGGGGAAGAAAATTTTTTATCATTTTCATCCGTTTATATTATGACATATATTTATGTACGAATAATGAAAAGAGTATGTCTTTTTTGTGTTTTTTCGGGTTTTTATTCAATAGGTTCAGGCATATCACGTGTCAATAAATATTGCACAGATCTAAACTCATATCCTTCTTCTCGGAGTTTTGGAATTAGGCGATCAAGGCATTCTGCGTTGTCCTTTGAAATACTGTGCATTAAAATAATCGCACCGGGATGAATGCGAGCCAAAATCTGATCATAGGCATACTGCCAACCACGTTGTTGATCGACGTGCCAATCCATATAGGCTAAAGACCAGAATAGATTATAGTATCCACGCTCTTTTGACCAATCTAGAACTTGTTGATTAAAATGCCCTTCGGGTGGTCTTAAAAAGCGCACCATTTCTTTTCCTGTAATTTCTGTATATTTATTTTCAATTAATGTTAATTCTTCGTTAAATTTTTCCTTGCTGACTTTTGTTAAATCGGGATGATGATACGTATGGTTTCCGATAATATGACCGTCATCCACCATTCGTTGTACTAATTCAGGATTTTGTTCCATAAAATGACCTGTAACAAAGAAAATGGCTGGAACATCATATTTTTTTAATACATCCAAGATTAATGGGGTATTTCCATTCTCGTAACCACAATCAAATGTTAAATATAAATCCATCTGATCAGCTGGTGCAATATAAAATGCATCATTATTTCGAACGATATCATCATATTCTTGGCCTGGCCAAGGTTGTTGATGATTTTCACCTTTAGGAATTCCCCAACCAATATTCTTTGCTGAAGCCGTCAAAAATGACCCTAAACAAAGTAATAATGTTAACATTATTGTTCCAAAGTTGAACTTTCTTTTCATTTTTATCACCTCTCATTATCAAAAAGAATTCTATAATAATTTGTCGAATTTCTGCACAATATATACATAAACAACTGATAAATTTTAGCGATAAATTTGATTCATTTATGATGATTCATTTACTATAATGGAATTAAATGTTAAAATCTAATAGTTTTTTAATCAGAAATTATAAACAGGAGGCACACCCGATGGAGCATATCTTTTCTCTCGAATTTCTTAAAAAGCTAAGTGAACAACTCAAAAAACGGGAAATCAAAGGATTACCCGAGCAAATTGCTTTTAACCTCGTGATGGCCATTGTTCCTCTTCTTGTTGTAATTGTTCAACTTGGAACCTATTTATCTTTGAATACAGATTTAGTCGAGTATTTAATCATGGCTTATGCACCCAATGAGTTAAAACTACTTTTAATGAATCTTTTTTCAACAACGTCGACCCCTTCTGGAAATATCTTTTTTCTTATTACAACGGGTATTTCGTTTATGTGGTTAATCTCTAAAGGATTCTACGGAATTGCCGCCGCTGCCAATACCACTTATCAAGTTCCTTATATGAAATTTGCCTATTTAGAACGTATTTTTTCTTTCCTTATTGTTATTTTCATGATTTTATCACTTGCCTTAGTCACAGTATTCGCTTTATTTGGTCAAGGCCTTATCATTTTAATTTTTAAACTTTTAAATATCCATATCCAATCTCATTTACTGCTGATTTTTAATATCATTAAATCACTGATTAGCTTCTTAGGTTATTTTAGCTTCTTTTTATCGCTATTCTATTTAGCACCAAGTATCAAAATGAGAGTGGGTGAAATCATTCCGGGAGCTCTTGTCACCTCAATTGGATGGAGTGTGTCATCAATTGGATTCACCTTCTATGCCAACCATATTGCAAACTATAATAAATTTTATGGGAGCCTATCCGTGATCATCATGCTACTGTTTTGGCTCTTTATTCTCGGATATACCATTATGATTGGCCTGCAAGTGAATTACATTCTTAAACGTGATTACTTCGGTGGCGTTTCCTACGAACAAAAACTTGGAATTTTCAATCGTTTTCGCTATCTATCAAAATGGACAAAATTTGCTCCTACAGAAATATCAGATTCAAAATAATCGCATATCTTTAGCACCTCATGAATAGAATTTAGCAAGACTATTTTGATTACTGAGGTGAAATCATGAAAAAATATTGCCTATCCTTCGCCATGCTCACGCTACTTTTAAGTGCATGCTCACAGGATTCAACGTTATCTAAAGTCTCAACGCCTCAAACCGTCGAGAACTTTATAACCAGTAACACCCTAACCACCACTGACACACCAACAAAAGAGACGACGACTACCACCGAAACACCTGAAGTTTCAACTCCTCAAGAAGAAGTGGCTTTAACATTCGCCACTCAACAAGACTTTGTTGATTACATGTATAAAAAAATTGTGGCCCTCGAAGACACCATTGCACTACTCGATTCTAATCTTTCACAACTATTTGCCGTGAGTACCTCAGAAGATACTTCTGGTTACCAAAGCATTCGTCAAAATTTATTTGATCAAGCCACAAATGAAATGGATAACATGGCGACTTTAACCTTACCTAACACTGAGGTAAAAACGCTACATGATTATGTGCAAAAAGCATATCAATATACCATTAAATCCAAACAAGCAGAATATGATATTTTCAATTCTGAATCACTTGATGCACGCCAACAACTATTAGAAGCTAATTCTGAAAACGAACGCTTAAGTGCCCATTATATTCAATTATCATGGGACGAAATCGATCGCTTATCAACCACAACCATTTATCGTAAATAGAAAAAAGTGAGACTAATTTGTCTCACTTTTTTCTATAGGATGCTTATGATATTTAATCTCACTAATAATCCAAACTAAAACAGGAATGGCTAATTCAAAGATTGGTAAGAGGTAAGTTGGATTTACATTTAAAATCTGATTTAAATTTTCAACTTGGCTTTCTTGGAAATGTGCCCCACATAGACACATTACTACAAGAATAGGCAAAGAAATAATTTTATGATTTATTTTTTTAAAGACTCCATTAATTAAGCTAGTACCGGCATAAAAATAAACACAAATCTTAAAGAAACAAGTGGTCATTAAAATAATAATGGCAAGAGGATCAAGACGTTCAAAAAAGATATTGACTCCGACCATCTTCATCGAGTTAAAGAAGGGATAAACAAAGTTATAAACTAAATCCTCACCTAATATTCCAATATTAAAAATATCTACCATTAAAAGCAAAATGGTTCCGCAAATTAAGGCTGCAAATCCAACCTTTAAAATTTTTGGACTCTGAGCTTTAGGCACTAAAGGGAAAATGACTAAAAAGGCAATCAATTCACCGTAAGGAAAAACAGTGGTTTTATAAATTTCTGGGATTACTTCTTTGAACCCATGTTCTAAAATCGGAAAAAAATGATCAAAATTAAAGATACCTGATGTAAACACCCCTAAAACAAGTGGAATGAAACTGATTAATACCAAATAAAATAACAATTCAGATGCTCGTCCAATCGTATTAAATCCTAACATCATTCCATACCAAATCACTAACGCTAACAATCCAAGAATTAAAAACATGCTAGCGCCTTCCATGACAGTAAATTGAATCATATTACCAGTACTAATCACAATTCGATATCCCATATAAAGAAAATATCCTGAGTAGACTAGCACAACTAGGCTTCCTAAAACCTTTCCAAATACATCTTGAAGAATTAGCGTTAAGGACTGATATCCATGTAAGTAACTAATTCGATGATAAATAACAAATAAAATACTACCCAAAACAGCCGCAATTAACATCACAATCCAAATATTTGGTCCAGATAATCGTCCAACATTACTGAGGGTTGCACTTGCGGTTAAGTATAGAATTAATAGGGTAAACATCTGATTTAAACTAATCCGTGATGTTTTCACACGCCTAACCTCCCTTTATTTTTGTTGTAGATTTTGAATATCTCCAACAGATATAATATTAGCTTCTACTTCAACATCAAAGGTCAATGTCGGATAAATGTCTGACCAATACCCTTGCAACTCATGCCATTTTTTTGGCTCTTTCATATAAATTTTTGATCCTACTCCAATAATATCGCTCTTAAATTCAGTTTGAGTTTTCGTAATGACTTGAATTAAATTTTCCTTCATTGCTTGTGCGATATAGGTTTCAACCGTTGTCAGATTCTCAGGTTTACTTAAGTCAATTGGATATTGATTTTCCATAATATAACCTGATACTTCACATTTAACGGATACCTTATTTTCATCCATATTTGGCTTAATGTCCGTTTTAGTCCCTCGTGCTTCAAACGTAATATTATAGTCATCAACAACGGCATTCACAACATAACGTTCGGCATTATCCATCAAAACATTATAGAACTCTGCCTCATGACTATTTAAATAGCCAACAAACTTATCTTGCTTAAAAGCCGCTAAATAATTAACCTCAAATTGACTAGGGGAATTAACCTCTAAAATATTATCAACATTTTCCCCAGCACTTGGGTCATTACTTTTAATTTCAACACTATTTAAAACGAGCTCTACTCCTCTAGCATTTACCATATTAATCGCATCATATAAGTTATAACTGACTTGTCTTCCGGTACACACATGACACATGTTCGTTACAGAATTTAACTGATTAATCGGAATCGTCTCGTTTGGAGCTAACGTTGATAAAACCGTTGCAGCCATGGTTTCTTTTGCGACGACTAAGGAAATATTAGGACGAATTTTAACATTGCGAAGAGCAGCATCTAATACATCATTAATGCCATCTTTGGCGATGTTTTCGTCAATGACAATCACGCTTAGATGAGGCAAATATAGCACTTTAGAAGTCAAATTTGATAATCGACGATACGACTCAAATATAGTACTTCCTTCAGCTTGAATCGTTACGATTGGAAGTGTATTTTGATGATTACCGGCAATCGAACTTGGATTAACCACTTGGGCTGTCATCAAATATCCCGTTGATGTTTTATCAATTCCAAGCCCTGCCACAAGTCCAATATTGCTCATTTCAATTTTATGGGCGCATCCGGTTAAACAAAAACACATCATAACTAAGATAAACAACCGTTTCATCTTATACCTCCTCTTCTCGTTTTGGATTTTCTAGATTGTGTTGGACACGATCTGGAGAGTTAAAAATTTTCGGTCTATATTTCATCCAAGAAAGCGGTAAACGAATAAATTGATCTTCTTGATCATGTAAATTAAAAGGCGCAATCGGTGCCATAAAAGGTTGATTAAAGGTCGTTAGACTACATAAATGCAGAATCAGAGCAAGGAATCCAAGGGTAATCCCATATAAACCAAATGCTGCACCGAGTAACATGAACACAAAGCTTAAAATTCGAACCGCATTATTTAAACGAATATTTGATAAAATAAAAGAAGAAATAGCCGTTAATGAACCAATAATAATAACCATCGAGGAAACAAGTCCTGCTTGAACTAACGTTTGTCCGATAATTAATGAACCTACAATGGTCATCGAATCCCCAATGGCTTTTGGTTTACGAACGGAAGCTTCCCGTAAAATTTCAAATAAGGTCATAATGATTAACGTTTCAACAATGGTAGGGAATGGATTGGCACTCCGTTGATCGATAATCGTCACCAGTAAAACGGTTGGAATCATCTCTTGATGATACGTTGAAATCGCGATATAAAGACCTGGAATCAAAATAACAATCATAAACGCTAAGTAACGAAGTAACCGTTCAAATGTTGCAATAACCGGACGATTATAGTAATCATCGGCCGTTTGAAACATCATTGGAAAATAAGAGGGGGCAATGATTTGAAATGGTGTATTATCGACCATAATGGCAATCGCACCATGTACAACAGCGGCCGTTACCTTATCAGGACGTTCGGTTTCAATCAAACGTGGAAAAACGGTCCAATGATGATCTTCAATTAATTGCATCAACTGGCTACTATCCGTGATACAGCTAATATCAATCGCTTCAATTCGTTGCTTTGCAATCTGAACGAATTCTTTATTTACTACCCCTTCAAGATAAACGACAAAGACATCTGTTTGAGAACTTCTTCCGACTTTATACGTATCAAATCGAAGACGTGGGTCCTTAATATGACGACGAACAAGCGCTGTATTCACGCGAATAGTCTCAACAAAAGAATCTTTTGGTCCGCGTGTGGCAATCTCTGTTTCAGGTGCTGTAATGGAGCGCATTTGCCATCCTTTACAGTCAAAGGCCATAAACTGAGCAACCCCATCTAAGATGACAATAATTTGTCCTGTCAATAATTTATCGTATAGATCCGTATAATCTTCGCCGCAACTTGCCGACATCATACTAATACGTGATTGATAAATCGTTTTAAAGGTTTGTAACGGTCGATCTTTTTCTCCACTATCACCTACTAGAGATAAATCAATCATTAAAACACGAACAATAAAATCCTCGGCTTGATTACTATCAATTAACCCATCAATTCCAAGAACAATTCCTTTTAAGCCTGATACGCCTTTTAATTCAAATTCCCGAACAATTAAATCATTAGCATTTCCTAAATCCTGTTTAATTTTTTCTGTATTTTTATCTATCTGCTTAAATAAAGGAATCTTTTTTGGCTGATGCTCAGGGGCTTTTGTATTTTTCTTTCCTTTAAAAACGCGAAAGATATCCATAAAGTTCACCTACTTTTTACATTTAGTCCTATTATTTGAGAATGTGAACCAGTTATACAAAATTAACTTAATAATCACATTTACCTATTTTTGTAAAACTCCTTGAATTTCATTTCACGAGGAACTATAATAAAGACGAAAATCTTAGGAAGGGGGCCTATTATGAATGATAGAATTTCGATAAGGGGGCTCATCACGCAGTTTGACCATTTAAAATTAAAACTAGCTATGCAAGGCATTTTAGTTGGGATAGCTTCGGGATTCATGGTTGTTTTTTATCGAATGATCTTAGAAAAAGCTGAGCATATTAGACAGCTCATCACCTTAAATCAACCATTATGGATGATTGGAGGATGGTTTATTTTATTAGTTCTCGCTGCCCTTTTCGTGGGACGGCTCATGATTAAAGATCCCATGATTTGCGGGTCTGGAATTCCACAAGTGGAAGGGGTGCTTGCTAATAAACTGAATATGAATCCAGTGTCTGTATTAATTCGTAAATTTATCGGTGGAACCCTTTGTATAGGAGCCGGGTTATCTGTTGGAAGGGAGGGGCCTTCTATTCAACTCGGAGCTGCAACTGCACAGTGGATGAGCCGCCTATTTAAACGCCCAAATATCGAGGAAAAATACCTAATCACAAGTGGTGCTAGTGCAGGACTCGCTGCAGCTTTTAATGCCCCTCTTGCGGGTGTGATGTTTTCACTAGAAGAAGTTCACAAACATTTCTCACCACTCATTCTAGTGTCCGCCATGTCTGCATCACTAACCGCTGACTTTATTTCTAAACACTTTTTTGGATTAAAACCTGTCTTTCAGTTTAATCGACTTGAAGCCATTCCACTGACATCTTATGGACTTATCGTTATCCTTGGAATCATAACCGGCTTATGTGGGGGCTTTTATAATAAAATAACGGAAAAAACATTAGATACTTACGACTCTATGACGTGGCTAAAAAAACAATATCGCCCCATCATTCCCTTTTTAATGGCCGGCGTTTTACTATTTATGTTGCCTGAAGTTTTAGGAGGGGGGCACTCACTGGTTGAAAGTTTGACGGAAGGAAATTTTACAATTGCCTTTATTTTGATTTTGTTGATGAGTAAGTTTATTTTTTCAATGATTAGCTTTGGCTCTTCAGTACCAGGAGGCATCTTCTTCCCATTACTCGTACTCGGAGCTTTAACTGGTGCGCTGTTTGGAAATGTCTTATCTTTTTATTTTGGAATCGATGAACAGTTTATTCAAAACTTTATCATTCTAGCGATGGCCGGTTATTTTACAGCGATTGTCAGAGCCCCTATGACTGGGATTATTTTAATTACTGAGATGACTGGCTCATTTTCACATTTACTGTCACTGTCTTTAATCTCACTCATTTCTTATACAGTAGCTGAATTATTTAGAAGTGAACCTATTTATGAAACACTTCTGCATCGTATTTTAAAAGGCAGCCAAACAGATTCAAATGATGCCCTGTGTGAAACCAAAACCTTGCTCGAAGTCCCTATTTTCTTCGATTCTTTTATTGATGGCAAATGTGTGAAGGATTTGGCGTTGCCTGAAAATTGTTTGCTAGTCAGTGTGAAGCGAGGAAATGAGGAGATTATTCCAAGGGGAAATACGCTGCTTCATTCTGGCGATATTTTAATTGTCTTGGTAAGTGAATCGGTAGCAGGAACGATTAGAGATGACCTTCTCACCTACTGTGATTCCACTCATATTAAAACGGCGTGAAAAATTTTCACGCCGTTTTGATTAATTTTCATAAAATCATCCATAACAAACTCACAAACTAAAAAAGGAGTGAGTTATGATGATTCTTTACTTAAAAAACTATGAATTCAAAACAATTGCTCACAAGCTTGGGCTCATATACATCCTAAATATTATCGATTTAATGCTTGGGATGATTTTATTTAACGCTAACTTTCAGCCTGCTACGAACGGATTCAACGCCATTTTATTCGGAAATCCTTTCGGTATTATCTTTCTTAAAATCCTTCTACCTATTGCACTCCTTGGATACCTCCTCTATCGCATCCAACAAATCGATGATCGCCGCATTCTACGCCTCATCAATTTGACCATTAGTTTAATTCTAATCTTCTTCTTAATCACAAACCTCGTTCATCTAAGTAACTGGATTAATACGTCATTCATCTAAATGATGGCTTGAGTCGTCCTGATCTTTTACTAAATCGTAACAAGACGATAAAAAAAGTCGCTCAAACTTTGAGCGACTTTTTTAATTTGAACTACGTTTTCTTAACTTATTGAATCTTTCCTCTAAATGAACAGCATTTAACGTTAATAAAACGGTTAACACTAACATAAGCATACATAAACCTAAACCAATTAATAGGTACATCGTTCTCCCCCACTTTCCTACGACAAATTATACCAAAATCAGATTTATTTTTCAAAAATAATTAATGACTAACTATCTGCTCAAATTGAGTCAAATAAAAAACTCGCAAGCTTTTGCTCACGAGTTCTACTGACTCATATAATTTTCTATTGCAAGCCACGACGCCACGTTCCAATCTTTATTAGCAATCGCATCCTTATCAAAACTTAATAACATGACTTCTCCAACTGGATTTTCACTACTTGTAAAACGATTGTCAAGGTAGAGAATATCTAGCTGTTTAAGCTCACTGACGTGCTCCATCTTTGAAATATCACGTAACAACTTTAAAGTTTGTTTGTAAATTCGGCTTGTCATTTCATTTCTTGGATAATAATTCAACGCCATCTTAGGAATGACCTCAAACGTTAAACTCGCGATGCCATCTTCAAGCAAGACCGTTGTTTCGCACCCGACGACAAATCTTGAAATCCATTCTAATTCCGCAACCAAAGGATCAACTACCTCTTCAACTTCAACAGGCACAATCACTGGATTACTCACCAAAAGGTCCTCTTGAACCAGTTCAGTCACCATTGAACGATTCTGTTGAAATGGTGCACTAATCATCGTGATAACCCATATCCCTCCACGATAAATACCGTATCCTAACAGCCCAATCACTATGATAAAGACGATACAAGCTATCGTAAATCGTCGTGGATTAACAATTCTCATCCTAATACTCTCCTATATTTTGTTTATTTTTACTAATTATAACAGATTTTCTACTATTTAAATATACTTTTAAATAATCGCAAATTCAACTTCACAGTCTCCAAACTGCCCGCTTCTAATCATCACATCCCCCATTCCCTTACCTGTCGTTTTCACATAAATCGCAGCGGCTCCTCCAACAATGGCTGGTGCATGACCAACCAATTCAATCGGACCTAGCGTTTCAACCCTTAAACTATCAAACGCATACGGTAACACATTCCCATTCTCACATCTCACCTGAACCACAATTCGATTTATCTCATACGTCTCATGAAGAGGCACCACCTCATAATCAGCCTTTGCCACCAACCTTGGATTTCTCACTGATCCCAAACACTTCGTCTTCACCAACTGTCCGCCTTTATATCCTTCTAGTCGATACACCGTGTGCGAATCTTTGAGATTTCCCACATACTTTCCATACATCCCCATCTCTTCTTCAACACTAATGCCATATCGAAGGATGGCAATCGCCATTCGTAACTTATAGCGAGGTGGTAAATTCATGCCATGCATCGAAGATGCCATCAACACCTTTTTAACATTATCAGCATCCCACTTCGTCATTCCTTCCTCTTCCTGAAGCATATCTCCAATCAAATCATCAATCAAAATAGGAGGATGCTTCAAATACTTAAACTCCCTGTGATTTGGATAAAATCCTTTAATTAACACATCATTCTTAAATAAATTTACATAATCACAATTTGTAAACACATAAATCGGACCGAGTATCCCACCAGCATGCTCCCCAATATTAAAGCTTGTTCCGACCTCCATAACGGGAATCTTTTCTTGCTGTGAAGCATAAACAAAAGCTGGCAACTTTGGAATTCGATTAAAATCAAGCACCCCGTGATAACACACACCGTCACCACTTCCAAACTCCATATGCGTTGGATAATCAAACAAACAGCATCCAATAGCTC
>ERZ1034915.1815-NODE-1815-length-11073-cov-14.863405_pt1 | contig 11073 bp, 13 predicted proteins | sample MGYA00520592_ERZ1034915 | MGnify/ENA primary metagenome ERZ1034915 (study PRJEB33766, sample SAMN09781787) | gut metagenome | biome: gut microbiome | host: Homo sapiens | place: Madagascar | study: EMG produced TPA metagenomics assembly of the PRJNA485056 data... | reverse complement strand
TACCACTGGTGTAAATTTTCTCTTTTTGACTAGTCCTATTTATATGCTAACACCACATTCTCTGATTCTGACATTGATGATGCATCCTCAAGCAAAGAGCTTTTCTCCGATATGGTAGACTGAGTGGTTTGGCGTACTGCAATGTAGTTATCCATAGATTTCGGCTCAGATAACGATACTTCATTATTCAACGGTCTAGTTGTTCTTGATTCTGATGTTGTTAATTCATCTTCAATTGGAGTACTTTTCTCTAGATTAGCAGGCCGAACAGCTTTGCCCACTACGTTGTTACTATCTATAAATTTCGACTCAGATAACGCATTTTTATTATTTTGCAATAAAGTTGCTCTGGCCTTCTTTTTCTTCTTTTCAGCAATAATGATAAGAAACACGCCGGGAATAATAAAAATCAGACTCGCACCTCCCGCACCACCTAAAAGTGCAAGTACTCCTAATATAGTAACAATTATTCCCGGTATTAACGCTAACCTATACATGAATTTTCCTGGTATATTGTTGAAGACTCATAAAACAAGTCATTCGCAATATACTCATCCTTTCTATCAATCCTGTTTAACCGTGATTGATAACGGTTCGATGTATCTTATCTCTATCACATCATCAAAAGTGCAATTTAAATATTTACAAATGCGAACCAGAAGTTCCATTGATATGAATTGTCCTTTTCCCATTCTAGCTAATGTATTCTAGCTAATACCTGCTTTTGCAGCAAATTCAGTCTTCTTTAAATCCTTGTCAATAAGTAATTTAAATAACTTTTTGTATGTTACTTGTTCCATAACATTTTCTCCGTTATTACCATTATTATAACCTATTAGTATTTCATCATAAATAGATATCTTGCATATCTGTAAGATTTTCTTAAACAAAAACGATATCCGAAGATATCGCTTAACCATGAATCTTATGAATCACATTATCAATTTCATCAATCATACCCATTTGATTCTTTCTAATATAATAGGCGTTCGTTAGCACTAAACATTCAACTGCAACTGTGTGTTCTTTAGCATTTAATTCAATATATCTCTTTTGTTTAGTTGTCATATCATCATAGACATCTATCAACTTTAATAAACAATCATTCTTAATTTGTTGTCTATTATTATCACAATAATTATTTTCATTCATACATTGGATTAAACATCCAAGTTCATACTTATCTAATTTATATTTCATCTTTCCAATTCCTTCTTTCTCACTAATTCTTTGTTATAGTCAATACATCTTTGTGAATGATCTTTGATATATTCAAGACTTTTAATGTTTTTTCTTAACTCTTTAATCTGTGGTGTTAATTGTTTGGCGGAATCTGATAATTTTGCTTTTTCAATCAAATCACTCTCTTTATAAGACTTAGCATAATAATATTTTCTTTCAGATTGAAAATCATTTAATTGATCTTTTAGCTCGTCAATCTTTAAATCAAGTTCTTCTAAAGTTTCAATATTATTCTTTGCCACATATGTTGTGGCATTCGTAATCAAATCTAGTTTTCTACATTCTTTTCTCATTTCTTTTGAAAGTTTAACTTTTCTTGATGCATAATTTGGAAGGATGCCAATCAATATTTGAAACTTCACCACATCCTTTAAGAAGCCATTCAGCATATGTTCTTTATACATTTGATATAAAGTATTCGCATCTTTTTGTTTATACGCAATCTTCAATTTCACAAATGTTGGTGCACTCTTCTTAATTCTTTTATCAATTGAATCTAAAGAATACTTCTGTCCGAGTAATGCAATCGGAATAGCTTTTGAGAAGTTTGGATGCAAGATACAAAGCATGCCTTCAACTTTAACAAATTCATATCCTTCAAGATTCATGTCTTTTATAAATGAATCAAAATCATAATTACGTTGAACCGCCCCATCCATATCTTGTTTTATTTCTCGAATATATGATCTTGCTTGGTAATATTCGTTTCTAGACTGTCCTTTACCTTTTGGTTCATCAATAATACTCAAACCATATTCTTTACATACTTCATCCGATACTTCTCTTAATTTATAAATATCTTTCATCGAATTGTGATATCTTTTTCCATCTACAATTGATATCGGGTTGATCACTATATGATTGTGAAGGTGTTCCTTATCTAGATGTGTACATACGACAAATTGATATTGATTTCCAAATAATCTTTCTGCTGTTTTTACTCCTATCTCATGAACCATATCAGCATTTCCTTCTCCAGGTTTAAACGATTGTATGGCGTGATAGGCAATAATCTTGGAGTTATCATGATAACTTTCTTTTAAATTCATCATAGAAGTAAATGGATCATTACTAGAACAATTTATACAAGTCATATACTTTTGGTTTTGTGTTGCACTATCTCTTGAAACATAATCACCTAATTTATCAATGGTCTTCTCTTCGTTGGATACATATTCAAGAACATGATCCAAACGATTCTTTACAGCCCATATTTTAGTTGTTGCCATTACTTGCACCTTTAATTTGATGATTTAAATTTGTTAAAACTTCATTTATCATTCTTTGATTTTCTAATATTTCCTTTTCTAAAATTGGATTTTTTGAATTCAAAGCTCTAGAAATCTGATTTAAATTATTGCCAACATGGTTAATTTCATTAATGAGTTTATAGAAATCTAAATCTAGTTTTTCATTAATTTTTTTATTCAATAATGATGAAAGAATATATTCCTGTTTTGATAATCCGCTCTTTGAAATCTTAATCAAAACTCTTTCGTATTCATCATCATTTAAACGACAAGTCATTCGATGATTTCGTTTTCTCGTCACCATAGTGACATCCCCCTTCTGCATATGGGTGACCATATGCGTTGCTTGCTAATACATTTTCCTTATTATTCTGCCAAATAATTTATGACGATATGACGATTGGAAGGGTATATCCCCAAAACCGTCACACCGTCATTGTCAAAGTGCTTCATCTCCTAAATAAGTCATTTTCATTTGCCTCGCTTTACTGGTTCTAGGCAAAACTTCATAATAAATATTTGAATCTTTCAATAAGTCAATATTCTTCTTCAACAATGTTTGTAGTCCTTTACCACGTATATTTAATTTCAACTTTGAACACAACGCATCATGCGAACCTATGTAGTTTTTATTTTCAACAATATAGTTGATAACTTTACTTAAATTATCGTCAATCTGTTCATCAAACTCATCTTCAGAAACTACCAGCATACAATTTTCATTCTGGACAAGTGTTATTTCATCATCCGGAATATCTTTGCCTTGTATTGAAAGTTGTCTTGAATTTGAGATGTGACTCCTTTTATACATTACCAATATACTGTCTGCTCCTGCTGTCAATCCTCTTGATCCATAGATTGCATCGAACGGATGATCCACATTAATTTCTTTACGAAGATGTGTTACAAGTACAATCACTATATTATATTGAAAGGCTAGTTCATGATAAGACGATACTTCTTTGTATTCTGTTTCATAATCTCGATCTATACTTTTTCGAATCTTGGCAAATGTATCGATAACAACTAATCTTAAATCTGGATTAATTTCTTTTTCCTGCTGTATACGTGTATTTAAATCAAACTCTGAATTTGATTTTAGTACATCAATCACAAATTGATCATTTGGCTTTATTCCCATTCTCTTCAGTCTTTTTTGAATCATTGTCTTATGATCTTCAAAAGCCAAATATAATGCAGAACCTTGTACAACTTTTCTACCTAAAAAGTTTGTTCCATTTACAATTGAATCTGCCAGCTGTATACAAAAGAATGTCTTACCTGTTTTCTGCGGAGCTCCTAATATAGCAACGCCAACTGATAGCATGTTTTCCACAATTTCAAGTGACTCATCCTCCTGTGCATTAATCAATTCACATGCTGTGTAACGATTCGTACATGTTACTTCATTTTTTATTGTCAAATTCCCCTTTTCATATCGCATAGAACTCTTACATAAACGCTCTATCTCGCTCTGCTTCAAGGGAGGATAACACTTCTTCTCGTTTTCAATAGAAATTGCTGAACAAATAGCATCATCATCTAATCCTTTGGACTGTAAAGAACATGCCATCCGAAACAAATAATCGTTGCGTTGACCCTCTAAATATTGACCCGATGAAATGATTTTTCTTTGTTTTGTTTGAACATAGCCTTCCATAAATGAATAGACAGACTCTGTTGCCTGGGCAATGGGAACATTATTTTTGATCTCATAAAATTTTCCATTTATACAACTTCCTGGACCAACTACATACCCATTTTCTCCACGAATGTCAATTTCCTCATGGACTCGGACACGACATTTCACTAATCGGTCCACCCTATAATAAAAATGATATCCGCCTGACGGAGTTTGAACCGTAAAAGTATTTGGAAATTCTTTTAATTTTTCTAGAATCAGCTTCTTACCCTCTTCTGAATTTTTCACATCCACATCAATCACCGCAAGTCCATTTCCCGTACGTATTGCTAGATTGCAATTTGTGTTTTCAAACCATTTCCTAATTTGATTCACATCTGTTGTCGCTTCATTTTTCCATGAAGATAGAATTTGTTCACTTTTAGAGTTGTAACTTAAAGGAAAAACCTTTACATTATTATTAGCAAAAGCTAAAGCATTTTCTAATTGAGTTTTCATTGGCGTGACACCTCAGTTGGCTTTACTTTTGTTTTTTTATTTCCATTAAACCCCATTAACATCTCCTTTATCCACAATAACATTTCTTTATCATCACAAGTTTCTATTTTATGATCTAATTCTCTTTTTATAGAACGAATTACGAAAGGACTGGGTTCAACAATAATTTCCTTATTTAAAATTGAATTTATAATGTAATCTTGCTTCGAAATACCAGCTAAAGCTACTTTCCTATCCAGCATTTTACTTTCTTCTGGCGACATACGAAAGGATATAAGTTTGTTTCTAAACCTTCCCTTTTGATCAAGAACTTTTTTGCTCATTACTTTTCCCCTCTTTCCAAATCACTTAATGTATTAGCCATCTCTTTTCCCTTCTCTGCATATGCATGTGCATATTTAAAAGTAATTCTTTCCGCAGAATGACCTGCACGACTACCCACATCTTTTGCTGAATATCCATTTTCTATCAACATCGTAATATGAGAATGTCTTAAATCATGAATTCGAATCACTTTAACCCCACTGAGTTTGCACCCTCTCAACATTTCATGATGCAAATAAGACTTGCTAACCGGAAATAAAAGGTCATCTTCATTTACTTTATACAAATGATCCATATAGTTTTTTAATTCATCACACAAAAAATCAGGTAAATCTATTGTGCGAATACTCGTCTCTGTTTTAGGATCTGTAATCACTGTTTCTCCTTCTATTATTTGAAGGGATTTATCAATTTGGATTGTTTGATTCACTAAATCAATATCCTTCTTTGTCAAAGCACGCAGTTCACCTAAGCGAAGTCCACACCAGAACAAAACCTCAAAACAAATGTAGCTTAACGTTTTATCTGATACTGCATCAACAAACTTACGATATTCATCAAGCGTCCAAAATTGTTGTTCCTTTTTCGTTTTTACCTTGAAACACCCTGTCTGTGCTGCTGCATTTGTTCTTAAGCCATAATACTTGCAAGCATGATTTAATATAGCACTCAACTGTGCATGCATCTTAATCAGAGTATCTCCTGCATATGATTTACCATTCTTTTTTTTGCCATCCAACATCTGATTCTGCCACCTCATGACTTCCTTAGGTGTAATATCACATAATCGAAGTTCATCAAAGTAAGGACGTATTTTGATTTCAATAATGTTTTTCTTAGTGATCATTGTATTCTTACGCACTCGCTTTTCCAGATCTTCATAGTAAATAGGGATGAAATCCTTAAAAAGCATTTTCTGATTATCCGATATTTTCGATACAAAAGATAATTCATATTCAAGAGCTTCTCTTTTTGTCTGAAATCCACGCTTAAACAATCTCTTTTTTGAACCATCCCAATCTGTATATCGCTTTGAAACATACCAGGTGCTCTTATTCTTATCCTTGTAAACTGCCATGTACCATATTCCCTCCATACAATCGCTCATTAAAATAAACACGATTAATTTTTCCGGAAATTGTCAGATATCCCTCTTTTTCCATCTCTCGATTTAGTTTTTGAATAACCTTATAAGCAAATGCTTTTGAAGTACCCAAACAATCCGCTACCTCCTGTGCTGTCATAAATACTGTTTCTGTCATTTTTTTGTTCCTCCTTTTTATATAATGTAAACTATTATGTTTACTACATATACAGTATAGTAAACATTTATGATTACGTCAATTGGATTGTGTAACTTTTTTTGCTTACTGTAAACTCGTTTATTTTCTATCCATTTTATCTATGTTATAATTCTTAATAGATATAAGACGGAGGTAATATAAATGGACATTGGGGAAAGAATAAGATTTGTCCGTCAATTTAGAGGTTTAACACAAACCGAACTAGCCGAAAAATCCGGGCTTTCAGCAGATGAAAACGGAAGAATTCGTATTTCACAATATGAGAACGGAACCAGAGTTCCACGTAAAGACATGTTAGAAAAAATAAGTAAGGCGCTACATATCAATTCTATGTATTTAAATATGGACGATCATACCGAAGCACTTGATTTTGTTTTTACATTACTCGACTGGGACAGAACAACTGATTTCATTATAAAAAAAGAAACAATAGATAATGAAAACCATTATTTAATTGATTTGAACACAAATCTTTTTGATGATTTTTTAGAAGCATGGATACAAAAAAAAGCCGATCTAAAAAACGGTAAGATCAGCAACGATGAATATATTGAATGGACAATTAATTATCCAACTGAAAAATAGCATTGATAAAAAGTGTCTTATATAAGGCACTTTTATTCATGTTGTCTCTTTTTAAATTTGATTCTTTATATTTCCAAATCATTTATGTATATTATGTACTCATTTTGGAGTCACTGTGAGTACACGCTTTTGGATTTCTAGAACTTTTGTAAACAGAATAATCAAAAAAGGTATCCAAGACTCCGTTGTTTAAAGACGGAGAGGGATACCGATTTGAATACATACACAAGCAGTATACTTGTGTCAATTCCTACTATGGCAATATATAGAACTATAGCTGTATAATTCTATCACATGAATTTGCAACGGTCATATCGTGAGTTACAATGACTATCGTTTTTCTTTGCTTATTGATTTCACGTAAAAGTTGTAACACTTCATCTCTATTCTTAGAATCTAATGCACCTGTGGGCTCATCAGCTAAAATAATTTTACTTGGCTTTATCATAGCTCTTGCCAAAGCCACACGCTGTTGTTCTCCACCTGAAATCTCAAATATTTTTAACTCATTATACTCACTTAAGCCAACTTTATTCAATGCTTCATTAATCAAAACATGCTTTTCTTGTTTTGTTTTTCTAGTATATTTTAATGCTATCATTAAATTTTGCTCCACAGTAAAATTATCGACAAGAGCAAAGTTTTGAAAAAGATAAGAGATATATCTACGAATTGTTTGGTTAGCTTGATTGGAATTACATTGTGGAGCTTGTTTTCCAAATAAAAGATACTCACCAGAATCATATGGCTCAATCAACCCTAGTATATTCAACAAAGTTGTTTTTCCACATCCGCTTGGGCCTATTAAAGCAACCATTTCGTTTTCTCTAATTTGTAGGGATAAATTATTTAAAACTTTCTTTTTCCCAAAACTCTTATCAATATTTTTTAGTTGAATGGCAAACATATTATTCTTCTCCCTTCAGCATAGTGCTTAGTTGTTTTGTTTCTTTTACATAAATCATCCTAAATATTATTAAAATATCCAATAAAACTAATAGCACATAAATAGCCATAGACGTAAAGGACCTTGAAAGGATCATTATTTGAACTAATCCAAAGATATAAATCATAATAAAATAAATAAATTCATTTTTGTATCTATTGAACAATGAATAACCTAGTATTTTTTTTACAAAAATTTCTTTTTTTCGTGAAATCAAAATAGTTAACAATATATAGTACGAAGAAAGAATACTTATACAAATAACCAAAAGAAGTATTGCCACCCATACAATTGAACTCGATTGTGAAATCTGTATTTGTTCTTTATATCCGGACATTAAAACATTTTTAAACTGTAAGTTATTTAACTCTAATCCATATTTTTTAATTCCTTCATTGATTGCTCTTTTATTTTCATTAGAATCATAGATACGGACAGGGTTTGATATTGCTTGCGTCGTTAAATATCCACTAAAGACTTTCAAATATTTATCATTAAGACAAACAAATACAGGATTTGTAAAAAATGCATGGTCTTCATTTGCCAATTGTAAACTTTCTGAGAATATTTGTTTCCTATTATCTTTATAATACTTGACACAAACATCATCTGCACTCATTTTAATATTTGAATCTGCGGAATAAATTTGTGTCTGCCCAAAATATTTCAAAGTAGCTTCTTTTTGCTTCATGCTCTCTGGAGCAAATATTACTAAAGAATCTTGATCAAAAAGTTCTTCTTTGCTTACACTTGAATCAAATTGTAACCGATCATAATAATTGTCATTTAATAGCATATAACCAAATTCTGTATCTGTATCCACATCATTAGGCATTTTTATTTCAGAAGAGAATAAACCTAAACCTTCCGTATCATACCAAAACGATTGTACAAAACCTGCCTTTGCAGATTTTGTTAAATCCATAAACATATTGGTTAAATTTTCATTAAATTGACTTGTCCCATTCATAAAGCTTTGCATTCCATCTCCAGTTAATTGGAAGGAAGCAAGCGTCACATAATCTTCTTGCGCCTGATAAGCTTCTTTAACCTGCATCTCTTTTGTCATTCGACTTACTTCAGAAGATAATTGAGGAATGGTAAATACCAAACCTACAAAAATTGCAAATTTTATAATATAGCTGATATATAAAGAAATTCGAAAATCAAAGAAGTTTTTAAGCATATTTGATATTGAATATCGCTTTACTGTTATTAAAGTTAAAAATGATAGTCCAATCGCTCCTACAAATAAAATCAATTGAACACAACTAAGTTTTATAAAATAGAATAAATCCATCGTAGGAAATGCTATCTTTTGAATTGGGATACTTGCGATAAAAATGATAAGTGGAGCAATTAACACATCCTTGTTTAGCTTTTTCCAAATATCAAAAGCTTTATATCCATTTAACTTATATACACTTATTTCCTTTAGTCTAGATATTGGATAGAATACACACATCAAGCAAAAAATAATTAATAGAATAGCTGAAAGAATAATTGTTAAAAAATATATCGTCCCTTCTCCAAAAGCAACTCTATAATCTGCTGAAACCAATTCATTTTTACTTTCATTTAAAAATAAAGACAATGCATTTAGAATATCTTCTTTGTTTTTATTACTCGAAATAATAGTATATTCTCCATTAATATCAGTAGACTTTGAGTTATAAAAATCACTTAAAGGCATAATTACAAGAGGTGTATCATTGAATAAATCACTAATGGTTCCCACTTGATTTTCTTGTTTTGTATCTATAGAAGCCAACCATTCATTTGAAGTAGTTGGTAATCGACCTGATTCTAACTTTACAGGAAGTCCTTCAAAGAAATCTTTTGTATAAACTCCCGATTTGTATATTATTTCCTTGCCATCTTCATATATTCGATCTGTTTTTATTATTGTTGCACCATATTGTGAATGAATGGATTTCAATTCCTGCAAGAATTCATCATACGCAACACTCGAATTCTTAACATAAATTTTATATGCATTGGATTTCATTTCAATTGTATTAAAGAATTCAATATCTTGAGTTTTCATATAGAATCCAAAAGCAACACTTGTTAAGATAGAAACAATGCTTAATAGAATTGCCATCGATTTTTTCATAAAACCCCTCATTTTATCAATCCATAAAAGGTTAAATTGATTTTCTTTCTAGACCGTTTTCTTCAAGTATATCTTACGGCCATTTAGATATTCTCGCTTTATACCATAAACACTACATAAAACAACATCTATTGTTTTGAACTATGTTATTTTATGAATTATTAAAATATAGAGCGAATATAATATCGCTCTATACAAATATCAATTATTCAACTCCATAGTAGAACGAGCAACTAGAATATTTTGTTAATCGAGCTTTGGCCCATGAGTTTGCTGGAGCTCTTGCCATACTTGGAGTAGCTTCAGGATGACTAACCGTGGCCGTATGAATTTTTTGACCATGCATATAGTCTGAATAAGAACCTGTGATGCCTACGCCATAGTTCCACTGTCCACCTACTGCAGGATATACCGTAGTTGCTAAAACAACTGATCCACTAAAACATGTAAACAAAATCATAATAGTACAAACTAATTTTCTCATATAAAAACTCTTCTTTCTAAGCACTATTTTGATTTAAAGTCTATGTCTTTATCAAGTGCTCAGACAAAGACACTTTTAATTATCGTATCCATCGGTATGACCTCCTATTTTCTATTTTTTATTCATTATGAAAACACCTGATTATAATGCATATTACATTTCATCAAACATTTGTTCAAAATAAAATCAAAAACAATTATTTATCTGTTTAACACTATAGATAACGTTATCTTTATTTTAATTATACATGTTTTGTGATTTTATACAAGCGTTGATTTATTTTTATTTTCTTGTTACTTTTTATAAGCTTTGATATAATTTTATTGAAAGGAGATTACTTCACTATGAATTATACCCAGTTAACAAAAAGAGAAAGCCAAATAATGACTATTCTTTGGAATCATGATCAAGAGATGTCAGCCAATGATATTAAATTAGCTTCGGACGGATTAAGTATCTATACAATTTCTCAAGCTCTTCAATACCTATTATCAATTGGATACGTTGAAGTAACAGGAATAGGTAAAAACAAAAAATCGATTGCTCGATTATATAGTCCTTGTATTTCTGAATCTGACTATGTTTCCTCATTCATAAAAAAAGAAACTTTCGAAGAGATTGCTGTGCACTATGTTCAAAGCAGCAATGATATAGATGAAATTACAAAGTTAGAACATTTAAT
>ERZ1034915.1814-NODE-1814-length-11075-cov-5.206080_pt1 | contig 11075 bp, 8 predicted proteins | sample MGYA00520592_ERZ1034915 | MGnify/ENA primary metagenome ERZ1034915 (study PRJEB33766, sample SAMN09781787) | gut metagenome | biome: gut microbiome | host: Homo sapiens | place: Madagascar | study: EMG produced TPA metagenomics assembly of the PRJNA485056 data... | reverse complement strand
AGCTTGGTGTTCTCCTGGATGGCGTCCTCGAACTCCTGCGGGTTCTCGGCGGAGACGAAGGTGGTGGTGATGCCGTCGCGCGGCAGGGTGTGGCGCAGCAGGTTGAAGGTGCCGCCGTACACGTTCTTGGCTGCGACGATGTGGTCGCCGGACTGGGTGATGTTGCGCACCGCGTATTCCACGGCGGCCGCGCCGGACGCGACGGCCAGGCCCGCGGTGCCGCCTTCGAGGGCCGCGATGCGGTCTTCGAACACGCCCTGGGTGGAGTTGGTCAGACGGCCGTAGATGTTGCCCAGGTCCGCCAGTCCGAAGCGGGCCTCGGCGTGGTCGAAGTTGTGGAAGACGTAGCTGGTGGTCTGGTAGATCGGCACCGCGCGGGAGTCGGTGGCCGGGTCGGCCTGCTCCTGGCCGACGTGCAGCTGCAGGGTTTCGAAACGATAGTTCTTGTTTGCCATGATGCGCTCTCCTTGGATAAGGGTTCGTTGTTCTCGTCTTGGTTGGCCACCCGCCCTGCCGTGTAGGGCGCTTGGCCAGGTGTTGGTAGCGACAATAAACCGGCCGGCGAGCGCAACGCAAGCCGAACGTTATCGCACTTGCCTATATCCCCTTATAAACCGTTGGAATCATTGGCTTTCCCCACTCCCCCAACCGTTGAAAAAACCATTCGGAACCATTCGACACGCCGAAGTCCCGCATGCCGGTGACCCACCGTGAGGAACGGATGCGCGTCAGGTCAGGGGAACGGCTAAAGTCATGGGCAGGCAAATCGCAAGAGAGGTTCCGATATGAGCGATGAGATTCTGTACGACCGTGATCCGCGGTATATTCCGCGCGTCGCCGCGGTGCATGACATGTGCGGTTATGGCAAGTGTTCGCTGACGGCGGCCATTCCGATTCTGTCGGCGGCCGGCTGCGACGTTTGTCCGGTGCCGACGGCGCTGTTTTCCGCGCACACGCGCTACGAGGTATTCACGTTCCACGATACGACCGAGATTCTGGACGGCTATCTGGACGCGTGGCGTCAGGAGAACGTCGATTTGGATGGCGTCTATTCCGGTTTTCTTGGTTCCGCGGACCAGGTCGCAATCATCAAACGCCTGTACGCGGAGTATCCGCATGCCTTGCGGTTGGTGGATCCGGTGATGGGCGACGGCGGAGAAATCTACGCCACGTACACTCCTGAGCTGTGTCGGGCGATGGGCACGCTGGTGGATGGCGCGGATGCGCTGATGCCGAATCTTACCGAGGCATCCATTTTGACGGGCCGTGACTATCCAGGCCAGGATATCGACGACGCGCAGGTGGATGAGATTCTTGGGGCGTTGCTTGCCGCCGGCGCGAAGAACGTGGTGCTTAAGGGCATCGATCGAGGGGATGGCATGATTCGCAACTATGTGGCGTCAGCTTCGACGGGCGTCGCCGGAAAACAGGAGCTGGCGCATGCCAAGCTGCCGTTCATGACCCACGGCACCGGCGACGCGTTCGCGTCGGCGCTGTGCGGCGCGGTGATGGCTGGCCGTCCTCTGGCCGAGGCCGCGAACATCGCCGGCGAGTTCGTCCGCCATGCGATGGAAAGCACCCAGTACCAGCCGAATCATGAGGAACGAGGCGTGAGCTTCGAACTCAATCTCGACGAATTGACCGCTTTGACCCGTCGTTGACGGTTCATCGATCACTCTTTTCGCACAGAGGCCTTGGATCGTGTTGTGGATAGGTGTGGATAGCGTCGACTCATCCACCGACTATCCACGACACGCCCGAGATACGTAAGTTATCCACATTAGCCTATCGGCCTTGTCATGCGTGGCTTCTGTCTGTTGGACTAGGGCCATGAACCATTCATCATCGCATGACGTTCCGGCCCCAACGCGGCAGCCGGAGCAGATTCTCGATTCCCTAGCGCGGCGTCTGCATGACGGCACGCTGCGTTCCCGACAGATCGGCGAGCTGGGAGAACAGTACGCCGCCGCATGGTTGGAAAGCCAAGGGTGGCGGACGCTCGACCGCAACTGGCATTGCCGATACGGCGAACTCGACGTCGTGTCGCGCAATCCGATGGGCCAGATCGTTTTCGTCGAGGTCAAAACCAGACGTACGATGCGCTATGGCACCCCTCAGGAGGCGGTGACCGCTTCCAAGCAAATCAATCTGCGCCATGCCGCCGTGCAATGGCTGACGGCGCCGGAGCACCGCATGCCGAACAGTGGCGTGCGTTTTGACGTCGTCACCGTCGTGGTGCAGGGAGACAGACCTTTGCTGCATCATATCGAGGGAGCGTTCTGATGGCCATCGGCAGCGCCCTTTCCGTAGGACTGATCGGTTTGAAAGCCTTCATCGTCCAGATTCAGGCGTTCGTATCCCCTGGACTTCCCTATTTCTCCATCATCGGCATGCCCGACACCTCATTGTCCGAGGCGCGCGAACGGGTCAAGTCGGCATGCCAGGCAAGTGGTTTCAAATGGCCGGAAACCCGTGTCACGGTCAATCTCTCCCCAGCGTCCATGCCGAAGAAAGGCTCTTCGCATGATCTGGCCATCGCGGCCAGCGTGCTCAGCGCGGCCGGCGCAATCGCCCATGACTGTCTGGCCGGCACCATCGTGCTTGGCGAGGTGAATCTTGACGGCACCGTATTGCCCATCAACGGACTGCTGCCCATCATGCTGCATGCGCGGGAGCAGGGAATCGCAACAATCATCGTGCCTTACGCCAACCTTGATGAGGCCCGTCTCGTTCCGGATGTCAAGGCGATCGGCGTGAGGCATGTCGGAGAGCTCATCGAACTGATGGGAGGCGATGCGGACTACCGGATTCCCGAAGCCACGCATGCCGTGAACGCCGATGTCGGCGCCACGGGCATGTGCCCTCCGCCCGGCGACATGAGCGAAGTGATGGGCCAGCAAGCGGCCAAATGGGCGTTGGAGGTGGCTGCCGCCGGAGGCCATCATCTGATGATGACCGGTCCGCCCGGCACCGGCAAGACCATGCTCGCTTCGCGAATTCCCGGCATCATGAGTCCTTTGAACGAGACGGAACAGCTTGAAGTGGCCTCGATTCGTTCGTTATGCGGCACGCTTCCCGGATACGGAATCAGCGACGTTCCACCGTTCGAAGCGCCCCACCATACCGCGTCGACCGCCGCGCTGGTGGGTGGAGGCGCGGGATTGGCCCAGCCCGGAGCCATCACCCGCGCGCATCGCGGCATCCTGTTCATGGACGAGGCTCCGGAGTTCTCGGCGCGTACGCTGCAGACGCTGCGCGAACCTTTGGAATCCGGATATGTCGCGATTTCCAGAGCGAAAGGCACCACATACTATCCGGCTCGCTTCCAACTGATTATGGCGGCGAATCCCTGCCCGTGCGGCTACGCGTACGGCAACGGCGAGCGCTGCACCTGCCGGGAAAAGGACCGCATCAAGTATTTCAGCCGGCTTTCCGGACCGATCCTCGACCGTATCGACATCCAGATCGAGGTGCCTCCGGTGGAGCGGATAAGTCCGGGGAACGCTCCCTCCGGCGATTCGAGCCATGCCATACGTCTGCGTGTCATCGTTGCCCGGCAGATGGCGCAGGAACGGTTCCGCGAATTCGGCTGGTGCTGCAACGCGCAGGCTACCGGCACCTGGCTGAGAGCCAACACCTCCCCCAAGGCCATCGAATTGGTCAACCGCGCCTTGGCGAGCGAGCGGCTGAGCCTGCGTGGCGCCGACCGTGCCATGCGGCTTGCGTGGACATTATCCGATCTGGCGGGAAAGACTTCCCCAGGACCTGAGGAAATGATGCAGGGAATATCCATGAGAACGAGGCTGGCATGATGGTGACGATCGACGACGAGACCCTGGCCCGCGCGGTGCTCACCTTCTGCCTGGACAGCGCCGACGCGATGATGTACGCGCTGGTCAAAGGCACCGGCTCCACGGCAAGCGCGCTACAGCTGATCGCTGACAGCGGCCCTGGCAATCACGAAAACGTGACGGCCGCGGCCTGCACGTCATTGGATGCGGCGTTCATCAACGGCGTCACTCGTTGGGGACGCACCATCAACGCCCGCGGGATGGCTTCGTTCCATGGCTCGCTGGTGTCATGGCAGCAACGTCTGGCATCGTTGCCCAGCAAGGATCCGGACGCATTGCGAGACTGGTTCACAGCAGACGGCACGCAGTGGATCATCGCCCCGCATCACCCCTGTTGGCCCAGCCAACTGAACGACCTTTCACTGCGCACCGACTGGGCCTCCCCGCTCTGCCTATGGGGCAAAGGCGATCCGAAGGCGCTGGTGTCATGTCCCGAGCCGGTGGGTATCGTCGGCTCACGGAGCGTAAGCGACTACGGTAGGCAAAGCGCCCACGAGTTGGCCCTTCGGATGGCGCGTGCCGGACATCTGGTGGTATCCGGCGGCGCGCTGGGCACCGACGCCGCGGCACATTGGGGCGCGGTCAAAGCCATGGACGAAATGAGCGCCACGCTGGCAGGACGCACCGTCGCCGTATTCGCTGGCGGACTGAACCATATCGGTCCGAAAAGCAACCAGAACCTGTTCGAGCAGATCGAAAGCCATTCGGGCGCTTTGATTTCCGAACTGTGCCCCGGAACCGTGCCGGAGGCAAGACGGTTCCTGCTGCGCAACCGTCTGATCGCGGCATTGTCATCCACTCTGATCGTGGCGCAGGCACGTGCGCGTTCCGGCGCGCTCAACACCGCAGGCTGGGCGAACGAACTCAACCGCAATCTGTTCGCCGTGCCGGGAGACATCACCATGCCGCATAACACCGGCTGCAATCGCCTTATCCAAGACGGCAGAGCCACCATCGTCTGCTCACTGGCGGAGATCGACGAACTATGCCATAGCGCGCATCGCCCGCAACATGTCGACCTGCCGGATGACACCGAACATCCGCAGGAATCGACAGACGAATCCGACGATGCCATACTCGCCGCCATTAAAACTTGCGCCGAAGCAAACGGCCACGTCTCCGCCGACGATCTGCTCGATCTAATGGACAAGACGCATCCGGGAGAATATCCCATCTCGCGAATCATGCGCGAACTGGGCTCCTTGGAGCTTGAAGGCCGCATCAGCATGCGGTCCGGATGGATCATCGCCGAGCAGCGATAGCAGGCCCGGCACCTCCACCTCAGCCGCGTCGAACGTGCGAGGTCACACCTTGTGCGAGAATCGGTGGTATGAGTCCGAAGCATGTTGAAAATATGTATGATGCAGTGATCGTCGGCGCAGGCGCGGCCGGCCTGTCCGCAGCGTTGGGAATGCTCCGTAGCGAGCGGATGCGCCAGATGCGGGCGGACGGCATCGAACCGAACGTCCTGGTGATATCCAAACTGCAGCCGCTGCGTTCGCACACCGGCTCCGCGGAAGGCGGCATTGCGGCCAGCCTTGGCAACGTGGAGAAAGACGATTGGCATTGGCATTACTATGACACAGTCAAAGGCGGCGACTGGCTTGTCGACCAGGATGCGGCGAAGCTGCTTGCCGAACAGGCTCCTGCCACTGTGATCGCGCTGGAGCATGCCGGCGTCGCGTTCTCGCGTACCGATGACGGCCATATCGCGCAGCGCCGTTTCGGAGGCCATACCAAGGATTTCGGCAAGGAACCGGTCCGCCGCGCCGCTTATGCGGCCGACCGCATCGGGCATCAGATTCTGTTCTCGCTATGGCAGCAGTGCGTGGCCGAGGGCGTTGAGTTCGCCGAGGAATGGTATGTGACCGATCTGGTGGTTTCCGAAGACCACGGCAAGGTCGAGGGCGTGGTGGCGTTCGACACGCACAAGGGCGAGACGCATGCCATCCACGCACGCAATGTGCTGATGGCCACTGGCGGTGCCGGCCGTCTGTTCCATACCACGTCGAATTCGTGGGATCTGACCGGTGACGGCATGGCGTTGACATTGTCCGCCGGCCTTCAGCTTGAGGATAGCGAGTTCGTGCAGTTCCATCCGACCGGTCTCGCCCATACCGGCATTCTGCTGTCTGAGGCGGCACGTGCGGAAGGCGGCGTGCTGCGCAACTCCGATGGCGAGGCATTCATGGAACATTACGCGCCGGGTCATGCCGACCTTGCCGCGCGTGATGTGGTGAGCCGTTCCATCATGGCTGAAATCGACGCCGGAAGAGGAATCGCCGATCCGAAGGATCCGGATGGGCCGAAGGATTGTGTCTGGCTGGATATGACCGGCATCGATGCGGATCATATGCATGAGGTGCTGCCGCAGGTGGTGGAGACCATCGAACAGTATGCCGATCTCGATCCGACCCGCGACTATGTGCCGGTCAAACCCACCGCGCATTACACCATGGGTGGCATCCCCATCACCACCGACGGCGAAGTCTACCGTTGGGTCGATGGCGAACGCGCCGTCGTGGACGGTCTGTTCGCCGCTGGCGAATGCTCCTGCGTGTCGGTGCATGGCGCGAATCGTCTGGGCGGCAACTCGCTGTTGGACGCCTGCCTCTTCGGCACCCGTTCGGGCAAGACGATGGCTGAACGTGTCGTCGATAATCCAGTGAACGATCCGATGGCCGAGCCTGCCGACGAAGCATCTATCGACGCGGTGTCGCAGGCTGCCGACAAGCGTTCCGCGCAGGTCAAGGAACTGTTGACGCGGCCGTCCGATGACGACGATGCGTCGTCGGACAATCCGTACCAGCTGATGGCCGATTTGGGATCCGTCATGGAGCAGGCGGTCGCGGTGCGTTGCGACCGGAACAGCATCGAACAGGCGTTGGCTACGCTGGACGATACGCTCACGCCGCGTGCCGAGGCGCTGCATGCGCATTCCGACTCCCCCACGTTCAATCAGGAAATCACCGCCATCTGGGAGGTGCGCCATCTGTTGGAGCTCGGCAAGGCCGTGCTCGCCGCCTCCGATGCGCGTCACGAATCCCGTGGATCGTTGAAGCGTCTTGATTTCCCGGAGCGTGACGACGAGCATTTCCTGGCCCATTCCATGACGGATGTTTCCTGCCAGGTCTCCTGGCAGCCGGTGCACATCGTGGACATGCCGCCAAAGGCCCGTGAATACTGACACCCTGGGCACGGCGTATGGCAGACTGGTTGACGGTTTTTTATCGAAAGGCAGGTATATGAGCGGCATGGAGAACGGCATGGAAACGGTGACGTTGCGGGTGAACAGGTTCACGCCGCGTCCCGAACGCGGCCGTGAACGAGGCGGCTCGCCGTTCGCTAGGAAGAGCTCTCCCTTCGGCGATTCCGGATCCGCGCGCAGGCGTCCGCGAGGCAAGCAGTGGGTGCAGGATTACGTGGTGCCGGCGCGTCCGGAAGACACCGTGCTTGGCTGCCTGCTCAAAGTCAAGCGCACCATCGATCCGACGCTTGCCTTCCGTTATTCGTGCGGTCATGGCATGTGCGGTTCCGATGCCGTGTCCATCAACGGCACGCCTACGCTTCTGTGCACCGCCACGGTGAAGGCTTGGGCAAAGCAGCCGTCCGACGCACAGGTGGATGAGGACGGCTTCCGTCATACGGGCGAAGACGTTCAACCCGCGCAAACGCAGGATGCCGACGATTTGGGTGTCATCGAGCTCGCACCGCTGCCTGGTTTCCCCGTGCAGCGTGATCTGATCGCCGATATCGACCAGATGCTTGACCAAATCAGGAAACTCAAGCCGTATCTGCAGGCCAGTGGCGAACTCGCCACCACCGCGGACGGCAAGATCAACGCATTCGAATATCTGCAGAATCCCCAGCAGCTCGCCAAGTATGAGCTGCTGAGCAACTGCATAGCCTGCGGCACCTGTGAGGGAAGCTGTCCGGTATATGCAGGCGGCGAGGCGTTCATCGGCCCTGCGGCTCTTATCGCCGCCTCCCGTTTCATCAATGATTCACGCGACGGCCAGACGGATGCACGTATGGATGCCATCGATTCCGCCGATGGCATCGCCGCGTGTCAGTCGGTGCGCGCCTGCACGCGTGAATGCCCGCGTGGCATCGATGTCGGTGAGGAGATCTGGCAGCTGATCGCCCAAATCAAGGAGCGCTGAAATGGATAGGACGTCATATACCAATCTCGCGAAATCGTGGGAGTACGTCGAGGATCATGCGTTCTCACGCCAGTCTGCCGAACTCAATGCGATCAGGACCGCGGCCGAGGACGCCGGCATTCCCCAAGGATCCGCGGCGCAGGCCGAATTGCTGCGCATGCTGGTGCGAATGTTGGACGCCTCGTCGGTGATCGCCATCGGCACCGGTTCCGTGGTGGAGACGATGCAGCTGATCAACGGTCTTGACAATGCAGGCCAGCTTACGGCCGTCGATTCGTCCACGCAGGGCATCGCGCTGATTCGCAAACTGTTCAATCGTCTGTCCGATGACACCGAAACCACATTGCGTGCCGTGAACGCGTCCGCAGGTGTGTTTCTGCCCCGTCTGAACGCCGAGAATTACGATTTGATCGTCGTGGCCGGCGATCCGGAGAATTATGCGGCGGCTTTCGCGCAGGCTCCACGCCTGCTGAAACCGCATGCCGCGATTGTCTTCACCGATGTACTTGCCTTTGATTCGGCCACATCGGCCGGCGGCGTGCTGAATCCCGCCAATCGTGATGCCAAATCCATCGCGATGCGCGAATTGCTGGAAACAGTGGAGTCGGATGAACGGTTCGTCACTGCGTTGACGCCGACCGGCACTGGTCTGCTGGTTGCCGTCAAGAAATAGACCAATCAGATTAATCAGCCGTGCCGCAATGGCACGATATGTTGAAAGGGCCACGCATGGGAATGCGTGGCCCTTTCAACATATGAAATCCCTTTTACTGTTCCTGGTGGGTGCCGATTATCTGGCTGACCACCACGGTACCGTCTTCCAGCACCGTCTCAACTTCGTTCATGGCATCTTCGTCGCCGGTATGGTGCTTATGCTTCGTACCGTCCTCCAGTTCGAATCGTTTGGATTGATGGCTCAGCAGAATACCTGAGATCACGGCTGCGACCATGGACCCCACCAGGACGCCGAAACGGGCTTCAGCCGATAGTTCGGCATCCTGATATGCCAGCGACGCGATGAGAAACGACACCGTGAAACCAATGCCGCAGGCGCAGGCGGCGGGGAACATGTCGCGCACGCGCAGACCTTTGGCCATCTTCAGACCGCCCACGTGAGTGGACAGCCATGCGGTGGTCATGATGCCCAGAGGTTTGCCGACCACGAGCGCCACCATCACGGCAACGACCACCGGCGAGACGAACAGCGCCAAGGTCAACGACTCGAAGTGCACACCAGTGGCGAACAGTGCGAAGATCGGCAACGCCAGCAGTGCGGAGAACGGCTGCAGCTTGTCGGCGTAACGTTCCGCACGCGGCGTCTTCTCACCGAAACGCTCATGGGCCGGCGTGAGCAGTCCCACGAGCACGCCGGCCAAAGTGGGGTGCACGCCGGCTTCGAACATCATGACCCATGCCAGCACGCCCACGATGGCCACGGCAAGCCACGGTACCTTGCGCATGCGGACCAGGAAGTACCAGACGACCGCGCATACGGCTATGCCAAGGAACCAGTACCATGCGTTCACCGATGAGAAGAACACCGCGATCAGGATGATGGCCAGCAGGTCGTCCACTGTGGCCAATGTCATCAGAAAAGCGCGGATGGATCCCGGCAACGCTTTGGCGAACAGGGCCAATACGGCCAATGAGAACGCGATATCCGTGGCTGTGGGCACCGCCCAGCCATTGGACATCTGTGCGAAGGAGAACGACGTTCCTGAAGCGATGACGAGTTGCCCTGATCCTGCCGCCGCAAACAATGAGATCACGCCGATGAACAGTACCGGCGGAGCAAGCATACCGCCAACCGCGCACAGCATCGGCACGGCCGCGGCTTTGGGATTGGACAGTGATCCCGTGGTGAGTTCCTGCTTCAATTCCAGGCCTACGGTCAGGAAGAACACCGTCAGCAGGCCATCCTGCACCCAATGGCCCAATCCCATGTCGATATTGGTGTGTGGAATGGCTATACGGAAGTTCTCAAGCTGTTCGAACGCATGCGCGGTGAACGGCAGATTGGCGAGCAATAGGCCGGCAAGAGCGAAACCGAGCATAATCAGACCGGATATGCGGTCGGACGCGGCTATGCGTCGGATTGTTGCCCAGGTTCCCCTCTTCGATGTGGCCATCATGCTCCTTGTCTTGCGGTCCCCGTTCGACCGCAGTATCCGTAAACGTAGTATCAAGTGTATCGGAGGGTCTTGGCGTTCATCCCTGCCGCATATTGCGCTCCGCTGTGCGCGCAATCAATTGCAGGCTTCACAAAAATCCACGGAAAATAAAGAAAGCCTCCTCCGCATTCGCGAAGGAGGTTCATGTGCGCGAGACAGGATTCGAACCTGCGACCTGCTGATCCGTAGTCAGCTGCTCTAATCCGCTGGGCTACTCGCGCAACGTTGTCTTGTTTTCGGCAACTCGAATAAGATACACCCAAATGAACTCCAGGCAAAATCTCGGCGTGTCGCAGGAGTTTTCGGCCTTACGCCTCACGTAGACGAGGAATTTTCTGCGTCGATACCTTGAGTAGTTTCGGAGTGCCCGATCCGGTGACTGCGGCTTCGTCGACGACCACCTCTTCGACGCCTTCCATGCTGGGAAGACGGAACATGGTGTCCTCCAGCGTCTTCTCAATAATCGAACGCAATCCACGTGCGCCCGTACCCCGCCGAATCGACGTCGCCGCAATCTGCCGTATCGCCCCTTCGGTAAAGGTCAATGTCACCCCATCGACGGCGAATAGCTTCTGGTACTGCTTGACCAGCGCGTTTTCCGGTTCGACGAGGATTCGGGCCAAATCGTCTTCGGTAAGTTCCTCAAGCACGCTGACTACCGGCAGACGTCCGATGAACTCCGGCAATAATCCGAAATCAGCCAGATCATCGGAGGAGACCTGCGCAAGCAGCTCACGCTTGGGAACCTCATGGTCATGCCAGGCCGCACCGAAACCGCTTTCCCTGGCGCCCAACCGTTGCGCCACGATGTCGGCGAGTCCCACGAACGCGCCACCGCAGATGAACAGTATGTCGCGGGTGTCGATCTGCACGGTTTCCATTTCACGATG